>Ga0206937_10345_pt1 | contig 9846 bp, 9 predicted proteins | sample Alteio_BWOrgHeat_11_FD_152923 | JGI IMG/M metagenome (GOLD analysis project Ga0206937, IMG submission 152923) | Enriched cells from forest soil in Barre Woods Harvard Forest LTER site, Petersham, Massachusetts, United States -... | ecosystem: Environmental > Terrestrial > Soil > Temperate forest > O... | reverse complement strand
GATGGGGATTCATAATCGGCTTTCGAGCCGCTGAGAATGCTGTTTCCTACTGCCTGGCTGAAACAGGATTTACTTATTAATAAGGAAAAACTCAATGTGATTAATACAATTTTTAATTTCATGATTTTATAATTTAATTAGTTTTTGAAATATTCTTTATTGCGGTACAAATTAATGATTATATAGGATGCGAAAACAACTCCGAGTAGAAAAGTTGCAAAAGCAGAAAATGAAACTTTTGATTCTGTATATAGTTGGGCATTTTCGGGATAATGTTCTTGTTTTAATTTTATAATTTCTTTTATGTTTAAGATAAACAGGACGAAATTAAAAAACAAAATTAAGACGTTTATAGAATACCAACCTAAAGTGACTTTTAATGCCCATGATTTTCCTTTGATTATACCATAAGCGCAAGTGCAAAGAATTATTCCAATGGCTGATGAATAAAGAATTGCGGGGATTCCGAGAAGGGGAAAAGTGCCGATGATAACGAATGGATTTATTATTCCTAAGATGGCAGATGCAATTCCTATTGCGATAAAAATAAGACTGTAGATGATTGGTTTAGGAATGGAATCGGAATTTTTCAAACCCATTATTTTTGTCCGAGTACTTCTGTTTCGACCCATTTTTTGCCCCAATTTTCTAATTCTTCTATTGACCAAAGCATTGGATAGAAAATTCTTTTTTGAAAACGGGGAGGGAGATATTTTTGCCAATTGGTTCCGCCGGTTGCTTTAATATCTTCGGGGTCTTTTTGGAGATACCTAACTGCAGATTTGTAATGACACAGGGGCCAATTGATATTTACATTAATATCCAATAATTTCAAGGCATTAATCAGTTTTTCGTTTTTTTGATCCTCGGAAGAAAGAGATTTAAATAGCTTCCATAAATTCAAATCCTTATATTTTTCTGCCAAGACAATAAGTTGATGGGAATATTTTTCTTCAAATTGTTTTAGTGTCAAAGTTTTCTTTCCCGTTGCAAGCTCGGTGGCTCCTGCTTTCCAGTAGATATGTTCAAACATTTCTTCCAACGAAGTATTTGGTTTAGAAGTATTTGGTTTATCGGCATATTTATCTCTTAAATCTTTTGAGATTAAATTTATAAAATCTGTAGAACATATTTCAATCATCCGATATTGAGCTGATTGAAATCCGCTTGCAGGTAATAATGCCATCCTGAATTTGTGAAATTGTTCGAGCTCCATTCCATCAATCATCACATCAAAAGAATGGGTTAAATTATCGAAGTAACGGTTGATTCGGGTAATTCGGGCAATCATGAAATCAACTTTCAACTCTACCTGTTTGCTTATCTGATCATATTCATGAAGCATCATCTTAAAATATAATTCTGTAATCTGATGATACATTATAAATATCTCCTCATCGGGCAAACTTGTCTTTGGATTTTGCATGGTAAGCAGGGTATCGAGATGAATATAATCCCAATAGGTGAGATAATCGGCATAAAGTAATCCATCCAGATAAGAAATAATATCCTGACCCATAGCAGAATATTTTTTCTCTAATTGTTCAAGCCGACTAATCAATTCGGGTTTCAATTCCATGACATTAAATTTTATTGAATGCAAAATAACAAATCATTTTCAATCTAAAACAAAAAATCCGCAAAATAGTACTTTAAAACTTTGCGGATTCATACAGAAATTATTGAATATTTAAATTTTATTGACCCAAATAATACAATGCTGGGTCGTATTTAGCATTTGATTTTGCATTAATTTTATCGGAAAAATATTTTGCAATTTTTAATTTCTGAGATTGTTGACCCTTTGATTTTTCCACTCTGATGTTGCCACTATATGTAAAGGATGCTTTGCTTTGGAAATAAGGGCTATTAATTATGGGTCTCCTGTATCTTATATAATTCTGAGGTTTTTCGGATTCAGAAGTTTGCCAGTTCCATGAAGATGATTTTGCTTCTTTTAAATCGGATGAAAACATATTTTTGGAATTAATCAACAAACTCAATTTTGAAGATGATGAGGAGTTTAATTTGGAGGATGAAATTCCAGAAAAAGCTGATGAGGAATTACTTGATGGGAAAAGACTGTTTGAACTTCCATTGGATTCCTGAGATGGAAAGATTGAAGGCGAGTTAATGTTTTTATTATTATGGGCATTAGCAAAGCTCTTATTTACTTTGGCACTATTTGAATTGGAAGAAGATGATGAACTCGAAGAGGATTTTGAAGAAGAACTGGAAGATGAACCAGAAGATTTTGATTTTTTTGATGTCTTTGTTTCTTTCGGAGCAGTGGTTGAGTTTTTTGAACTTTGGGCAAATGAAACTGAAAATGTTCCAATCATCGCTGCAATCATCAAAATAAATATCCTCTTCATGGTGCAAAGATAGGGAATTTTGAGAAATCTAAACTTAGGAATGACTAAAAAGTAGCTAAAACCCTTATTTGACAGGTATTTAGGTCATTTTTTTGATGAAACCTGAACAGCCGCATGGGTTTAGGTCGTTTTTAAGCGGGGATTGAAACCTAAATTGACTTCGTATTTTGACAAAACACGAAGCTTTTTTGAGGGAACACTATGGTGTTTTGACGAAACACGAAGCTTTTTTATCAGCCCAAAATCTTTAATTCATGAAAATACTTAAGATTATAATTGATAATTCTATACTATCATTAACAACTTTTCGTTAAATTTGCATGATTGAACCCTCGGGTATAAAAATATATTTTTACATTAATTATCCTTAATTTAGCAGGCATGTTTTCACAACAAATACTTTTGAAGGTAAAACAGGGGTTTCTTTTAATCATATTTATTTTTTGCTTATCGTTCAATAAAAGCTATTCCCAGTTTTATCAAGGCACTCAAATGAGTTTTGGAAAAAACAGGGTGCAGTATGATGAATTTTTCTGGAGTTATTATCGTTTCAAAAACTTTGATGCCTATTATTATAAAGGTGGGATGGAACACGCAATTTATGCTTCGAAAGTTGCTGATGATGATTTGGCGCAGATTGAAAAGCTGTTCGATTATAATCTGGAAGGAAGAATGCAATTTATCATTTTTAATAGATTATCAGATTTAAAACAAAGCAATATCGGGCTCGAAGGGGATGAACAATATAATACCGGCGGAATAACTAAAATTGTTGGAAGCAAGGTGATGCTTTATTTTAATGGCGATCATAGGGATTTTCGCCGCCAGATACGTGAAGGGATTGCGCAAGTTCTTTTAAATCAGATTATGTATGGAGGCGATGTGAAAGATGTTTTGCAAAATGCTGCTCTTTTAAATATTCCTGATTGGTATTCGAAAGGTTTGATTTCTTATATCGGCATGGATTGGAACACCAGTATTGATGACCGCGTAAGGGATGGAATATTATCCGGAAAGTATAATAAATTTAATCGTTTGAAAGGTATAGATGCTGTTTATGCCGGGCATTCTATCTGGAGATATATTGTAGAAACCTATGGCGAATCGGCGGTTTCTAATTTGTTGTTCATGACTCGTATCAACAGAAATATTGAAAGCGGAATGCTGTTTGTTTTGGGTTCATCGTTGAAAAATCTTTCTAAAAGCTGGCTTGAATATTATCAGAAATTGTATTTTAATTCTGATAAAGGAAAAGAACTTCCCACAGTGAAACCAATTGCAAAAGCAAAGGCAAAACAATTAAGGATTTATAGTCAGATGAAGGTTAGCCCTGATGGAAATTATGGGGCTTACGTTAGTAATGATATCGGAAAATATAAAGTTTGGTTATATAATTTCCAGACAGGGAAGAAAAAGAAATTATTAAAAGATGGATATAAATCGTTATCTCAGCTAAATGATGAATCCTTCCCGCTTTTAAGCTGGCATCCCGGCGGAAAAATATTGATGATTATCAGGGAACATGAAGGGATTATTAATTTAATTAATTACACCATCGAAACTAAACAGAAAGAGCAAAGCAATATTCTGGGTTTTGATAAGGTTACTGATTTTGGTTTGTCGGATGATGGACAGAACCTTGTTTTTGCAGGTGTTCAAAAAGGGCAATCAGATATTTTTGTCTTTAATCTTCGCACCAGGACTTATGATCAAATAACAAATGATTTTTATGATGACTTCAATCCAAGATTTGTAAATCATTCTACCCAAATTGTTTTTAGTTCTGATAGAACAGACGATACTTTGAAGGTCGATAAATCTACTCCTTTAATTCCTGTTAATGCTACTACTGATATTTTTCTTTATGATTTTAAAAATAAATCGAAAATACTGAAGCGATTAACCAATTCTCCGTTATCAAATGAAATTCAGCCATTTCAATATGATAGTTCTAATATTGCATATCTAAGTGATGAGAATGGAATTTACAATCGCTATCTGGCACATTTAGATAGTACTATAAGTTTTATAGATACTACTGAACATTATCGTTATACTGTGACTTCTTATCCAATAACTAATTCTCCAAGGAATATTTCATTACAAGATTTAAACAGCCGAACTAAAAGATTAAGCGAAATTCTTTTCCTTGAAGGGAAATATAAATTATATAATGAAACTTTTCAAAAATCGGATACTGTTGCAAAGGTGCTTCAAAATACTCCTTACCGTAAAAGCACTTTACCTAAATCTAAACAAAATGAACAACCGGAAGATAATTCTTCACAGATTTTAAAGGTTACTACAGGAAATGCTAAACCAACGCTTGACTCCAATAAAATTGATATAAATAATTATATTTTCCAAACAGAAGTTTTAAAGCCAAAGGCAAATAAAAAAGTTGATGAAGTTAAAAAGAAAGACTCCACTATTACTGTAGCGCAGCCAAAAGATTCATTAAGCAGAAAATCTATTTCAGAATTAATACCTCTTTTTAAAGCCCGAAATTATGATGTCGGATTTAATGTAAATTATTTTGTTTCGCAATTGGATAATAGTATGTTAAATCCTACCTATCAGTTTTTCAATCCATATAGCCCTGTTTATTTTGATCCAGGTTTACTTGGGGCATTTAAAGTTGGTCTTTCTGATTTGATGGAAGATTATAGAATTGTTGGTGGTGTAAGATTGTCGGGAGATTTAAGTAATAATGAATATTTTCTTAGTTATGAAAATCTGAAAGATAGATTAGATAAACAGATTGCAATCTATCGTTCCGGTGAGACATATCAGGGATCAGATTTTACGTTACGGGTTCATAGTCATGAAATAAAATATTCACTTAAATGGCCCTTTAATGATGTTTCTGCTATTAGAGGAACATTTTCATATCGGAATAACAGAGATGTAATTCTTTCCCAGGACATAAATACCTTACAAGCACCAAATACTTACGAAAACTGGGGAAGCGCAGAGGCTGAATATATTTATGATAATACAATAAACACAGGATTAAATCTATACAATGGAACAAGATACAAGATTTTTGCTCAAATGTATCATCAAAATGAAGTTATTGCAAATCTCTTGAATCAGGATGGAATTCCTAATAGCACTATGTATGTTGTTGGTTTAGATTTCAGAAACTATTTAAAGATTCATCGGGAAATTATCTGGGCAAACCGCTTTGCTGCCAGTACATCTTTCGGACCTCAAAAGCTAATTTATTATATGGGTGGAGTTGATAATTGGTTGTTTCCGAAATTTAATAATAGTATAAATATAGATCAAACTCAAAACTATGCATATCAGGCATTGGCAACTAACCTCAGAGGATTCACTCAAAATATCAGAAATGGAAATAGCTTTGCTGTCATCAATAGCGAACTTAGAATTCCAATCTTTCAATATTTATTCAATCGCCCTATCAAATCAGATTTTATAAAGAATTTTCAAATAATTGGTTTCACAGATATTGGCACTGCATGGACTGGTGCAACTCCTTATAGCACCAACAATTCTCTCAATCAAACTACTATTAATAATGGACCAATCACCGTTATTTTACAAAGTCAGAATGAACCAATTGTTGCTGGTTATGGATTCGGTTTAAGAAGCAGGCTTTTTGGATATTTTGTCAGAGCCGATTATGCATGGGGGATTGCAAATGGGCAAATTCAAACTCCGATTTTTTATTTATCTTTGAGTCTTGATTTCTGATAACCCACAATCAATCTATTAAAATCTTAGAATTAATCAATGAAAAATAAACAAATGGAAACTACAACTGTATTGATTATTATAGTCATTGGAATTATCGCTGGTGCCTTTAGCGGTTTTATTGGCATCGGAGGTGGGTTAATTGTGGTTCCAGCATTAGTCTATTTCTTAGGATTTAACCAACATGAGGCTCAAGGGACAAGTTTGGCAATGATGCTACCCCCTATTGGTATACTCGCCGTTTATAATTATTATAAGGTTGGGCATGTTGACTTTAAAGTATCTCTTATTCTCGCAATCACTTTTATTCTTGGGAGTTTTTTTGGTTCAAAGTTAGCCATTTCATTAAGTGCTGATACTATTAAAAAGGCGTTTGGAGTTATTATTATACTTGTTGGAATAAAGATGATTTTAGGTAAATAAACTTTACTAGCCTCGACGAAATGAATACAATCAAAGAAAAGATAAAATTACTTGCTAAGAATTATTCACCGGAAATAATTTCTATTCGCCGTCATCTTCATAAAAACCCTGAATTATCTTTTGAAGAGTATAAAACCTCTGATTATATTTCTGAATATTTAAAGAGCCTTAATATTCTGTACAAAAAAGGTATTGCTAAAACAGGTATTGTTGCAATTATCCAAGGAAGAAACCCATCAAAAAAAACGATTGCTCTTCGTGCAGATATGGATGCACTTCCAATTCAGGAAACTAATAAAGTAGATTATTGTTCTCAAAATATTGGCGTGATGCACGCTTGCGGTCACGATGTTCATTCGGCATCATTAATGGGAACAGCAAAGATTTTATCCGAATTGAAGAATGATTTTGAAGGAACAGTCAAGTTTATTTTTCAGCCTGGAGAAGAGCGATTACCAGGAGGTGCCTCCTTAATGATTAAAGAAGGAGTATTAGAAAATCCAGTTCCTCAATCTATTTTCGGGCAGCATGTAATGCCATTTATCGATGCAGGTAAAGTTGGTTTCAGAGAAGGCGTTTATATGGCTTCGGCAGATGAAATTTATATAACCATAATAGGAAAGGGTGGTCATGCAGCAACTCCTCATTTGAACGTTGACCCTGTTTTAATCACCTCACATATAATTATTTCACTCCAACAAATAGTCAGTAGAAATGCAAAGCCAGGGATTCCAACAGTTCTTTCTTTTGGTAAGGTAATTGCAAATGGAGCGACTAATGTAATTCCTGATGAGGTTAAAATTGAAGGTACTTTTAGAACTTTTGATGAATCATGGAGGAAGGAGGCTCATAAAAAAATGAAAGCTATGGCTGAATCAATTGCATCAGGAATGGGTGGGAAATGTGAATTTAATATCTCTATCGGATATCCTGTTCTTATTAATGAACAAAATCTTACATCTTCAGCAAAAAAAAATGCAATAGAGTATTTGGGTGAAGATAAGGTCGAGGATTTGGATATTTGGACTGCTGCCGAAGATTTCGCCTTCTATTCTCAGCAAATCAATGGTTGTTTTTACCGTCTTGGCGTGAGAAATGAATCGAAAAAAATTACCTCTCCTGTTCATACTTCTACTTTTAATATTGATGAATCCGCATTGGAAACAGGAATGGGCTTGATGGCTTGGCTGGCTATTAAGGAATTGGAGGGATAATCCAAAATTCAACATTTTTTTGTAAGGTATTAGAAAATATCAATCTTTTTATCACTTTTGAGGATTGATACTCTTTAAAAGGAGATAAAATATTTAAAATATCATTTATTATATTGCCAGATGAGAAGGTTATCATAACCATTGAGAAGGTTATCATAACTGTTGAGAAGGTTATCATAACTGTTGAGAAGGTCTTTATAAAGATGTCTACGGTGAAAATTTTCCCGTTAAAAAGGTGTTTTGGGGGCATTTTTAATACATCACCCCTAAAAAAGTTTAGGGCTATCTCTATTCATCATCCAAAACTATAAACTTAGAAAATTAACCTAAAATAAAAAAGGGCTCCCGAAACCGGAAGCCCTTTCTAAAAGTTTTAAGGGAAATCATTACTTAGTAACAATCATCTTGTTAGTTAATCTATAGCCATCTACAGTAAGCGTATAGAAATATGCTCCTTGAGAAAGATTTTTAGAATCTAAAGTAATTGTATATTTTCCTGAATCTTTTGCGCCCTCATTAATTGTATTTACCACTCTGCCTGTAAGGTCAGTTACCTCTAAAGTAACATTTCCAGCTCTTTTTGCTAATTGATAAGTGATATCAGTGGTATTATTGAAAGGATTAGGAATGTTTTGATTTAATTTAATTCCTAAAGCTTTGTTTTCCTGAATGCCAACAGTATAACTTACTTTTACCCATATATCTGCATCTTGTGTATAAAGAGAACCATCTATACCATATTGAAATCCTGTTGTACCATTGCAATCATAATATAAAAAGCCACCTGTATTTGTTGGATAATACGCATTCCAATCATTTTCATTGACAATTGTATTACCATAATACCATGACGTATCTGCCATTGTAAAACCAGTACAATTTACTGCTCCCGCAAATGAAGGGCAACCAGCTACAAACATAAATGTATCTTGTTTATTACCCCAATATTGTGCCTGAACAGCAAACTTATTACTTGGGGAAACACCTGTAAGATTTAAATTAACAGGTACTCCTAAAAGGAACCCATTAAAAGAACCACCAACCCCGGTATCCAATGGAGAACCATGAGGAATAATAATTGTGTCTGCCCAATAAACATTTGCTCCGGTTGCTGCGGTATCGGCATAGCCTTCAAGAGCAAAATAGGTTCCGTTTTTCACATCAACAATTTTCAAAATGATTGTATCATCAATTCCGGAATAATTTACTTGACCACACCATAAAATAATTGAATCTATCGCAACGGTAGCATTATTACGGGAATATGCCACTGGAATAGGATTATATGGATCAACAAGAGTATCAAAAGAAACTTCTAAATCCCTGATTAGTCCATAATGTCCCCCGGCAGTATCAGTACGAACATAATGTTCATTTGCGTTCCAAGCAAATCTTGAGTATCCGAGTCCGTTATTAATTGCATAGTAAGCATCTGCGGAATCAAGATTAATCCAGAACATTTGTGTAGATTTTTCATTAAAATGGCTTAACGCTTTTGGCGATGTCCATTGATTACCTGGAAATGGAGCCCAATGGGTACTTTCATTCTGCGCATAAGCGCCAGCAAAAATTAGCATTGCTACAATAATTGTGTAAATTTTTTTCATTTTTAATTTTATTTAATTGTTAAATTTAATTGATTAATTCTTTATTTGAGGCGGTAAAGATATATCCTTTTTCTTTAACTACAAAACATTTTATAAAATTTTCACACTTTTCTTAGTTAAAGTAACCCTTTGTAGCTTTAAAATGAGGAAAATGACCTTCTGAATTTATTGAAAATATAAATTATCCAAACAAATATCCCTAATCTGATGAAACTTATTTGATTTTATTCTCTTCCACTTAATCTCCAAAAGAAAAAATCATTAATATTGATTTTTTCTATAAAATTAAAAATACCAGGTGTAAGCATCCTTTTCATAAGCAACAGGGTTTAAAGTTGAATTTATCTTAAATATTATGTCATTCAATTCTTCCCTCTTGCAAAGTTATCTAATTTAATCAGTAGCTAAACTTATTTCTCACTCCTTATATAATACATATAGCAGCATAATTTCTATTGATAAACTTTACCAAATTTTGAATTTTGGTAAAGTTCCTAATCCCATTCC
>Ga0206937_10343_pt1 | contig 9863 bp, 8 predicted proteins | sample Alteio_BWOrgHeat_11_FD_152923 | JGI IMG/M metagenome (GOLD analysis project Ga0206937, IMG submission 152923) | Enriched cells from forest soil in Barre Woods Harvard Forest LTER site, Petersham, Massachusetts, United States -... | ecosystem: Environmental > Terrestrial > Soil > Temperate forest > O... | reverse complement strand
ACATCCACTGTTGACGATAGTTTATTTGTTAATAGAAACAGCGATACAAAATATGATGGAGCAACCTCGCTTTATAAGAAAGGTATATTGCCTCCAAACCTCGATACGTTAATGTTTCATGAGAAAGAAGGGTTTATTTATGGTCCTTATGAGGAAAATAGTTCTTTCAAGATTGCTAAGTTGAGCAAGATTTATTTTATTCCGGATTCAGTTAAGGCGCGACATATTTTAATTAGTGTTGCACAAGGTCAAAGTCCTGATTCGGCAAAAGCTGTTGTTGATAGTTTGAAGAAATTGATTGTGGGTAAGAAGGCGAAATTTGAAGATCTTGCCAGGAAACATTCACAAGATGCCGGCTCGAAAGATAAAGGAGGAGATTTGGGTTGGTATACTGAAGGAAAAATGGTGAAACCTTTTGAGGATTCAACTTTTTATAATAAAAAGGGAGATATTGTAATTGTTCAGTCTCAATTTGGATATCATTTGATTGAAATATTAGATCAAAGTAAAGGTGAAAAGAGGGTGAGAGTTGCTTTTATTGATAGGAAAGTTGAGCCATCAACTAAAACTTTCAATGCTGTGTTGGCAAAAGCAAATGAGTTTATTGCTAAAGTTCCTACTGGCGATAAATTTGATTCTGCAGCAAAGAAATCCGGACTTCGCGTTACTCCGATTGAGAATTTAAAAGAGATTGATAAAGCTATTCCAGGTATAGAAAATGCAAGGGAGATTGTTTCGTGGGCTTATCGTGCAAAACAGAATGAAGTTTCTGCAGTAAAAGCAGTTGGAAACAAATATGTTATTGCTCATTTGATGGAGATAAAAGAAAAAGGAACGCTTCCATTAGAACTTGTAAAACGAAAAATGGAACCAAATATCCGGAGAGAGAAAAAAGCGGCAATGCTTATGGATAAAATGAAAGGAGCTACTTCTGTTGATGAAGTAGCATCTAAATTAAACCTGACAGCAGATACTGCAAGCAAAGTTAGTTTCGCAAGTGGAGGAATTCCAGGAAAAGCTTTTGAGCCCGAAGTTATTGGTAAACTATTTACCTTGAAACAAGGCGAAACTTCCAAAGCATGGAAAGGCAATTCAGGGGTTTATGTGATACAAGTTACTGAATATTATGATAATGACCCAGCTCCTGCAGATTACAAAGGAATTCAGGCAAGAGTAATGTCAGCTTATCAGCAAAAAACAGAAAGTTCATTCTTAGAGGCGTTGAAAGAACTCGCAAATATTATTGATAACCGCGGAAAATATTTTTAAACAAAAGACCCTACCTTATAAAAACCGAACCCTGCAATAAAATTTTATTGCAGGGTTTCTTTTTTGATTAAACTTAAAGAATCGTTCTTTTAATTCTTTGTTTTACTTTTGTTGATATCAGTTTCTTTTAAAATCATAACGACTGGTTTATCTTTATAGGATTTTACTTTTCCGGCAAAGCAGATATTCTGTCCTTTTAAACTTGTTAAAGGATAATCCAGTTTCTTAATGATTTTATCGCTTATCAAAACTATTGATGCCTCAGTGTTGTCAATCGTTATCAAAACATAGCCGGAATTGGATTTATCCGGAGCTTGCACATCTTTCACAATTCCACAGACGGTTATGGTTTCTCCAATGTGTTTTGATAAATCAATAGGATTTGTTGGCTGTCCCTTGCAAATAATCAGGGAGAAGAGACATAAACTTAATGTAATTAATTTCGCTTTCATTTTTATATTTATTTAGTGTTTAACATATTGTTTTAAATATTATTTCAGTTATCAGCATTTAGCATGCTTGTCATGATTTTCTTTTATCTGCCATTTTTTATCAATCAGATATTTATCACCTTCTATCGATTTATCATTTTTCTCATCCCACTCAAATTTTATTTTAATGGTCATCACATAAGTTTTTCCATCTTCCAGACGCAGATATTTTTTAATTTTATTAAACACATGTTCATGTTCTTTGAACAAAATGCTATCCAGCTTATCCGTTTTTTTATTGATATCTAAATAATGAAACATGTAGGAGGAGAAGCCATTTACCAATTTAGTAGATATCAAATTACTGGCAGTAAAAATGAAATCATATTCCACATTTCCTTGAAAACCAGTAAACTCTTTTTCCTTTATATCGGGAATGGAAATAGATTTCAGCGCTTTTGAGTGCATATCGGATTTGGATATGATCAAAACAGAATCAAGTGGAATTTCTTTTCTGATTCCATTTGCTCCTAATAATTTTATACTTATTTGAGAATAAGAACCTAGAGAAACAAAACTCAGCAAAAGGGATAATGATATATAACGCATCTTGATTTTCACACTACAAAATTAAGCAAATTTATGGCTCGTTGTTATTATTCCTTTGGTATTATCACTTTTGGATAAATGACTCCAAAATCTTTGCCATCATATTTTCCGCTGCCATTCTTCCTGTTTCGGCACCACCGTTCATAAAACCTTGAAACTTTTCGCTGCAATGTTCTCCGGCAAAATAAATATTATCAACTGGTTTCATAATGTTTTTACTTTGAAATCGTAACCACTGTCCTGTTTTATAACAGGCATAACTTCCTTTATTGAATGGATAAATACTCCAGTTAAATACTGATTTCTTTTTCGAATAATTTGTTTTTGTTCCTTTCAAAATGGTTTCTAATTGGATTAGATATTTCTGAACCGTCTCCTCATTATCAACCAATTCCTTTCCTTCTTTTCCGCCTAGAAAAATTGTATATCCACCTGCTCCTTCATTCTTTTGTTGCATCTGACTGCTATCCCAGCCGTCATGGATTACTTCATTAAGAACATAGCCCGAACTTTTTTGCGACCTCCATACTCGTTCTTTCATCCCGAGCAAAAGCTTACTGTTTGTTCCATAACTGAACTGGGCAATCTGTTGCTTTTTCTCATCGGGGAAATTAACATTGGGGTCAATTATCACATCTCTTAAAACAGAAAACGGGAGCGTTAATAAAACATAATCAGCAAGCGATTTTGTTCCGTTTTTAAATTCTAATAAATACTGGGTTCCTTGTTTTGATATTTTAATTAGTTGATGATTAAGATTAATCGGATTGATCTTATTCAGCTTCTTCGTCATCTTTTCAATCAGGGTTTGATTGCCGCCAACAATTTTATATCGTTCATCACTATCGCCAAAAGGTCGGAAATCATCGGGAGTATCATCGCCAATCATATCTATAAAATTCAGGCAGCCCAACTCATCAGCATCCAAACCAAACTCCGCAGTATTAGCATAAGCCAATAAATCTTTAAACCAACCTGTAACTTTTAAATCATTCAAATATTCCGTCAAAGTTTTTTTATCGAGGTCCTTCACATCATCATCATTCATCTTATCAAAATCTTTTTGAATGGTCGGAATTATCTTTTTAAACTCTGCCAGAATTTCTTCTTCCGTTCTTTTTTTTCCGCCAAAAAAGAAGGTGTGTTCATCCAAATCATTGTTTTTTATATCTCTCACACAATCATAAATTTTCAAATTAAATTCTTCTATCAAATCCAAAAGGTCTTTATTATTTGAGTCAATAAACTCACCCCCTAATTCGGTTGTAATTTTATTTGCCAATAAATCTTTTGCTGTATAAATTCTTCCACCGGTTCTTCCTGATGCCTCATAAATAGTTGCTTTGATGCCTGCTTTTAAAAAAGTATTTGCCGCAGTCAGTCCTGAAATACCTGCACCAATAATTGAAACGGAAATATTCTTATTCGCGATTTCATTTTTAATAGTATTTCCCTTAATAATATTCGGAATCGCAAATGAAACGCCTATCAATGCCGTGGAACGAAGAAATTGTTTTCGATTTATTTTCTTCGATTCCTTGAGTGCTGAAGTTTTTAATACCTCATTATTTTCAATAAGGGCTTTCTTATAAATCTTCTGAAGACTTCTGCCAATAGTAGTTCTCGAAAATTTCATCGGCAGAATTTATCTTTCAATAACTGCCTTCATGCTTTTCATAAAACCATCCATTCCATTCAAAGAATGTTTGTATCCATCTTCATTACCAAATCCTTTTTGAATCCAGGTTAATTCGGTTTGATTACTGCCTTTTGGAGTGACAACATAAGTTACCAACGAATAATTTTCGGGCTTATCCTCCAATCCTGTAAAGGCACTCCAGTAATTATAACTTATGCGTTGGTGCAAAATATTTTCGCGCACAATTCCTTTGTCGCGATATTTTTGTTCGTTATATTCTCCTTGAAAAATTATTTCGCTGCCCACTTTCCAATCGGTAATTGTTTCGGTTCCGAAAAGATATTCTTTAATGATTTCAGGATTTGTGAGCGCATCCCAGACCTTTGCGACATCGGCATTTACGATGATTGATTTTGATACTTCGAGTTCGTGATTCATGTTTTTTGATTATTAATTTATAAGCCCACAAAAATAAGTAAAAGAACGATAATAAAATTTGTAGCTTTGCAAGATTATCCACAAAAATGACAGACACTGAACAATTAACCCTGGAAGCTGAAATTTTCGGAGCATATTTTTTGAAGAAAAAGCCAACCGCTTTTGTCGTTGATTTATATAAAGAGGCGAATGAAAAGTTGAAAATTGTTTTGGATGGAAAAGAGGAGAGGATTTTGAAATTTATGCTCAAAAACCGATGGTCGGTGGGGATGATAGATTCCGGCTTGGTGCTCATCAATCCAAAATCGGAGGTGAGGCACAAAATGTTTATCATGCTTGCCATTTTGGAGTGCCAACCCGACTATACCGACCTGTTTTTCACTAAAAATCAACCAAAAACCTATTTCTTTTATATTTTATGGGTAGGATTTCGAGCTTTTCTAAAGGCAGCTTTAGGGGTTATTTTGGTTAAATTGGTCTGATTAGCCAATCCTACAAGTAGGAATTAATAAAAGTAGTTGTTTTGACGGTAATCGGGAAGTAGGAATGTGTCAAAACAGTTACTTTGGTCAATTCCTACAAATAGGAATGCGTCAAAGCGATTACTTTTGGCAGTTCCTACAAGTAGGAATACATCAAAGCAGTTACTTTTGCCAGTTCCTACAAGCAGGAATACGCCAAAGCGATTACTTTTGCCAATTCCTGCTTCCCGAATGGTCTCAAAATAGTTACTTTAGGTAATTCCTACAGGTAGGAATTGAAAATTGAGGTTTTTATATGCTTTTTTTTCAAAAATGGGGTTACAATTCTCCCCCTAAAAATCGTAATAATGATTGGTGAGGGAAGTTTTGATGCCGAAAGTTAAAATAGTGGTGTTGGAAGTGATATTATTTACGAGGCTTCGGAGACTAACGCCTAATTCAATATTCACATTATAAGCGGGGTTGATAAGATAGGAAACTCGGAAATCTTTGTAAGTCAGGGTGTTGAATAATCCTTGAGTGGTGTAATTAAAATAGGTGTGAGTTTGTGATGGAGGGATGTAGGATTCGAAAATATTCTGTCCAAAATCAGTGCCTCCCGAATCGGTTCCGAAGGCTGCATAATTGAACTTAAATTCGAAGAAAAATCTTCCTGTCCGATAGCTGAAGAAAGAGATGGATTCATAGAAATTTGCACCCAAGGGGTCGGCAAGTGCCTGACCATAATGACTGTAACTTTGTAAAGCCGTTTCGTGAGAATAGGTATATGGACGCACCCAATTCCACTCGGTTTGGAAACGTAATTTCGATACGCCAAACAGGTCGTTCCATTTTATTCCTGCCTGGATTCCTTGCTTGTTTCCAAACCAACCTTTGCTGTAATTGCGGACTTCCTTGATTTCAAATTCATCAATAATTACCTGGCTATAGAACTTAATATTATCATTAAATTTAAAATTAAATGCTCCTCCGATAAGCGCATTATTTGGCGAACCAATTGAAAATTCTACAGGGCGATAAAAAATTATCGGGTTCAGATAATCAATCCTGAAACTGTTATTGTTTATTGTATCGGAGAAAATTATTGTTTCAAATGCCCCGATGTTAACTCGTTTTGAAACATTCCAACTCAGGTAATGTATGGTGGCATATTTGCGTGTGAAATATTGTCCGCTACCTTCCGATGGTTGAGAAGTTGGGTAATTTATTCTTCCGATGTCTTCCATCGAACAATACAAATTGGTGTATTGAAACTTCCAAAGATTGGTTGTGATTTTCAGATAAGGATAGTTAAAAGCATTGTCAGAAAGGAAAAGAGAACGATAGCCTTCGCCGATGAAATTTTTATCAGTGCCGAGTTGGAAATTGAAATATTTTGATGCCTTGTAAGAAACATATCCCGATGCGATGGCATAGTCAAAACCGCCCTGATTCAATATCTTAACACGTCCTTGCCCGGGAACAATTGTATTTGCAGGATTATTAACGTACTGAGTCAGATAGGCAGGAAAAACGGCTTGAGTTTCATAATAATCGGCATGAAAAGAGAAGTTCTTTTCGATATTTCCTTCGAAAATTATTCCTTTCGTATTTACATGAGTACTTTTACTTGCTGCATCATCTATACCTCCCTCAAAATCAAAAACCGGGTCAAGATGAATTTGATAATCGGCAGAATCTATGGAAATAAAATGTTCGTATAATAACTTCCTTTTACCCCATGAATCTCCTGCAACTCTTTTTTGAGGGACATAGCAAATATCTGCACTATCGGTGTTAATTGCTTTGTCAATATCGCTCATATTATAAGGTTTGAAGGAGGTATGGAAATTAACATCCAACTTGTTCAGAGAGGCATCATATTCCTGGTAAATATCTCTGTTGAGGGGTAAATTAAGTTGCTGAGAAAATAATTTATGAGCAGGAAGAGAAAGAGAAATAATAAGTAAAAATAAAACTTTATGCATGATTTTTTTCATCTGAAAGTATTTTTAAAGGCGTTTCAAACAACAGAACCCTTAGTATTCTTTGCTCTGTATTTTATAATTAAAGTAGGAATTTGACTTAAAATCATTGCTAACACAAAAAAGATAATCAGTATTTGTCCTGAATGAAGTTTGCGAAGCGTTAATGCTAAGATTACGAAAAGAATATTCACGGAAAATAATATAAAACTTGCTTTTTTATGATTAAAGCCTAATTCCAGAAGTTTATGATGAATATGATTTCTGTCAGGAAGAAAGGGAGATTTGCGGCGAAAAGCGCGCAAAACAAACACACGTAAAGTATCGAATAATGGGATTATTAAAAATCCAATTGCAATTGCAGGAGCTGATGTGGAGAGGTCAAAATTAATTCTTGATATATGTAAATTTGATTGCACGAAATCAGAAAATTCCACCGAAACCAAAGGGTTTTTTATATTAGTTTCAATAAAAGTTATTGCGAGAATAGATAAAATAAGTCCGACGACTAATGAACCTGTATCACCCATAAATATTTTTGCAGGAGATAGATTGAACCACAAAAATGCAAGTAAGGCGCCGCTTAATGCAAAAGACAATCCTGCAAGAACGGGATTATTAAGCATGAATAAAATTATTCCGAAAGCTGTTGATGCTATAATTCCTATGCCTGCTGCCAAACCATCAATTCCGTCTATTAAATTATAGGCATTAATTATAACCAGAATTGTAAACATTGTCAGGACGCAACTTACATTGTATGGGATTTCGTAGATGCCTAAAATACCCACCATGTTTGTGAGGCGATAATCAGCAAAAAAGACAATGATACCTGCTGCAACTATTTGTCCGATGAATTTTTTTACGGGAGAAAGTTCTACAATATCATCTTTCAATCCTATAAAAAACATTACAATCAGTGAAGCGATAATGTAATATTGCTTTATTGGATATATGGAGCTTGCGGACCAAAATGAAAAAGAAAATATTACTCCGGCAAACAATGCTACTCCGCCTAAAGTAGGAATCTTTGAATCATGAGATTTCCTTTCGTCGGGTTCATCATACAGGTTCTTCATCAACGCAACTTTTATGATGGATGGAATGGCTACGAAGGTAACCGTGAATGAAGTCAGAAGAGTCAGTATTACTTTAACCATTTCAATTCAAGTCGGACAAAAATAGATATTTTTTATGTTAATGAGAAATTAACATGAAATTTAGATATAAACTTATCATAATTTAATGACCTTTGCCTTATTCCAATCAATGTTTTTATCAATGGTTCTGATGTCTTCAAATTTAAAATCTGATAATAATCTTTCCAGTTTCGATAATGCAGAATTTAATCCATAATAGGATTTAAACTTGCGGGTAATCGGCAATTCTTTAATCATTGGTTGATCAGCATCAAAGTCCCTTGGATGAAAATAGGTCATCATGTAAGGAGACTTTTTTGTTAATCTTTTAATAATCGGATACGGCAATAATCTAAAATAACCTCCACCAGAAAAAATAACAGGATAGGACATGAAATTGTAAATATTTATCGGGAACTCCTTAATCTGAACTCCATTTATATCAATCAAACATGGTGATGCTTCTCCAAAACTCTCAAAACCACCGTGTCCTCTTTTTGCCGGAAATACCGAACTATCTATTTTAATTCCATGTTTGATCAGGATTTCAAACGCCCATTTATTGCTTTCCATAATTGAGAATCCGGGGGCACGATAGGTTGTAACTTTTTTCCCGATAGTATCTTCAATAGTTTTGATGGATTCTTCCAAATCTTTTTCAAAAGCCTCTGGAGTTTGCTCATAAACAAGTTGATGCATGGTTGAATGGGATGCTATCTCAAATCCCAACTCATCTATTTTCCGAATCACCTCAGGATACTTTTTTACTATCCAACCCAAACAAAAAAACGTTGCGGATTGATTTTTCTGAACCAATAAATCCAAAATCCTATCCATATTCTTATGAATCCTCACCTCAAACTTTGCCCAATGCGCTTCGGTTTTGGTAGATTCATTATCCAGGATATGAAACCATTCCTCTATGTCAAATGTCAGTATTCTAATCATCAAGCGGCAAAATTAGGGAAATCATCGACGAATAACGAATTAATCCGAATCTTCGAATAACGCACCATTCGTAATTTCGGATTAATTCGTTATTCGTTAATGAAATTGTTGTAATTTTGCATTCAATATAATTTAACATTGCATGGAAAACGAAGTTTTAGAAAAGAATTTTCAAGATAAAATAGATCGTGGAATCGTTATCGAACCCAAAGACTGGATGCCCGAACGCTATCGAAAACAATTGATAAGAATGATGTCGCAGCATGCTCATTCCGAGGTAGTCGGTATGCTTCCCGAAGGCAATTGGATAACTCGTGCTCCAAGTTTAAGAAGAAAATTAATCTTATTAGCCAAAGTTCAGGATGAAGCCGGACATGGACTCTATATATATAGTGGTACCGAAACTTTGGGGATTGATAGAAAAGAAATGATTGACGATTTACTGTCCGGCAAGGCAAAATATTCCAGCATTTTCAATTATCCAACCCTCACCTGGGCTGATATGGGTTCCATCGGATGGCTCGTTGATGGTGCGGCAATTGTCAATCAAACCATGCTCGCCAAGTGCTCTTATGGTCCTTATTCCAGGGCAATGGTTCGTATCTGCAAAGAAGAAAATTTCCATAATAAACAAGGCTATGAAATCCTTGCTACATTGATGAAAGGGACTCCCGAACAACGAGCAATGGCGCAAGAATCAGTGAACAGATGGTGGTGGCCATCGCTCATGATGTTTGGTCCTTCCGATAAAGATTCTCCAAATAGTGGCGAATTAATTAAATGGAAAGTTAAAAAACACTCTAATGATGAACTCCGTCAGCGATTTATTGATAGAAGTGTTGAACAGGCAAATGCAATTGGCTTAACCCTTCCCGATTCCGAATTAAAATATAACGCCGAAAAAGGTCATTATGATCATGGCGAAATCAATTGGGAAGAGTTTT
>Ga0206937_10152_pt1 | contig 9875 bp, 6 predicted proteins | sample Alteio_BWOrgHeat_11_FD_152923 | JGI IMG/M metagenome (GOLD analysis project Ga0206937, IMG submission 152923) | Enriched cells from forest soil in Barre Woods Harvard Forest LTER site, Petersham, Massachusetts, United States -... | ecosystem: Environmental > Terrestrial > Soil > Temperate forest > O... | reverse complement strand
GGCAAGGCGTTTTATCCGGCGATCTCACTAACCGGCGGCGCCGGTGGCTTTTATTCGGCAGCAACCGGCGCTAATTTAGGCGATGGTGCCATCATCGGTGGGAGCCTGACGGGCAATGGCCAATCTGACCCGACTCTGACCATCAACGCCAGCACAATTACCCTGCAAGGCGGCGGTGCCGGCAATACGCGTGGCGTTGCCTTAATCGGTGAAAACAGTGGCACCACGTCCATTACTACAACCGGCGCGGTTACTATAACGGGCGGAATCAGCAGTGTGCCGATTATTGCCGATGCTCTTACAGGGCCCGACTACGAAAGCGACCTGGGTGCGGCTGCGGCGTTCGCAGGTGGCGATGGCGGCAATCATATTTCCATCCAGATTGGCGGTAACTTGACAATCACCGGGGGGACGGGATCCTCATCCCCGGTCGCTGTGATATTGAGCCATAATAATCAGGGCAGTGCCGGTAGCTTGACAGTCGACGGCACGACCACAATTAATTCAGGCGGTTCTTTCGTCGCGATCGGAAAGGGCCCCGGCAATGGCAGTGGCAGTGGTTTTAACGCGATATCTGCCGGCTCCACGGCGATCGATATCGAACCCGGCAGTAACTTTACCTCTGGTTCGCTCTCCTCGACAGGTGTAAACCTGACCCTGATTGGCGATTTAAATCTCACCGGATCACAGCCGGTATCGGGTTCAATTGGTCAATGGACCTACGGCGGCGGCAAGAGCATCGATCTCGTGGTGGCGGTTAGCGGCACCTTGGACGCGAGCAACGGCTCGATTAACCTGCCTGCCAATGGCACCGGGATCGCAGCAATTGCCAGTGGCGGCAGCGCCATCAACACCGGCGCGATGGGCCCATTGACGTATGCGCAAGTCACCGGCTATGGCTTCCAGTCGCCAGAGTACGCCAGCAATAGCGCAGGCTATGATTTCTATATTCCGAAAGCCAGCAGCCAGGTCAGCCAGACTGATTTAAGCCAATCGGTCACGCAAACCCAATGCGCATCGAACCCAGCCTTGTGCGCAGCAACGACGGTCGTCAACAACAACGTCGCCGCCAGCAACGCCATTGTGGTGGCCGATGTGAGCGCACCGGTCACGGTTGCGGTGCAGTTGACGGGCACCGGCACCGGTGTCGACACCAGCGCTACCACAACCACAACCAGCGCTGCCACCGGTAGCACCAGCACGGCCAGCACAGCCAGTACTGGCACCGCCACAACTGGCAGCAGCACCAAACCCGGCACGCCAGCGACGGCGGCGGCGCACGCCAATCCGGTCACCGCCGACGAAACCAAATCGGTCTCGGACTTGAAAACCGAAATCAAACAAATCGCCGCCGACCAAAAGAAATTGGAAGCGCAAGCCAAGAGCAGCGAAGAAGTCGCCAAAGGCAAGGCAGCGGAAGCCAAGCATGCCGAAGCCGTTGCCAGTAAGGCGGAAACCGAAGCCAACAAATCGGTCGCCGAAGTCGGCAAAGCAACCGAACAAAGCCACAAAGCCGAAGCCGACCTAAAACAAGCGCAAGCCGAAGAAAAAGCCGCCACCAGCCCAGCGCAAGTCCAAACCGCGCAAGCCAAGCAAGCGACTGCGCAAGCCAATAAAGCGGAAGCGCAAGCTAATAAATCAGACGCCGAAGAAAAAGTCGCCAGCGCCAACGCCAAAGTAGCCGACGCCCAAGCCAAACAAGCCGACAGCGAAGCCGCCAGCCATCAAGCGGCTGCCCTACGTGCGCAAGCCAATGCCCGTAAGGCCGAAGTCGAATCCAAAGACGCCGTCATTGTGGCAAAATCGACCGCGAATCCGGCGCAAAAAGCCGAAGCGCTGCAAAAGGCCGACGCCAAACGCGTTGATAGCGAAAAAGACAGCGCCACCGCCAGTGTCTTGACGGGCAAAGCGGAACTGGCGCAATCCGAAGCAAAGGTCAAACGTAGCGAACAGAGCCAACAACAAGCGCGATCCGAACAAAAAGCCGCCGATAAACACGTCAGCACTGCACAAGCCGAACTCAATCGCGCCGACGCGGCCATCAAGAAGGGCGAAGCCGAAGGCGGCGCAAAAGGCGGCAAAGCCGTGGCTGACGCGCAAAAGAAAAAATCAGCAGCGGAAGAAACGCTGGCTAAAGCCCAACAAGAAGCCGACAGCAAGAAACAAATCGCCGACCAGAAAACGGCCGATGTCGCCAGTGTGACTGCCGAGCACACCGGCAAAGTCGAACAAGCGCGGGTGCAAGCCGTCAAATCCTTCGCCAAGGTGGCCATTGCTGCAGAAAGCCGTGACAACCTTGCGCACATCACCGCAGTGCGGCATGATTACTTGAACACCACCTTAAAACCCGCCTTGACCGTATTGCAAAAAGACCCCACCGCCGCCGACGTGCCGACCTGTGCCGGTGCGAATGCGCAATTATGCATTCCGGCGCACTTGGCTGTGACCGGTTCCATCAATACTCTGAACACCTTGACCACGCCGCAGAAACCGGCCGCCGCGCCTAAGCAATCGTATCTACCGCAAATCCAACGCAAGATCGCGGTGATGATCGGGATCAACAATTACGACGACAATCGCATTCCATTGCTGGAAGGCGCATTGCCGGACGCCGAAGCCGTCGGCAAGATCTTGAATGACAAGATGGGCTACGACGTGCGCATGGTGCCCGACGCCAGTAAAGCCGATATCATCAATACCTTGAATGAGATCGGCCGTACTGCGGGACCGGACGACAGCGTCACCATCTACTACGCCGGTCACGGTTATTTGCAAGACGGCGGCAAGCACGGTTACTGGATCCCACGGGACGCATCGGCGGTCAGCCCGAAAAACTGGATATCGAACGGCGACATCACTAGGCTGCTCAACAACATCCCGGCGCGCCAAGTGATCCTGCTATCCGATAGTTGCTATTCAGGCAGCTTGACGGAAGAACAAAAGGTCAGCAGCCATCAAGTCGAAGCGGCCAGCATCTTGAACAAGCGTTCTGTCACCATCATGTCCTCCGGTGGCGAAGAACCGGTCTCCGACGAAGGGCGCGATGGTCACTCGATCTTCGCCTGGGCCTTCATGGATACCCTGAAAGGCGTCGACAAATACGAACCGGGTGCGGCGCTGTATGACACGGTGCGCAAAGACGTGGTGGCCCAATTCCCGCAAGTACCGCAATATGGCGCTGCGCTCTCGGCAAGGCATACCTTGGGTGGGGACTATTTGTTTGAGGTGCGTAGTTATAAGTAATCGCGGCAATCGCACGACGCTCGCTGCGTAGTAAGGCACCCCTCGCCCGCTTGCGGGAGAGGGGTGGGGGAGAGGGAGCTCGGCCAACAGCGGTGATTTTTCCACTTTTTGTCCCGATTGCAGGATGATTTTAAGATGCACCTTTATGATCGCATAACGCATTTGTGCATTTCCCTCTCCCCCAACCCCTCTCCCGCAAGCGGGCGAGGGGAGTCGGGGCTTCATGCAATTGTGTTGTATAAGTGACGTTGATACGTGACAAATGCACATGGTCAGGAGTGAATATTGCATCGAATTGCAACGCACTTTCGCACAAGCAATTTCTGACAGATGGACTACGATGATTATGTGCTGTGCGGGTATTCGAAATTTAAAGTAACGGAAGGAAATCATCATGTCTGCCGTCAATAAGTTCTTATGCACGATTCTGGTTCTGCTGTGTTCGCCGCTGATTTCACCGCTTGCCATGGCGGCATCCGATAATGATGTCGTCGGCATGATCGTCAATCTGCAAGGCGGCGGCGAAGTCGTCGCCGGTGACGCCAGCAGCAAAATGCAATTGCTTCAGTACGTCAAGCCGAAAATGCAATTGAAACTCGAAGCCGGCAGCAAGGCGTCGGTCTCGCACTATCAATCCAAGATGATTTACCAATTGAGCGGCCCGGCAGTGGTTGAAGTCGATGCCGACGGGTTAAAAGCGATTTCCGGCAATGCGCCGGTCAGCAAATCGATGGCGCAAAAATTGGTGGTGGCTGCCGCCGATAGCAACTTGATGCCGGCAGCGGTGCGCATGCGCGATGCAATTTCGCCCATTACGATTGCCACGCCAAAAAATGGTTCCGTCTTGGTGAAAACGCGCCCGGTATTCACATGGAATGCGTTTGAATCAACCAGCTACGATTTCAAGCTGGAACAAAAGACGGGCGCTGAAGTGCTGCATACTAAAGTCGATGCAGCCAGCATCGAATTACCAGCCGGGGTGAACTTGGAATATGGAAAGTCGTATAAATGGAGTGTCTCCTACGTCGCGGCGGCTGATGGCAAGGTCAATATGGCGGAAGGTGAATTCAGCGTATTGCCGGAAGCCGATGCGCAAAATATGTTGAGCTTGAAACCGGCAGCCGATGCGCCGATCGAAGAATGGGTTTTATATGCATCGACGCTGCAAAACAGGCATGTGTTTGAAGAGGCGCATGAGGTTTGGCGTCAAATCGCAGTGCAACGCCCTGACTTGAAAGTGGTGCAAAATTTCGCACGCTAACATTCAAGCTGAACGCTTTGTTCAAAAAATATTTCAGCGGGAGCACCATCGTCCCGCTGGGCTTTTTGGTGATCTTACTGATCGCCGCCGGATTGTGGCGCATCGAAAACGATCTCGATGCGCACGTTCTCGATGCACAGTTTGCCTTTAATCGCATTCACTTTCCCCACCCGATTTCCAATGATGTGGTGTTGGTCGGCATCAATGAGCAATTCATTGAAAACACCGATGAACCGCTGGCGCTTTACCATCAACACATTGCCGATTTTTTACGCGCCGCCAGTGTCGGTGGCGCGACCGTGATCGGCATGGATATCGTGTTGCCGGAAAAACGGTTCGACACACTGATCTCCAGCAAGAATCCGCAACTCGACTTTCATCGCATCTTGCTGCAAGGTTTGCTGGAAGCGCAACAGCGCAGCAAGCTCGTGGTGGCAAAGGTGTGGGACTCCCCGCATCAGCGCTTTTCCAATATCCAGATCGATTATCTGTCGGTGCTAAACGCGCAAGACGGGCCGATGCAAGCCGTCGCCTCCGCCGATTTTTGCGAAGACCCGGATCGGCATATTCGTCGCTATCCCGGCTATTGCCAACCGGATGGCATCGATGTCACGCTGGGCGGTGAAATCGCCGCCGCCATGGGCGTGCGGCAAAAATGGAGTGGTTTGATCAATTACCAATTGGGCGGCGATTTTGTCTACCTGCCGCTTCAACAGGTGCTGGATCTCGCGGCAAAAGGCGATGAGGCCGCGTTGCAAAAAATCTTTTCCGGCAAAGCGGTGTTGTTAGGGACCGTAGATGACGACGCCGACATGGTCGATTTGCCCGTGCCGTTGGCGCACTGGCGGCCTGGCAACACACACATTCCGGGCGTATTGACGCACGCGCAGGAAATTCGCACGATGTTGAATGGCGGTTTCATTCAACCGGCGAGCAAGGCGATGAACTGGGCATGCTGCTTCGTCTTCGCGCTATTCTGGTTTCATCGTTCGATCGTACGGAAAATGTTGGTGTTGTTGATGTCGATGCTGATCGTGGCAATAACCAGCAACCTGATGCTGCAGCACGGCTTTTGGCTGGCGCCCACGGCAATGTTAAGCACCGCCATGTTGGCATGGGGCGGGCGCACGGCGGTTCAAGCATGGCAATATTTCGGCGAACGCAAACGCCTGAAGAAAAATTTTACCGGCCACGTCAGCCCGGAAGTGTTGAAGCAAATTATCGACGGCAGTCTGGATGCGAATCGGGCCGGCACCAAAGTGGAAGTCTGCGTGATGTTTTCCGACATTCGCAACTTCACCTCGATCAGTGAAGCCATGCTGCCGGAAGCCGTGGTGAAACTGCTCAATCAATATTTCTCAAAGATGACCGCGATCGTGCACAAGCATGGCGGCACCGTCGATAAATTCATCGGTGACGGCATGATGGCGTTCTTCGGTGCGCCCAATAGCCTGCCATGCCCCGAAGAGAACGCGCTTGACGCGGCACGTGAAATGCTCGACGCGTTGCACGCATTGAATCTGCAACTGCAAAAGGACAATATCGATCCATTGAAGATCGGCATCGGTGTGCATAGCGGCACGGCCGTGATCGGTTACATCGGTTCAGACGAGCGCCACGAATATACTGCGATCGGCGATACCGTCAACATCGCTTCACGCCTGGAAGGCTTATGCAAGGAACTCCGTTTCCCGGTAATATGCTCAGCAGCTGTGGAGCGGCGTTTGCATGACCATTCGCTACTGGAACCGCTCGGCAAACACGCGATCAAAGGCCACAGCCCCGTCAGCGTGTATGGCTGGCGGCCGGAGTCCGACGAAGTGCGCAGCGCTTATCGCGATACGGTGCTCGGCCCTTAATTTAGATAAATAAGCGATGGATCGAAAAACGACCGAATTTTATAATCGCTACGCCGACGATGGGGCGATTCGAGCTGAGTCGGCGCGTAGCGCCGTGTCGGCGCATTTTGCGAGCGCCTTCAAGGTGGGCGGTAAAATACTCGACGTCGGGGCCGGTTCAGGGCGCGATGTGGCGGTATTGCGCCAACTGGGGTTCGACGCTTACGGCATAGAACCTAACGAAGCGATGCGTGCATTTGCTGTGCAAACTCACCCGGAGTTGGCCGGGCGATTGCAATCGGGTTCATTGCCGCTGTGTGGTCGGCCGTTCGGCGGCGAATTTAATGGCATCGTCTGCAGTGCGATATTGATGCACATTGCCGAACACAATCTACTGCAATCAGCGGCGTCCTTGCGGGCATTGCTCCAACCGCAAGGGCGTTTGCTGATTTCACTCCCATTCATGCACCCCAGCATCCTTGACGGCGAGCGCGATCAAGATGGTCGGTTTTTTATAAATCACTCCCCCGAAGCGATCCAATCGCTACTGGAAAAACATGGCTTCGCGCAAATCGGGCGTTGGGAAAATAATACAGTGATGCAGCAAACCCAGACGCTGTGGTTCATTCTGTTGTTCGAACTCTCAGAACATCCGCCAACCTGAACGCCGGTCAACTGCATTGCGGGATGTGCCAGTTATGGATTACGGCTTGCTGCTGCCGAGCGTCCATAGCAAACCATGGGTGAGCGTGATCGGCGCAACCGTCAGATGATTTTCATCTGCAATGATCTCGCTGCGCAGATGCAGGCCAGGGTAGTGGCGGGAAGCCAGTGCTCGTGCGAAAGCGGTCGTATCGGCGACCATGTCGCCGTCGGTGCTGTAACGAGGATCATGGGCGCGTTTTTTCGGCGCGGTGCCTTCAAAGGAACCGGCGCTGATGTACACCGTGGCGCTCAGATTCTTGTGCGTCGCTGCATACGCGCGTTCGCGCGCAAAGAGTAAATGATCGTCGAACCATAACGAGGGGCTGCTTAGCACGTAGCCCTCAAACATGCTTGGTTCAGTCATCAATACATAGGTGCCAAACAAGCTTCCGTAGGAATGGCCTGCAAGAACTTTGCGCGACATATCGGCGCGATAATGCGAGGCGACAAATGGCAACACGTCATTCGCCAGGAATTGTCGATATCCCTCCGCCTCGCCGAAGACGGGCGTTCTGCCTGGCATGTCTGAGCCCAGGTTGTTACCGCTACGCGGGCTCGGTGTGTAGTCGCGGCGGCGGCTGAATTCCCCGGTGTCGCCTTTGGCATAGGAAAGGCCGATCACGATGAATTCAGGCAGCTCCTTACTGTGCCGCGCCATAAATGGGCCGATCGAAGCAGTCAATGGAAACGTATATGGCGCATCGGTGACAAATACAACCGGGTAATTTTGATGGCCAACGCCATAGGACTGCGGAAGACTGACGAACAATTCATAGTCGCGATTGAGGTTTGCGGCGTGCAGTTGTTGCACTTCAGTATTGGGTAACACATAGGGTGTGGGCAGCGGTGCTGCGGCCCCCGATGCATCCGCATGCAGAGCGACACAGTGCGTTACGGCACTAAATAGAATTAGACAGATTTTCTTCACGCGCAGACCTCATAAAACAGTGAGCACGCATTATACGGTTAAGTTTGGGGCAAGGTGTGATCACATAGACTTGGTTGCGTGCAGTTTATGTGATCGTCTTCAAAGAGAACGACGTCGATCAATCACCTTAAAAATTGGTTCGTCAGACTTTTCTGCGGGTCGAAAATTGCGTCGGACTTAACATAACCCTCCGTCATTCCCGCCTTCGCGCTAATCGTTACCCACAAGTTTGGCTCCCCTCGCTTGCAGCGCGCACCTTCGCTTGTAAGCGAAGGCCGTTGCGCAGGTGGGCAGCTTGCTGCCCAAATTCCCTGCTTCACCCCGCTTGCGGGAGAGGGGTGGGGGAGAGGGTGTTTGCAAGAGCGATAAGATTATTCGCATTGCTCGTTCAAACCATCTGTGTGTGTCGTTTAATATCTTCGTGGCGCTCCCTCTCCCCCAACCCCTCTCCCGCAAGCGGGCGAGGGGAGCAAAGCTTTCGGACTTGTGGGTAACGATCAGCGCCTTCGCGGGAATGACGGAGATGGATTTGCCGAACTTCGCCATTGCATACCTTGCCCCACAAGAAAGTCAGAACAACCTAAAAATTAGCAACCGCCTTAAAGAAAATTGAGCGACGCAATTCGGCGCGGTGTACCACATCGATAAATTCCCCATGGCCGCTACCGATCAGATTTTGAGCCGTGGCTGACAGCTCCAAATTCTTCATCGGCTTCCATCCGAATCGACCGGCCAAGGTGGAATAGGCAGGCACGAGCGGGTTCGACAGCGCGGTAACATGGCGCAACGTTACATCCAATGTAGTTTGATGCGGCAGATCGAGGGCCGATTGCAGTATGAAGGTGTGCGCCGGATCGTTGTCAACTGACACTTGAGGAAATTGGGTTATGCTGCTCGGGTAGAGATGCACAAATTCTCTCAGTGCGGTGAACCCGGCACTTGTGCGCCATGTGTTTGTGATGCGGTAGTTTCCCCACATTTCGATCCCGCTGGTTGAGCCCGCCATGCCATTGGCGAAAATGACGCTGGCACTGCCGGGGGGTATTTCGGCGGATTTCAGGTGATCGTAGAGCGCATGAAACACGGTCGCCGAATACGATAAATTGGCTTCAGCCTGACCGCGAAAGCCAATTTCAAGAACCCGCGCCACTTCCGAAATGTAGTTGGGTCCGCCTGCGAGCAGATAAGGGGGCGAACCCGGTAAATAGGTGTCGTGATCCAATCGCGACGGCGCAACGACGGTGCGCGATAAGGCAGTCCATAATAAATAGTTGGGATCGAACTTCCATGCCAGGCGCAAATTCGGTAAAAACTCACTGCCGGTGTAATCGTTGCGCTCGATTCGTGCTCCTGCGGTTAATTGTAAATTGTCGCGCAGCGCCCACTGATCCTGTGCGAAAAGGCTGCTCCAGGTTTGATGCAGGGTGGCCGGTAAGAAGGCGATATACTGGCTGTTGACCACGGTGTCGATGCCATAGCGGTATTCCGCACCCAAATTAATCGTATGTGTACCCATCGGTGGCAACGAATACAGGACCTGTAGATCGAAAGTATCCTGGGTGTCGAAAAATGTCGGTATGACGTTTCGTTCGACGCGATCCAGATAGGTGAGTACGTTGATATTCGCGCCGCCTTCAAGCCGGTGCGTCCAGTTGGCCGACAAATTTTCGCCGGAGGTCAGCACGTTCCCAATCGGAATGGTGACACCGGCAACTTGAATCTCGCCCGGCGCCGGTTGCGCCTCTACGCCGCGATAGGCATTGCCCTGTATCGCCACACTATCTGCTGGCTGTGCCCAATCGGCGCGAAACCCCACTTGACTCTGGTGCCAGCCATCGTTGACAGGGGAGTCATTTGCGGTCACGGTATGATTGCGGTCGAAGGTTTTTGCGTATACGCG
>Ga0206937_10341_pt1 | contig 9934 bp, 6 predicted proteins | sample Alteio_BWOrgHeat_11_FD_152923 | JGI IMG/M metagenome (GOLD analysis project Ga0206937, IMG submission 152923) | Enriched cells from forest soil in Barre Woods Harvard Forest LTER site, Petersham, Massachusetts, United States -... | ecosystem: Environmental > Terrestrial > Soil > Temperate forest > O... | reverse complement strand
ATATTCTTCAACAATATTTTCGGTTGAACCATCCTCAGTAACCAGCAGCCAAAAACTTACATGAGGTGCAGTGCCTACCAATTGCCCAGGCATATTAGCAGCATAAGTACTTAAGCACCATGCACCATGTTGCTGACCATTATTATAAACATCAGGATTATCGGTTGGAACAAAGTTTTTAACTCCAAGAAACTGATTATTATTCCTTGCACTATCAAAGACTGTCCTGACATTCGCATTTTGATAACCGGCATCTAACTGACATATAACTTTTCCATCACCCAGATAACCCAGGTTATGAAGGAAATCGATATGTATCAATTGCACTTGAGTTAGACCAAATCCATAAAGAAGTGCCTGATCGGATTTTTCGCGCAATGAATTTTTTGGAGGTACTGGCAGCAATCCCTCCTGCTTGATAAAATCATAAGGTTCAATATCTTTATGAGCTTCCTTCTTTCGATAAATTGCATTATTTGCATTAACAACAAAAGGAAGATTTAGAATTGAATCGCGTAAATTGGTATCCAGCGTTCCGATAACAAGTCCGTTCAACCATCGTGAAGAATAATAAATGGTGGCACCCATTGCAGCAATAGTATCTATGTAGGCTTGCGTAACCGGAAGGTCTAATGAATCATAACCAATTCCCTGGTTGGTTCGTCTTTGAATTGCTCTTGCCGTGAGGAAAGAATCAGGATGACTCAGCGTGTAAGTATTATTCCCTTTATCAGTAAACTGGATGAAATATCTGGAAGGATATTGTGCAACAGCAGTGAAAACTGAAGAGTGAAGAATGAAGAATAAAATGATTGCGATGGGAAGATGATGTATTATTTTTTTCATTTATATGTTATATTAATTGAGGGGCAAAGATAGGGAAAATTCAATTACGATTGGGCGGGAAAAAAGTTGCCTATATATAAGGAGTGGAAAAATCTGCTTTTATGTAAGGAAATATTCCTATGAGTTATAAAACCAAAAAAATCTAAGGAGACATATGGGGGGCACACATATCTATCTTTTCGCTGTTCATATCTATCTTTAGATATACTCATATCTATTTTTGCGGACTTCATATCTATCTTTTTGGAGTTTATATCTATCTTTTCGGAATTCATATCTATGTTTAGGTATACTCATATCTATCTTTGCAGATTTCATATCTATCTTTAGGTATGCTCATATCTATCTTCAGGGTTTTTATGTCTTTTTGGGTAATGGATACTAAAAACAGCCATCGAATAAAGAAAATCAGATGGCTGTTTCAGATAAATTATTTTGTCAGGGATTATTTATAATTAAAAAACTCCCGATATTTCATCTATCGGGAGTTTTAAACTTGATTTAAATTGTAAGAAACTTAAACTTCCTGTGCAACCTTATCCAAAATATCATTAAACCGTTTCTCCGTCCGATGTTTATAAGCCCCTTTATGATAAGCATATCCCGCAATCAATGGCATGGCGATGGTAGCTTCGGCAAAAACCATTTGCTCATTCACCACATCCACCTTGCCCCAGGAGCAGGCTTCCTTCAAAGTAGAACCCGATAATGCGCCATCGCGTTCATCGGCAACAGTTATCTGAACGGCATATTTATGCATCGGGCAATCGAGGTCTAATATCTCGGTAGCCACCACTATATCCTGAACAAAATTCTTTGGAACACCGCCTCCAATCATAAATATTCCTGTGTCAGGATTGGCAATCTTCAACTTTGTAATCTCTAAAAAGTCCTTTGCCGAATCAATCGAAACATGAGAATCAGGATTATGATATTGATGATGAACCAAACCAAAACCCGCAGAACAATCCGAAAAAGCCGGAACAAAAATTGGGATACCTTTCTTGTAGCAATTCCAAACGATGGAGTTCTTTCGCGACTCGGCATACTGATTGTTTTCATCCAGATACCTGCCCATTTCGATGATAAACTCACGCGAAGAATACGGACGATGAGCCAATGAATTAGCAATGATTCCGATGGTATCATCGCACTTTCTCAAATCCTCTTCGTCAATGTATGTATCATAAATACGGTCAATCATTAGCTCCCTAAGTTCGTTATCATTCACAAACTGAGAACCTTTATAATGCATGAAACCAAGAGCTTCAAAGAAATCCTGGTCCACGATGTTTGCACCCGTCGAAACAATGCAATCCACCATATTATTCTGAACCAAATCAGTAACCACCTGCTTCAATCCCGCCGAAATCAAAGAACCTGCAAGAGTCAAGAACACACCGCATTCCTTTTCCTCCTGCATCATATTAAATATCCGTGAAGCACGCGCCAGATTCCTTGCCTGAAACGCCATTTCATTCATCTCATCTATCATTGGCACCACATTGTGTTTCTTGATGTCAATGTGGATGATAGGGTCTTTTAATAATTCTTTTTTTGTCATAATAATAGTATTTTATGTTGGATTAAACGATGATTAATTGATGACCCAAGTCTCGCCTCCTGCAATTAATTTATCCAGATTACCGGCACCTTTCTTGGCAATCGAATCATTAACCTGAGCCGCCATCGCATCCTCATAAGTATATCTGTCTTCCTGATAAAATATTCCAAAAGGACGCGGTAAATGATTTTCTTTATGAGGATTATCAAAGAAACGAGTTAGGATACTTGCCTTAACGTGATCTTTTTCATCATGAATCCAAAGGTCATTAGCCGATGTTTCAGATAAAGGCACGATAACAGGTTTGAAGCCATCTAATTTAATTCCCTTATCGGCGGCTTCGCCATAAATCAATGGCTTGCCATGCTCCAGCATCAATGTTTCCATCTTCTTGGTTTCTTTATCTGTATAGATGAAAAATGCACCATCATTAAATACATTGCAATTCTGATAAATCTCAACCATTGAAGTACCTTTATGAGCATTTGCTCTTCGGAGAACTTCCTGTAAATGCTTTGGATCTCTATCCATCGAACGCGCAATGAAAGTGCTATCAGCACCAAGACTCAAAGCCAAAGGATTAAATGGATGGTCAATAGAACCCATCGGAGTTGATTTGGTAACAGCGCCTTCAGGAGATGTTGGAGAATATTGCCCTTTTGTTAAACCATAAATCTCATTATTGAACAAAAGAATATTTACATCGAAGTTCCTTCTGAGGATATGAATAAAATGATTTCCTCCAATTGAAAGGGAGTCTCCATCACCGGTAACAATCCAAACACTCAACTCAGGACGAGATGCCTTTAATCCGCTTGCAATAGCGGTTGCCCTTCCGTGAATACTATGCATTCCATAGGTTTCCATATAATATGGAAACCGAGAAGAACACCCGATTCCCGAGATAAAAACTATGTTCTCTCTTGGAACCCCCAATTCAGGAACAATTGTCTGAACTTGTTTTAATATTGAATAATCACCGCATCCGGGACACCATCTTACTTCCTGATCGGTAACTAAATCTTTTGCTGTCATTTTGGCAGCTTGTCCGTTGGACGCTACCTGTGTTGTTGAATCCATCTTTTTCTTTATTAATTATTTTTTAGCAGAACCATTTGAAGCAAATTCTGTCTTTTTAGTATCTTTCATTAATTCCATAATCTTATCATAAATTTCTACCGACATAAATGGTAGCCCTTTTATTTTATTGAAAGGAATAGCAGGTACGAAATATTTATCACGTATAATCTTGCTCAATTGACCATTATTCATTTCAGGCATCAATACAATATCAAAATTATGCAATATTTCGCCTAGATTTTTTGGGAAAGGTCTTAAGTAACGAACCTGTGCATGAGAAACATCGTATCCCTCTACCCTTGCCTGAGTAACTGCAGAACGAATTGCTCCATAAGTAGAACCCCACCCTAATACAAGCATTTTGCCTTTATCATTGCCAGTATCAATCTTTTGTAATGGGATACTATCAGCAATCTTTTCAACCTTTGCTTCACGAAGTTTAACCATAAATTCGTGGTTCTCAGGGTCATAGGAAATATTTCCTGTCTCATGTTGTTTTTCAATTCCTCCAATACGATGTTCTAAATCTTTTGTTCCTGGAATTGCCCATGGACGGGATAACTTTTCATCCCTTTTATAAGGAAGGTATTTCCCATCACCATTCAATTCTTTAATAAAGTTAACTTTGATTTCAGGAAGGTCTGAAGACTTAGGAAACATCCAAGGCTCTGCACCATTAGCTATAAATCCATCCGACAAAAAGAATACCGGAGTCATGTGCTCAATGGCAATTCTGCATGCTTCAAAAACCATTTCAAAACAATCAGCAGGAGATTGAGATGCAACAACAGGAAGTGGTGCTTCACCATTTCTTCCATAATACGCCTGCAATAAATCAGATTGTTCCGTCTTTGTTGGTAAACCTGTTGATGGTCCTCCTCTTTGAACATCAATAACAACCATTGGCAATTCCAACATAAATCCTAATCCCATTGCTTCTGTCTTCAAAGCAATACCTGGACCTGATGATGCAGTAACTCCAAGTTGTCCTCCAAAAGATGCCCCAATGATTGAACACATAGCAGCAATTTCATCTTCCGCCTGATAAGTCCTCACACCAAAATTCTTATATTTTGATAATTCATGAAGAATATCAGAAGCAGGTGTAATAGGGTAAGAGCCATAAAATATAGGCAATCCACATTTCTGTGAAGCAGCAATCAAACCAATTGCAGTTGCCTGATTACCCATAATATTACGATACGTTCCCGGAGCCATCTTTGCAGGGGCGACCGTATATCGTGAAGTAAATGTTTCGCTAGTATCACCAAAATTATATCCCGCCTTCAACAGCTTTAAATTGGCTTCCAGGATATCCGGTTTCTTTTTGAATTTATCAGTCAGGAATTTTATCGAATGGTCTAAATTACGATTAAACATCCAATAGATAAACCCAAGAACAAACATATTCTTTGAACGATCTATCTCTTTCACACCTAATCCACTTTCGCCTGCTAATGAGGCACGTGTCATCTTTGTTACATCAATTGTAAACAACTGATAACTGCTCAAACTACCATCTTCCAAAGGATTTGCCCCCTCAGCGATGTTTGCCAATCGTAAATTCTTTGGGTCGAAACCATCAGTATTAGCGATGATTATCCCACCTTTCTTAAGCTCACGAAGATTTGCCTTTAATGCTGCTGCATTCATTACAACCAATACATCACATTGGTCGCCGGGAGTATTTATCTCCACACTTCCAAAATGTATCTGATAGCCTGAAACGCCTGCAAGCGTGCCTTGAGGAGCCCTGATTTCAGCAGGAAAATCAGGAAAAGTACTTAAATCATTACCAAAAATAGCTGCAGTATCGGTAAATTGAGTACCTGTCAATTGCATTCCATCTCCCGAATCTCCTGCAAAACGGATGGTAACGCTGTCTAAAACTTCATTTTTAACGGACATCTTATTTTTAATTATTGGGTTGCAAATTTACATATAATTTATACAATTCAGAAATTGTTTCGATTAGATTTCTTTGGGAGTGCAAGTCTTCAAAAATTCAAAATCATAAAAGATGATAATTTTCATCTTAATATATGACTTTTATCATGTTTAATCAAAATTCTTTGTTTTACTTTTGGACGATTATAATCTAACAATTAAATCCTTTAAATTAAGTATTAAAATGAAAATGATAGAACAGAAGACCCTCGCAGAAATCGTAATTGAAAATCCTTCAGCAGCCAAACTATTTGAAGAAGTGCATCTCGATTTTTGTTGCAAAGGCAAACGAACCCTCGAAGCTGCCTGCAAGGAAGCAAAGATAGATGTAGGCAATATCAGGTATGAATTGGAAGAATTGGATTACCTGAAAAAGTCGGTGGTAATCGATCAGAATTTTAACAATATGGAATTGGACGCCCTTGTCGATCATATAATAAATAAGCACCATGCTTACGTTATAGAAAATATGCCTATGATAGTGTCTCATCTGCGAAAAGTTGCCTTTAAACATGGAGAAAAACATCCTGAAAACATTCAAATCGCATTGAAGTTTGAAGAAATTTCGAATGAATTAGAAAGCCACATGAGAAAGGAAGAAATGATCTTATTCCCATATATAAAGAAGTTAGTTCAAATTAAAAAGAACTCTAATCAATCAGCAATAGTCAACTCATTCATCAATAATCCGATTAAAGTCATGGAGCACGAACATGAAACCGTCGGCAACCTGATGTTGGAAATCCGCAAGCTTAGCAATGATTTTACGCCTCCCGCAAATGCATGCACTACCTATAAATTAAGTTATAACGAGCTTCGAGAGTTCGAAGAAGACCTCCATCATCATATCCACCTCGAAAATAATATCCTCTTTCCAAAAGCGACAACATTAGAAGATGAATTGATAGCTGGATTTTATATTTCAACCGTCGCCGGTGAGTAAATTTGGTATTTTCATTTGTCTATTCTATAAAAATTACCTACCTTAGCGGTCGCAGATAATCGTTTTTTACCCTTATTAATTTTACTTATATGAATAATAGTTCAAAGAACAAGAAGGCATCTTCATCTAAAAAGGCAGGCAGCGGATTAAAGATATCCCGCCTTTTTACCAATGATAAATCAAGTCCCTATGATTTATTCGATTATGAATTAAGGTCATCCGTCATCCGAAACCCTGAAGGCAATGAGGTTTTTCGCATGGATAATGTCGAAGTTCCAAAGGAATGGAGCCAGATAGCAACCGATATCCTTGCCCAAAAGTACTTCCGCAAAACAGGAGTTCCGAAAGAAGATGGCACCTTAGGTTCCGAGAATTCCATCAAGCAAGTTGTTCATCGTCTTGCTGATTGTTGGAAATCATGGGGCGAGAAGCACCATTATTTCCAGTCCGATAAAGATGCTCAAATCTTCTATGATGAGTTGGTTTATATGTTATTAGCCCAAATGGCAGCTCCAAACTCTCCACAATGGTTCAATACAGGTTTGTATTCCTCATATAATATAAAAGGAACCTCACAAGGGCATTATTTCGTTGACCCTGCATCAGAAAAACTAAAACAATCCACCTCTGCATACGAGCATCCTCAACCCCATGCATGCTTCATTCTTTCTGTTAATGATGATTTAGTTAATGAAGGTGGCATCATGGATTTATTAGTTCGTGAAGCGCGAATATTTAAGTACGGTTCCGGCGTTGGAACCAACTATTCCAAGATAAGAGCAGAGAGCGAATCCCTTTCCGGTGGCGGACATTCATCTGGTTTAATGTCTTTCTTAAAGATAGGTGACAGAGCCGCAGGAGCAATCAAGTCCGGAGGAACAACCCGCCGTGCAGCCAAGATGGTTTGCCTCGATTTAGACCATCCGGAGATAGAAGATTTCATCAAATGGAAAGTGGAAGAAGAAAAGAAAGTAGCTGCCCTGATAGCCGCAGGATACTCCTCCGATTACGAAGGCGAAGCATACAAAACAGTATCCGGTCAAAACTCCAACAACTCCATCCGCGTCCCGAATTCCTTCTTCAGAGCCTTACACAACAATGAGAAATTCAATCTCACAGCCCGCACCACAGGAGAAGTCATCAAATCCGTTCCTGCGAAGAAGCTTTGGGACGATATCACCTATGCTGCATGGCGTTGTGCCGACCCCGGCGTTCAATTCGATACAACAATAAATGAATGGCATACCTGCCCTCAAGGAGGACGTATCAATGCTTCAAATCCGTGCTCTGAATACATGTTTTTGGACAACACAGCATGCAATCTCGCCTCCTTAAACCTAAGAAAATTCTATGATGAACACACTCACCAGTTCGATGTAGATTCTTTTGAACATGCTTGCAGATTATGGACAATAGTCCTCGAAATATCTGTCCTCATGGCACAGTTTCCATCCAAGGAAGTAGCCCAATTATCCTTCGATTACCGCACATTAGGCTTAGGATTTGCAAATCTTGGCTCTGTATTAATGGTTGCAGGGATAGCTTACGACTCCGATAAAGCCCGTGCAATGGGCGCATCCATATCCGCAATAATGACTGGCACTGCTTATAAAACTTCTGCCGAGATAGCATCCGTTTTAGGTCCTTTCAAGAAATATGAAGAGAACAAAAACGACATGCTCCGCGTCATCCGAAACCATCGTTACGCCGCTTATCACGCCGATGATGCGTATGAACAACTCGAAATCAAACCACAAGGAATAGAAGCCAAGTATTGCCCTGATTATCTCATCAAAGCCGCCTGCAAATCATGGGATGAAGCCCTGCAAATGGGCACTAAACATGGTTTCCGCAATGCGCAAGTATCTTGCATCGCCCCTACTGGAACAATTGGTTTGCTTATGGATTGCGATACCACTGGTGTCGAGCCTGATTTCGCATTGGTTAAGTTTAAAAAGCTATCAGGAGGCGGATATTTCAAGATTATCAATCAATCTGTCCCATTGGCACTGAAAACATTGGGTTATCATAAGCATGAAATCAAGGAGATTTCCGATTATGTTACCGGCACCGGTTCTTTCAGCGGGGCTCCTTATATTAACCATGAAACCCTTCTATCTAAAGGCTTCTCCAAAGAAGATGTTGCGCGTATTGACAAAGCTGCCGCCTCCTCTTTCGATATTTCTTTCCTGTTTAATAAATGGAGTCTTGGGGAGGAATGTATGAAACGCATCGGCATCAAGTCTTCTGAGTATGATTCTCTGGCATTTAACATGTTGGAGAAGCTTGGATTCACGCAGGAACAGATTGAAGAGGCTAATAAATATGTTTGCGGCACTATGACTGTTGAAGGTGCGCCGATATTAAAGGAAGAACATCTATCCGTCTTCGATTGTGCCAACAAATGTGGCATTTATGGTGAACGATTTATCCATCCCCACGGGCATATTCGCATGATGTCTGCCGTTCAGCCGTTTGTTTCGGGGGCTATCTCCAAGACTATCAACCTGCCTCATGAAGCTTCGGTGGAGGATGTGCAACAGTGCTACGAACTCTCCTGGACACTGGGCTTGAAATCGAATGCCTTGTACCGTGATGGCAGCAAACTCTCGCAGCCCTTATCAAACAAGAAGGATAAAAAGGCTGATGATGCTACTTCTAAAGAAAATGAGCTCTCTTCCGAACAGGTTTTGGAGGCTGCAAAGAAACTTATCCATCTCTCGCTCGATACCAAGTTCAAACGCGAGCTTTCTTCTATTGTTAATCGTAAGAAATTGCCTTCCAAGCGTGGCGGATTCACGCAGAAAGCCAAGATTGGCGGCGTTACCATGTTCGTCCGGGCGGGTGAATATGCTGATGGCACGCTTGGCGAAATATTCATTGATATGCACAAGGAAGGCGCCTCGTTCCGGTCGCTGCTCAACTGCTTTGCCATTGCTGTTTCCATTGGTTTGCAGTATGGTGTGCCCCTCGAGGAGTTTGTTGACAAGTTCACTTTCACGCGTTTCGACCCTTCCGGTCCGGTTGACCATCCTAATATTAAATATGGCACTTCGGTAGTGGATTTCATCTTCCGGTTGCTGGGATATGAGTACCTGGACAGGGATGATTTGGTACAAAACCCTGAGCCGCGTGAGGAAAAATCAACTGAAACAAGCAGCGAAAAGGATGTAAAAGCCGATAAACCAAAAGTTAAACACCCTGTTGCCGAAACCACCGAAGTGCAGCATGACCAAACGCAATCATACCTCAATTCGATGATGGGCGATGCACCGGTATGCAATACTTGCGGACATATTACCATCCGCTCAGGTTCTTGCTATAAGTGTTTGAATTGCGGGACGAGTTTGGGGTGTAGTTAAGTTCTCTCTTTCTTCTTTTCACTATTAATCACGTCATTTGTCATTCCGACGAAGGAGGAATCTCTTTAATTACAAATCAACGAATGTGTTCCCCAATTCCTAATTCGTAATTCCTAATTAATTTTGGGCGGCTACTTCACCTCTCGTCCCAAGTTCATCCCCGCCCTAAGGGTCGGGCGCAGTCTATTCAGG
>Ga0206937_10340_pt1 | contig 9957 bp, 7 predicted proteins | sample Alteio_BWOrgHeat_11_FD_152923 | JGI IMG/M metagenome (GOLD analysis project Ga0206937, IMG submission 152923) | Enriched cells from forest soil in Barre Woods Harvard Forest LTER site, Petersham, Massachusetts, United States -... | ecosystem: Environmental > Terrestrial > Soil > Temperate forest > O... | reverse complement strand
TTACTTTTTCATCGCAGCAGCGGAAGGCCCCGTACTGCCGACAATAAAGCACCATTTCGGACTATTGCGCGAAGATCGCTGGTATGCCCTGACCGCCAAAAACCCTCAACAATATGATACCGAAATCCTCGCGGATATCTTTGATGAGATCGAATATACGCCCGGCATAGCAGGAGCGCCCGGCAAGTTATTATTCACCTTATGTCCACTTAAGATCGAAGAGGTGATGGCAGCGGCCAACGCAGGCGTGATCCTGCCGCCAAAGTCCACTTGGATTGAGCCTAAAATTCCTTATGGGTTGCTGATGTGCAGACACCAGCCATATTAGTATTAAAAAAACTTTGTCATCTTTAACAATGTCAAATCAATTTTATGAAACGATTCACTTACATGACCATTCTTCTTTGCTGCGCCCTGGCAACACGTGCCCAGCAAATCATACCCGTAACTATCGTCGTGCCCGCAGGCAGTAAACTGATCTTACAGGTTTACGCTAAAGGGGTACAGGCCTATCGCTGTACCCAAGACCCAAAAAACAGTACGCATTATTTGTGGACATTCCAGGAACCTAAAGCTCTGTTATTTAGCGATAGCAGTTTCAGTAAAAAGATTGGCAAACATTATCTGAGCGCCACAAAAAGTCCGACCTGGACGCTAACAGACGGCTCAACGGTTAGTGGCGTAAAGCTGCAACAAGCAGCTGCGCCGGACGGTTCGATACCTTGGTTATTGCTGAAAGCCGTTCCTCAAAGTGCAAATGGTAGTTTGACGCCAGTTACCTATATCCAAAGATTGTTCACCCGAGGCGGAACTGCGCCGGCTAATGCCGACGCGGCGCAAAAAGGAAAGCTGTTGGAAGTTTCTTACACGGCCGAATATTTGTTTTATCAATAGATGGACGAATTATTATTGCCCATATCTTACAAGGGCCAGGATATGGATCTGCACTTACGCATGTTTGCTTATGGCTGGACGTTCAGGATTGGGGTAAAGATAGGAGAGGCGGAGTTGTTGTTCGAGCCGGATGAAGAGGGTGCACTGCGCGCATTGGGAGAAGTGGAAATAGAACCGGCACTGGTACGTATTATTGCTGAACAATTAGAAAAATTAAGATAGTGCTGACTTTATACGATTTTAAGGCCATGGATGACGACAGCCAAGCAGCGGCCATATTTGCCCGGAGGATTTTTGTCGATGACCGGGAAGAGGAAGGTATCAAAATTCAGCTTTACCGTTTGGATAGTTTCTATGTAGAGGTGTTTTATGATGGCCATGCCAATGAGATATTACATTACCGTTCGTTCAGTTCTTTGAGGCAGCTGGCGCCGTATGTGAAACTTTAGGATTAAGGCTTTACTTCGCTTTTAAAGAATTTGATAACAACCGTATCGGCTTCCGGCGGATAAACATGTCCGCCAGGATGTACATATAAGATGACCGGCGTTCCGGTGGCGGAGGGGTACAAGGTCGCATTTGACGCATAGGCTTGCCCTGTGCTGCTGCAACCATCAACCTGCATGGTCTTCGTGCACATGGCTTTTTGCCATCCCGGCTTTACCAGCGGATCTTTTTCGCCCATAATATGTATCGCGGGCAAAGGCTTCAGCAGATTAGCGATCCGGCCGGCCACCGCCGATGATGGGGCCACCGCTGCGAATATACCCCCGCGCATCACCCATAACAGGTAGGTAAAACCGCCGCCGTTCGAATGCCCGGTCGCATAAATGCGTTTGTCGTCCACCTTATAATCCTGCCTTAGCGTTTTCAGCATCGCATCAAAGAAATGCAGGTCCCGGTCGTTCATGTCGCCGGGTGCCTTTTGCCAGCCGGGCAATTGCCCCTGCGGGTCGGTCAGCTGGCCGGGCGTATTCAGGCCCTGCGGGCAAACTAGGATCGCTTCCATTCCGCTGAAGTTTGTAAGTGATTGTAAATCAATTATTTACTGGCGTTTTTAGTTGCCCTCTGCCGGGCCCGAACCTAAATACCTCAAAACATATTAAAGCACCTCATAGTTAATATTTTAACTTCTAAGTTTGGATAGTTAAAGTCATTCCCTTAAAAAGCGTACTTTCATAAAGGGTAACGTTTTCTGTAGCGTCCTTTTTTTCGAGAAAAAGACGCCGTAAATTTTGCTAACAGAAGATGTCTGTACCCACTGGGGGATGAAAGATCCGCGTACCTGTTTGTTCATGAAGTTTATAACAGTGTTTTCATCTATTTTCATTACTTGTTCATTTTCAATGATTTTAGGTCAGTTGTCAATTCTTTACTTCGCCGGGATTTCATGGAGGCTGAAAAAGAAACGCTTGTCCGGGAAATATCTCCTCCGTTTCATTTGGAAACAATTTAGAAGGAAAAAAAGATTGAGCAATTCTACTTGGATAATGCAGGAAAATCTATTGGAATTTGGATCGCCTATAATGAATTAATAATGGAATCCATATCGGCATTGAGGACAGGTAAGTAACCGCTGATGCCTTATTCATTCTTGTTGCAGCATGATGCACAAGTATTTCATTATTTATATGATGTCTGGAAGATTGATTTGGATTACTTTGCTTTTAACAATGTCTTTAATAACGATTTAGTCAGTCTTGCAATTTGCATTGATGACTTTATCACCGATGGAGATTTACTAACAAAAGCAAAATAAATTAGTGAAAAAGCATAAGAAATTTATGTTTCTTTTTTATGAAAGCTGTATTATAAAATATTTTCTATTTAATAATTTATTATTATTTTAATGGTAACTGGCTGTATAATTGTATTTTTACTACGCTCCCGCTACAAAATTTATAAGCATTTTTTAATGAATTCTTCGTATGAGGAAACTTTTATTACTATGCATAATATGTACATATCTGCCTTTTGTTTCAAAGGCGCAGCACAACCAATACCAATTTTTGCATCTCAATGTTAATAATGGTTTATCAAATAATCATGTAAGTACTATTTTTAAAGATAGCAGGGGATTTATGTGGTTTGGCACCATGGCGGGCTTAAACAGGTATGATGGCACTAATTTTAAAGTCTTCAGACATGAAATCAAAGATACAACTTCCATAGATGATGACAATGTTTTAGGGATTGTAGAGGGGGGCGACAAAAAGCTCTGGATAAAAACCAAATCAGGAATTAATATATACGACCCGCAAACCGAGCGATTTACTCACAATATCGGTTCATACATTAAATCCCCGTCTATACCAAGCTCCCAAATAGCAAATGTTTTTGTAGATAAAGGGATTTTTCTATTTACCGACCATGTTTCCGGTATTTATTTATATAACCCGGCAACAAACAAAACCAGCCATTTTACTCATAAAAACAACGACAATGGAAGCATCAACAATGAGCCTGTAAATACTATCGCGCCTGATTCAAGAAATAATCTTTGGATCATGCACAATAATGGTATACTCGAAAAATTCGATAGGCGTCTGAATAAAGTAATATTTCGTCTAAATATTGCGCCGGGTACAGTCAAACTACCTTATTACACATTTTTTATGGACCGGCAGGACGGCATATGGATATTTTCTCCCGGCGATGATATTGGGGTTTATTACTTTGATAGTTCAAGGTCAGTTTTAAGGCACTTTAATAATGAATCATCCGTAGGAAGATTAAATGCTAATATCATTTACAGTGTAGCGGAAGATAACGACGGGAAGATCTGGATTGGAACCGATCATGGTGGTGTAGATATATTAGATAAAAGTAATTTTAATGTGCAATACCTTGTAAACCGGGAAAATGACAACAAAAGCCTGGCTCAAAATAGCGTCCTTACAATTTACAAGGATAACCTGGGTATTATGTGGATTGGCGCTTTCAAAAAGGGAATTAATTATTACCATAAAAACATCATTAAATTCCCAATAATACAACACTATTCGTCCGATAAAAATAGCCTGCCATTTAATGACATTAACCGGTTTGCTGAAGATAAAAAAGGGAACCTATGGATAGGTACGAATGGTGGCGGCTTAATTTACTTTGATCGTAGTACCGGATTATTTAAACAATACAGGCATAATCCGAACATTGAAAATAGTTTGTGTAATGATATAATTGTGAGCCTTTGCGTAGATCATGAGCAGAAACTATGGATTGGAACGTTTTTTGGCGGCATGGACTGTTTTGATGGTAAACGATTTAAACATTATAAACACAGTGAAGCCGATCCTTCAAGTTTGTCTGATGACCGTGTTTGGGAAATTATGGAAGATTCGGAGCATCGGTTATGGGTTGGCACACTTGCAGGAGGGCTAAATAGGTTTGACAGCGTAAGAGGCGGTTTTATCCATTATAAATCTGACATGATCAATTCAATACATTCCAATTATATTTCATCAATAGTTGAAGATAAAGCCGGAAGCATTTGGTTGAGTACGGCATGGGGGATTGATGTTATAAAAAGAAACGGAGAGATTAAACACTATTTACGAAATGTAAAAGACACTGCCACTTTAATACTAAATAACATCACTAATCTATTTATCGATAGTCGTGGTTGGGTATGGGCTACTACACGCGAGGGCTTAAGTGTACTTAATCCTAAAACAGATAAGGTTACAAATTTCCGCAAAGAAAATGGTTTGCCCGATAATAATGTGCTGGATGTAATTGAAGATAATAAGCACAATGTATGGATAAGCAGCACTAACGGCTTATCGAATATCATTATTTCAAATTCAAGAAATCAGATATCTTACCAGATTAATAATTATGGGGAAAGTGATGGATTACAAGGATCGGAATTTAATGAAAGCGCATCACTAAAAACCCACGCAGGCGAGTTGGTATTTGGCGGCGCAAACGGGTTTAATATTTTCGATCCCTCAAACGTCATACATATTTATGATAAACCAACGGTAGTGCTTACTGACCTGCAATTATTTAATAAGAGCATCCAACCCGGGCAAGTGATTAATGGACGTGAAATTCTTTCAAAATCTATTACAGAAACTAAGTTGCTTACATTAAAATACAATGAAAACGTATTTTCAATTGAATTTGCTGCTTTAGACTTTTTTAATCCCGGCAAAATAAGAATTCAGTATATACTGGACGATTTTGATAAGACCTGGATAACTGCAGATAATAAAGTAAAAAAGGCTACTTATACCAATCTTGATCCTGGTAATTATATATTTAGAATAAAGGCTGTTAATGGGGCCCTGGCAGGTAAAGAGCTTGCATTGCAAATTGTTGTAAAACCCCCATTTTGGAAAACCAGGATAGCTTACTTATTGTATTTTTTAACATTTTCCTTTAGCTTATATATGCTGAGGAGACAGGGCATAAATAAGATCAGGGCTCAATTTGCTGTTGCGCAGGAGCGGGAAGAGGCCCGGAGGTTACATGAACTTGATATGATGAAAATAAAGTTCTTCACTAACATCAGTCATGAGTTCAGAACTCCCTTGTCCCTGATTTTTGCCCCCGCTGATAAAATATTAAAACAGACAGACAATCCCGATCATAAAAAGCAATTACAATTGATTAACCGTAATGCAAGGCGATTGCTAAATCTTGTAAACCAGTTACTCGACTTTAGAAAAATGGAGACACAAGAATTAAAATTATATACGAAAAGCGGAGATATAATAAAGTTTATTGAGGAATTGACATCGTCATTTAGCGATATTTCAGAAGAAAAAAACATCGGGTTTGTTTTTGACTCGGATGTTGAATCATTTGAAACGAAATTTGATCATGATAAAATAGAACGCATAATATTTAACTTACTGTCTAATGCCTTTAAATTTACCCCAGAGTATGGGCATATAAGTGTATTACTTAATTTGCAGGAAGGCCAAATAGGCGAGGGGATGCTTGAAATAAAAATAATTGATACAGGTATCGGTATTCCGGCTGAAAAGCAGGACAAAATTTTTGAACGTTTCTTTCAGAACGAAGTGCCCGGTTTTATGGTTAACCAGGGCAGCGGCATAGGCCTGGCAATTACTAAAGAATTTGTAAAACTTCATAAAGGGGAAATAAAATTAGAAAGCGAAGAAGGTCAGGGAAGTTGTTTTACTGTCATATTACCCGTAAATAGTAATAGACCAAACATTGCTGAAAACCCGGGAGTTCCATTAGTCGAGCAACTCCCTGCAAATGTGAATATTCGTAATGTTAACGGCAAAAAACATACGGTATTACTAATAGAAGATGACGACGATTTCAGATTTTATTTGAAAGATAATTTGAAGGAACATTTTTATATAATAGAAGCAGCCAACGGAAAGGAGGGATGGCAAAAAGCTCTGGCCTTGCATCCGCAACTTGTTGTAAGCGATGTTAATATGCCCGGAATGAATGGGGTTGATTTATGCTCTAAATTAAAAAGTGACAGCCGCACCAAACATATCCCCATTGTTTTATTAACCGCATTAACAGGAGAAGAACAGCAATTAGCAGGACTAACAACAGGGGCTTCTGACTACATGACAAAACCCTTTAATTTTGAGATTCTGCTTTCTAAGTTAAAGAATATTCTTTTGCAGCAGGATTTAATGCGCTTTACTTATGTAAAACAAGTAGAGGTTAATCCTTCGGAAGTTGTTGTTGAATCGCCGGATGCGCAATTTGTGCAAAAGGCTTTACGGGTGATAGAACGCAATATCTCAAATACTGAATTCTCTGTTGAAGAATTAAGCAGCGAAATGTGTATGAGCAGGGTGACACTTTATAAACGTACACTTGCACTTACAGGTAAAAGTCCCGTAGAGCTAATTAGAACGGTACGATTAAAACGTGCGGTTCAATTATTGGAGCACGGTTATCTTACCGTATCGCAGGTTTCATATAAGGTTGGCTTTAAAAGCCACAAATATTTTACTAAATCCTTCAAATCAGAATACAACATACTTTCATCTGAGTACCACGCCAATAAAAAATCCGAGACCATCGAATAATTCGGTGGTAACCATTATTTTTCTTTTCATAGCCCAAACGCATTAAATAAGCAAGCGCAAGTTAATTTAGCTTGTAAAACTCCCGTGTTAATTTCATAAGTATGTGTTAATGAAAGTATTAATGCCGTATTAACATTTGTACCCCTATATATAAACAACGTCATATTAAATGCACTGTATGTTTACTCCCGTAATCAACCAATTATAATTTGTTAGTAATTGACTGAAACCTTGTGGAGGTCAATTATTAAGGGATAAACGACATTTTGCATATTTTATATGATCAAACCCTTACTTGTCTTCCGTATTTTTTATTTAATATTTTTTGTTTCTGTATATGAAACAAGTGAACATATTAAACCTAAAGTGCATCAATTAGCTGTTCAAACGCTTTACCAATCATTTAAATTCTTGCTCATGCTTTGTATGTCCCCTGTAATTATAGGTGGCGATGTTTACCGGAACAAATTTCAAAGGGTCATAAAGAATTATACCGCGGTGCATAGCGATAACTATGCCCATAAAGTAATCATGAAATGATAAAAAGAATCAGAAAACTAAGTATATAAAAAATATCGGGCAGATAAGTCTGCTTACAAGCAATAACCAATTAACCAATTAATTATTTAACAATTGAATTATGAAAAGAAGAACAAAAGCACTGATCTGAACCACCAAAATGAGCCAGGCCATACTGGCTAAGATTTATTACATACTATCCGGAGTTACCGGCATAATCATTTTTAAACCTAATAAACGTATGTATGAGAAATAAAAATTTACTTAAAATATTTATTATAATAAGTTGTCTCTGTTCGACATTGCTGTCAGCCGTAGCACAGAAAAATACTACCCGAAAAGAGGTCAGTCGTGATAGTTTAAAATCAATAGTAGATTCATTAAGAAAAAATGAAGTGAACCTGCCTTTAAATATTGTTGTTAAACCAAATGAAACGACAGCATCAACTCAAACTGTTTATACTTCAGATTTAATTAAACAACCGGTTGCTAACCCGCTAAACGCATTGGCTGGCAGGCTGGCGGGTTTATATACCCTGCAAAGTTCCGGCCAGCCAGGTTCTGACGGGGTTTCTCTCACCCTGCGTGGCAGAACACCATTGATCTTAATCGATGGTATTCCTCGCCAGCTTACTTATATGGATCTGCAGGAAATAGAATCAGTGACAGAACTAAAAGATGCCATGGGAACGGCATTGCTGGGAGTACGTGGCGCTAACGGGGCGATATTAATAACAACCCGTCAGGGCTCTGCCGGGGCGCAGCAAATATCATTTACAGTGCAAAGCGGGTTTCAACAGCCGATAGGTATGCCTAAACCCTTAGATGCTTTTGATTACGCTACCCTGCGTAACGAGGCTATAGCTAATGAATTGAGTGTAAACTCCAATTTTAATACCGGCCTAAGATACAGCGCTGCAGACTTATTGGCTTTCCAAAACCACACCGATCCAATTGGTCATCCCGATGTTAACTGGCAAAATCAAATACTGAAATCGCAAGCCCAATTAAACCGCTACTCACTTAACATATCAGGGGGTAATAACTATGTCAGGTATTTTACGGCAATAGAGCACTTATACCAGGATGGCTTGTTTAAGACCAGTGACATAAACCCATACAACACAAATGAGTATCTGAGCACTTATTTGATACGCTCAAATGTTGATGTTACAATTACCCCAAAACTTTCTGCAGGCATACACCTGCTTGGCAGCATAGCCAATGAAAATGAGCCCGGTGGTGTATTGTCATCAACTACGGCGTTAAATGGAACATTAAATGGGACGCAAACTATTTTTAACTCCTTTTTAACTACCCCTGCCAGCGCATACCCTGTATATAATACAAATGGAACCTACGGTGGTAACACCCAGTTTACAAATAATATCCAGGGGCAGGCCGTCAGCGCTGGCTATTCGCAAAATTATACCCGTAACATCATAGCCGATTTTTATGCAAAAAGGACATTGGATGAAATTACCCCGGGCATGTATATAAAGGCTTCAGTTTCATATACCTCAAACCTGAATGAAATAATTAACCGTAGTAAACCGGTAATTGCTTACCAGGAGTCTGTTTCACCTGCCGGGGTACAAACTTACGGATCCGCACTTACCGCATCTTCTGTGCAGTTGAACACAAACACGATTCTACCTGGTACAGGTATCCCGGGAGTAGGGCAATATCGGCAAAACTATGTTGAGGTAGCAGCAGGCTGGGACCGCACATTCAACAATACAAATGGTTTTAATGTTGTGATGCTTGCCAATAGCGACAGCAAAAGCGACGGAGCAAATTTGGCCTATGACATAGCCGGAATTTCGACCCGGGCAGCTTATAATTACAAAGAGAAATATGTTGCGGAACTAGCATTATCCTACAACGGTTCTAACTATTATCCAACCTCCAGTCATTATAAGTATGGTTTCTTTCCTGTAGCGGGGCTGGGCTGGATTATAACCAGGGAAGATTTCATGAAAAACTATAGCTGGTTAAACTTTCTTAAAATTTCAGCTAACTATGGCAGAACAGGTAATGATAACCCCGGTTACTTCGTTTATCTGCAACGCATTAACAATGGTGCAAGCCCAATTTTTGGAACATCAGCAGGAGCTAATACCAGCCTTGCCGAGCAGACACTGGCAAACCCAAACATTACTTACGAAAAAGCAAATAAGTTAAATGTGAGTTTAAATGGTGCATTGGTAAGCAACAGGCTCGGTTTTACCATTGATTATTATAATAACACTTTCTCCGACTTGCTTATACAGCGGGGGCAAAGTACTTCTTTAATAGGTAATACCTATCCCAATGAAAATATAGGGCGCAACCTGTATACCGGGTTTGATTTTCAGCTTTCCTGGCAGCAACCTAAAATAAATAATATCAGCTATTATATTGCAGCTAATATAGGCCTCCAACAATCAAAAGTATTATACAGTGATGAGGTGTCTGAGCCCTATCCATGGATGGAACGTACCGGCCAAAAAGTGGGACAGGCATTTGGATA
>Ga0206937_10339_pt1 | contig 9972 bp, 11 predicted proteins | sample Alteio_BWOrgHeat_11_FD_152923 | JGI IMG/M metagenome (GOLD analysis project Ga0206937, IMG submission 152923) | Enriched cells from forest soil in Barre Woods Harvard Forest LTER site, Petersham, Massachusetts, United States -... | ecosystem: Environmental > Terrestrial > Soil > Temperate forest >... | reverse complement strand
TGGACTGGTTCTTCATCCGCTACGACCGCGAAAAGGAATTGAACCACCTATGCTACTGGCTCGCCTCCGGCGCCATGATCCTCGGCCTCGCGTACTCCTATTTCTACCAGGTGGATTATTTGATAGAATAGAAGCGAGCAGGGCAGGGGAGCGCGCTATTCCGAGGTAGGGACGCCGCGCTGCGGCGTCCGGTTCATGGCCCTATGGCTTTGCTTCGCCCTTCAAATGCTCGTCAAAGAATTTCACGACCAGCTTGCCGACCTCGGACGGAAACCCCGTCCCATGCCCGCCGCCCTTCACGATGTGCAATTGCACGTCCGCACCGGCCTTCTTCAGCGCGTCGTAAAGCTCCTCGCTTTGCTCGTGCGGCACCAGCGGGTCGGCGTCGCCATGCACAATCAGCATCGGCGCGGCGTCCTTGGAAACATAGGTGACCGGGCTGGCGCGGTTTGCCTTGTCCGGGTTGTCCTTCAACCTGCCGCCAATCAACCGCGCTTCCGGCGCGTCCGGGGCGTCGTGATTGATTACACTGTTCGTGCCGGATTGTTCGCCCAGTTTCAACAAATCCGCCGGGCCGAAAAAATCCACCACCGCCTGCACCCGGCTCGATTGGTCCAGATTTTCGCCCACGTCGAAGTCCCTCATGCCGCCCGTCGTGTCCAGCAGCGCCACCAAATGCCCGCCGGCCGAGGCGCCCCAGGCGCCGATGCGGTTCGTGTCCAGCCCGTATTCCTTCGCGTTCGCGCGCAGCCAGCGCACCGCCGCCTTGCAGTCCTCGATTTGCGCCGGGAAAAGCGCCTGCATGCTCAAACGGTAGCCCACACTCGCCACCGCGTATCCGTGCGTCGCCAGGAAAACCACGGGACAATTGTCCTTGCTGCCCATCAGCCACGCGCCGCCATGAATCCAGAGAACGACCGGCAACGGTCCCGCCGATTTTTCCGGCAGATAAAGGTCCAGCTTCTGCCGCTCGTGCCCGCCAGGCACGTAGGCCAGGTCCCTCACCGCCCGCACGCCCGACGGCAACGGCGTCGGGGGCGTCTCCGGTGGGGCAGGGGGTAATTGCGCTTGCGCCGACAGTGCAGCCAGCAGGAGGACGAGGCCGGCGGAGGCGCGGAAAATGGGTTTCATCTTGGCGCCAACGTAGCGCCGGGCCCTTGAAAATAACAGTCAAAATTGTCTGAGCAGACTGGATTCCAAGCGCCGCCGCTTCCATTTCCGCATCGGCTGATGAAATGACGACCGCCGATCTGCGAACATGCGGTGTCAGCGGAGGGGATCATGGCGATTTTTCGCTGTGTGGAATCTGGCGGGAAATTGCCTCGGCGAGCACGCGATGGATGCTTGGATAGCTGCGCTCAGGAAACGTTGTGATGAGCGGTTGACCATTGTGAGCGGTCACATGCGGTGAAGCGCCATGCTCGAGGAGAATCTCCGCGACGCGCGCGTAATCCACTTCCAGTTCAATAGGATCAATTTTCCAGTCGGTGATGTCCATCTCGCCCAAAGGCAGAAGGGCATCAAGCGGCACTTGTGCGCCGGCTTGAACCAGTATTTCGATGATCTTCGCGCACCCATGAAAAGCCGCAAGCCAGAGAGCACTGCATCCCGTCATGAACTGGCAGTTTGGATTGGCCCCCTGCATAAACGCTTTCCGGGCAAGGTCAGCATCGTCGTCTTGCATTATTGCCCTGAATAGCAAAACGTCGCCGTAACGTGAACTGTCCGCGCCGGCATTTTTCAAAAGCTCGGCCACATCATCAAGGCCGTCGTAAACCGCATTCATAAAAGCCGTCCAGCCAAGTTCATTCTGGTCATCCAGGGGTGCGCCTGCGGCAATCAATCTGCGAAGTTCGTCTAGGTTTGAGGGTTCGCCCCTCTGGCGTCCGGCATAGATTTCTTGAACTGATCGAAGGACGTTCGACATGCGCGATTATTGGTGGCCTTGCACATTTTGACCAATCAAAACGACCGTGTGGCGGAAGAGGAGTTCTGGTTCAAACGCTGAACAAACAGAAAAGTCTCCGCATTGTGAGGAAGGGCATCTCAAGCCTTCGGGGTATCCACCATACGGCAATTTTCTCCCCTCCTCACGGCACCTTTTGCCCTTAAAAGTTCTTTCATCTTCCGCAAACCCCTCTGAATCAGCGTTTTCCTTCAACGGCACATTCGTTGCTTCCCATGACCCGCGATGAATGTATCGATGTATCAAGCAGCGGCCGCGCTGAACGCCAACAGCCGTTGGCAGGAGGTCATCGCCCAAAATCTGGCCGCCAGTTCCGTCCCCGGTTACAAATCCCAGGAGCTTTCCCTCGAAGCCGTCCGTTCCGGTCTCATGCCGCAAGGCAGCCTGAACTCCGCCGGCTCACCCCAGTTCTTCACGCTGCCCAAGGCCACGGCCACCACCAATTTCCAGGGCGGCGACATGACGTATGTCGGTGACAAATACGACGTCGCCATCCAGGGCAACGCCTTCATCGAGGTTCGCATGCCCAATGGCAAGACCGCCCTCACCCGCGACGGCGAGTTCCACGTCAACGTCAAGGGCCAGCTCGTCACCCGCGAAGGTTACACCGTCATGAGCGCCGAAGGTCCCATCCAGCTCGACCTGAACAGCGGCGCCCAGGTCAGCATTTCCCCCAACGGCGATGTCAGCCAGGGCGAAAACACCATCGGCACCATCAAGATGGATGAGTATGACCATCCGAACCTGCTCACCCAGCTCGGCGGCGGCTATTACGCCGCCAACAACGCCAGCGTCAAGCTCCACAAAATCCCCACTGCCTCCACCCTACGCGAGGGCTACATCGAGGAATCCAACACCTCCGTCGTCAAGGAAATGGCGGACATGATCACCGCCCAGCGCGGTTTCGAGGCCAACACCAAAATCATCCAGATGCAGGACGACCGCCTCGGCAAGGTCATCAGCGAACTCGGCAACCCCACCTGATTAAGCCATGATACGCGCCCTTTATTCCGCCGCCACCGGCATGGAGTCCGAGCAGCTCAACCTCGACGTCATCTCCAACAACCTTTCCAACGTCAACACCGCCGGCTTCAAGCGCAGCAAGATCGAATTCCAGGACCTGCTCTACGACACCGTCACCGCGCCCGGTGCCGATCAGGGCAGCGGCAACCAGCTTCCCACCGGCATCGAGGTCGGCCACGGCTCCAATCCCGTCGCCACCGCCCGCGTTTTCACCGAGGGCGAACTCACCCAGACCGGCGAACGGCTCGACGTCGCCATCTCCGGCGACGGCTTCTTCGAAGTCCAGATGCCCGACGGCACCCTGGCCTACACCCGCGACGGCGCGCTCAAGACCGATTCCACCGGCCGCATCACCACCAGCGACGGCCTGCCCGTCCAGAGCGGTTTTCAGCCGATTCCCGCCGGCACCACGTCCGTGACCATTTCGCCGGACGGCACCGTCACCACCACCGGCGCCAGCGGCACGCAAACCTTCCAGGTGCAGCTCACCCGCTTCGCCAATCCCGGCGGCCTCCAGCCCATCGGCCGCAATTTATACACCCAGACCCTCGCCTCCGGTTCGCCCGAGACCGGCGACCCGGCCGCCGACGGCTACGGCAGCCTGCAGCAGGGCTACCTGGAAATGTCCAACGTCAAGGTCGTCGAGGAAATGGTCAACATGATCGTCGCCCAGCGCGCCTACGAGGTGAATTCCAAGGCCGTCCAGGCCGCCGATGAAATGATGCAACAGGCCGACAACCTCCGCCGATGATGATCCGCCGTTCCTCCATTTTCCTTTCCTGCCTCCTGGCGCTCGCGTGCGCCGGACGCGTTTTTGCCGACGACGCCGACACCTGGCAGCTCCTCCCCGAGGTCAAGGTGGACGGTTCCGGAATTTTCCTCAGCCAACTCGTCGTACCCGCTCCCTCATCATCAGCGGTTCATTCCTCAACTGTGGTCCTCCCACATATCCGTCTGGCTCCGGCGCCCACCCTGGGCCAGACGGCTTCCTTTTCCCGCGACCAGGTCATCGCCCTGGCCCGGGCCGCCGTTCCTGACTTTGCCATCACCAACTGGACCGGTCCCGCGCGCGTTCGCGTCTCCCGCGCCCTGCACAACCTGACCGATTCCGAATTTACCCGCCTGCTCGTGGACACCCTCCAGCGCGAACAGGTCAAGGACCAGGGCGAACTGGAACTGCAGCTCACCCATCCGCTCCCGCCCGCGCTCGTGCCCGATGAAGGCGTCACCCTCAAGGTCACCGGCCTGCCCTCCACCGGCGTCGGCCCCAACTTCATCGTCCGCTGCGAATTGTGGAACGGCGCCGAGCACGTCAGCGACTGGAACGTCGCCGCCCAGGCCAAGGTCTGGCGTGACGTGCCCGTGGCCGATGCCAATGTCGCGCGCGGCCAGTTGCTCAAGGACGCCCCCATCTCCCTGCAAAGGCGCGACATCCTCACCTGCCGCGATGCCTGCACCAATTTCCCCACCGAGGACTCCGGCCTCGAGCTGTACGTCACCGTTCCCGCCGGCACGCCCGTGCTCAACCGGGACATTCACATGCGCCCCGCCGTCCTGCGCGGCCGCATCGTGGACGGCGTTTACCAGCAGGGCGCCCTCAGCATCGCCCTCAAGGTGGAACCCCTCGAGGACGGCCTGCCCGGCCAGACGATTCGCATCCGCAACCCGAAAACCAACCACGAACTTTACGGAAAGGTAAAAGATGAACAAACCATCCTCATTGCCCTTTAAACTCGCCGCGCTCGCGCTGCTGCTGCTGTCGTCCGCCCGGCTCCAGGCCGGCGCGGGTTCGCTCTGGCAGGACATGTCCGCCCAGCCGCGCTCCATGTTCGCCGATAAAAAGGCCCATGCCATCGGCGACATCGTCACCATCATCATCCAGGAAAACAACGCCGCCAGCCGCAACAACAACACCACGACCTCCAAGAAGGCCTCCCAGGACGCCAGCATCACCAGCTTTTTCTACAGCCCCGCCACCAGCGGCCTCCTCACCAAGGGCGGCGCGCTCCCGGCCGTGAAATACAGCAGTGACAACGAATTCAACGGCGGCGGCCAGATCAACAACCAGGAAACCATCAGCGCCCAGCTCGCCGTCCGCGTCATCGATGTCCTGCCCAACGGCAACCTCGTCATCGAAGGCCACCGCCAGACCAGCTTCTCCGGCCAGCGCCAGGACGCCATCCTCCGCGGCTCCATCCGCGCCGATGACGTCACCCCGGGCAACACCATCCTCAGCTCCCAGGTTGCCGATGCCACCATCCAGTTCATCAATAATGGTGTCATCAGCGACAATCAACGCCGCGGCTGGTTCACCACCGTCTGGCAAAAACTCAGCCCCTTCTGAGCCCGGCAGATTTTTTAATTCGTGAAATCCAGCCTCCAAAAAACGATCTTGGCCGCGACGCCGGGGATTTTCCTCCGCGCGTCGAAACTGCTTTGGTTGATCGGCGTCCTGTTCTCCGCCCATGCGGCCCTGGCCGACGGCGCGCGCATCAAGGACCTCGCCATGATTTCCGGCGCCCGGGACAACCAGCTGGCCGGCTACGGCCTGGTCGTCGGCCTCGCCGGCGACGGCGATAAAAACCCGACCTACACCGTCCAGACCGTCGCCAACCTGCTCCAGCGCTACGGCATCACCGTTCCTCCCTCGACGCTGCTCTCCAAGAACGTCGCCGTCGTCATGGTCACCGCCGACATCCCCGCCTTCAAAAAGGTCGGCACCCGGATTGATGTCATCGTCGGCTCCATGGGCGACGCCAAGTCCCTCCAGGGCGGCGTGCTCATCCAGACGCCGTTGCTCGGCGCCGACGGCCGCGTTTACGCCGTCGCCCAGGGCGCGCTGTCCATCGGCGGCCTTTCCGCGGGCATCGAAGGTGCCGGCGGCGCGACCGTTCAAAAGAACCATCCCACCGTGGGCACCATCATTGACGGCGCGCTCGTCGAACGCGAAATCCCCTCCGAGATCATCAGCGACCATCACATCGAGCTGCTCCTGCGCGAGCCGGACTTCACCTCCGCGGCCCGCATGGCCGCCGCCATCAACGAAAAATTTCCCGAAAGCTCCATCGCGCTGGACGCCACCTCCATACGTGTCCTGATGCCCGACGGCTGGGAGTCCACGCCGGTCGATTTCATCTCCCACGTCGAGAGCATCGAGGTCACCGCCGATGTCCCCGCCCGCATCATCATCAACGAGCGCACCGGCACCATCGTCGCCACCTCCCGCATTCGCATCTCCAGTTGCGCCGTCTCCCACGGCAACCTCACCATCAGCATCGCCTCCAATCTCACCGCGTCGCAGCCCAATGCCTTCAGCCAGACCGGCAGCACCGTCGTCACGCCCAGCACCGAAACCAAGGTCCACGAGGAAAAGTCCGCGCTCATTCCGCTGCCGGACCTGCCCACCGTGGAGGAGGTCGCCGCCGCCCTCAACAACCTCGGCGTCACCCCGCGCGACATGATGGCCATGTTCGAGGCCATGAAACAGGCCGGCGCTTTGCAGGCGGAACTCATCATCCGCTGATTATGGACGTCCTGCCCCTCCAACCCCGCGTCAATGCCGCCGACCTCCCGCTCGAGCAGCTGGCCGCGAACAAGAATGTGCCCGAGCGCGAAAAGGTCGCCGAAACCTGCCGCCAGTTCGAGGCCGTCCTGCTCCGCCAGATCCTCGGCGAGGCCCGCAAGCCGGTCATCAGCGACGGCGAGGAACATGACCCGGCCGTGGACGGCGTTTACAACGACATGATCACCAACCAGCTCGCCGACAGCATCAGCCGTTCAGGCGCCTTCGGGCTGGCCAAAAGCCTCGAGTCCCAGCTTGTCCGCCAGGTCCTGCACCAGCCGTCGTCCCCGGCCTCCGCGCCCGCGACCGCACCCGCACCAGGACCTGCCAAATCTTTCAACACCACCCATTCATGACCGAAAGAATTCAAAACCTCATCAATGCCCTGCGCGACGAACTCAAGGAATACGGGGAAATGCTCGCCCTGCTTGACCGCCAGCAGCAGTCGGTCATCGAACGCCACGCGGACGAGGTCTTCCAGTCCGTCGGCTTCATCCGCCGCCAGGCGGACACCATCACCTCGGCCCGCGCCCTCCTTGAGGAATCGCTCCGCACCACGGTGCAGGATTTTCTGCTCCCGGCCGATGCCGGTTTCACCACCCTCATTCCGCTGCTGCCTGCCGAATACCGCCCGCTCGTCAAGGCGCTCGTGGATGAAAACAACGAGCTGCTCGTCCGCGTGCAGCAGCGCGCCCGGCAGAATCATCTCCTCCTCAGCCGCTCCCTCGAGCTGATGCAGGGCCTGCTCGACACCCTTTTGCCGTCCCGCGAAACGCGCGTCTACAACGGCCGTGGCAGCATGCAGGTCCACGAAACCGTGCCGCGCTCTTTCTATCAGGGGGTCGGCTGACGAGTTTTGGTTATGATGAGTCTTTTTAACATCCTGAACCTCGGCGCCGGTTCGCTGGACGCGGAGACCCAGGCCACCAGCGTCACGGGGGAGAACCTTTCCAACGTCAACAATCCCGCCTACGCGCGCCAGCGGGTCGACTTCACCGCCTCCACGCCGTTGAACACCCCCGTCGGCCAGGAGGGCACCGGCGTCACCGTCACCGCCATCCAGCAAATCCGGGACGCGCTCCTGGACACCCAGATCCAGTCCGAGGCCGGCGTCACCGGCTCGCTCAACGCCCAGCAGACCGCCCTGCAAAACGCCGAGGCCGCCCTCGCCGAGCAGATCACCAACACCTCCACCAGCGGCTCGAACAGCAGCCCCAACGGCCTCGCCGCCGACCTGTCCAGTCTGTTCAATTCCCTGCAATCGCTCTCCACGTCGCCGCAGGACATTTCCCTGCGCCAGGGCGTCATCGGCGCCGCCCAGCAGGTGGCCGCCCAGTTCAACCAGGACGCCTCCTCCCTTTCCAGTCTCACCACCACCATCAACAGCTCGATTGACAGCGACGTCTCCGGCGCCAACCAGGACCTTTCCCAGATCGCCGCGTTGAATGCCCAGATTGTCCAGGCCCAGGCCATCGGCGGCACCGCCAATGACCTGATCGACCAGCGCGAGCAGGTCATGGAGGACCTCGCCAGCAAGGTCAATTTCACCACCAGCAATGTCGGCAACGGCGCTGTGGATGTCACCATCGGCGGCGTTCAGATGGTCAACAACATTACCCAGACGGACAGCCTGGCCACCGGCTTCGAACCGACCACCGGCCGTTATCTCGTCAAGGCCCAGAACGCCGGCACCTTCCTGAGCCTCGCCGGGGGCAGCATCGAGGGCGACATCACCGTCCGCGACGGCGCGCTCGCGCAACTGCAGACCAGCCTCGACAGCCTCGCCTCGCAGGTCACCGGTTCATTTAATTCCATTTATTCCGCCGGGTTCGATTTGCACGGCAATACCGGCCAGAATTTCTTCAACGGCGTCACCGCCGCCAGCATCAGCGTGAACAGCTCGCTGGTGGCCGACCCGACGACGTTCCACGCCAGCGGGACCGCGGGCGCCACCGGGGGCAATTCCGTTGTGGTGGCCCTGGCCCAGCTTGCGAACACGCCGAACGCCAACCTGGGCGGCCTGACCATCAGCGGCAATTATGCCCAGACCGTCGCCAATCTCGGCAACGCCCTGTCCTCGGTCAATGTGCAGGTGGCCAACAATGGCGCCATGACGCAGATGCTCACCAATCAGCGCCAGTCCGTCAGCGGCGTGAACATTGACGAGGAAATGACCAATCTCATGCAGTTCCAGAAGGCCTACGAGGCCTCCGCCGAGTTGATCACCACCATCAACGAGATGCTGCAGACCGTCGTCAACATGAAAACCACCTGATGATGCCCTGAACCCCGCCTGACCTATGCGCGTTTCCTCAAGCACCTTTCCGGACAATTTCCTCTACCAGGATAACCTCCTCCAGGCCGAGCAAAACGCGCTCCAGCAGCAGGCCACGACCGGGCTCAAGTTTGCCCTGCCCGAGGACAACCCGGCCGGCATGTCCCAGGTCCTCAATTTGCAGGCAAGTTCCAGCGCCAATCAGCAGTATCGGACCAACATCAGCGACCTCCAGGGCCAGGCCAGCAGCGTCTCCGGCCTCCTGACCTCCCTCCAGGCGATCGTCAGCCAGGCCGGCGAAATCGTCACGTCTGCCGATGGCACCGCCACGCCGACCGAGATGACCACCTATGCCACCCAGGTCGGCAATCTGATCCAACAGGCCCTCCAGCTCGGCAACTCCAAGGACAGCCAGGGCAATTACATTTTCGGCGGCACCGCCACCGGTTCGCCTCCGTTCACCGCGACGACCGACTCCAACGGCAATGTCACCGGCGTCACCTACAACGGCAACAGCACCGTGAACCAGGTCGAAATCAGCCCCGGCGTCACCGTCTCCGCCCAGGTCCCGGGCGCCAACACCAGCGGCACGGGCCCCGGCGGCCTGTTCATCAACAGCGCCACCGGCGCCGATCTGTTCAACCATTTGATCTCGCTCCGGCAGGACATCGCCTCCGACAACACCGCGGCGATTTCCACGACGGACACGCAGAACATTTCAAAGGACGAAACCAATGTCCTGGGGCAGGTCAGCTCCAACGGGGTTCTTCTTTCGCAGCTTCAGGCCGCCGGCAATCTTGCCTCCCAGCAGGGCAACAACATGACCACGCAAATCTCCGGCAAGACGGACGCGGACCTCGCCACCACCATCACGCATCTTCAACAGACCGAAACCGCCTACGAAGCCGCGCTGGAAAGCAGCACGCGGGTCATGCAAATCTCCCTGGTCGATTTCCTGACGTGACCTGATTGCCCGGCAACGCGCCCGGTCCCTGTTTTGATTTGGGCTCTAAATCCCCAGGTTCGCCAGCGTGTTGCTGATGGCGTTCACGATTTCCACCAGCTTCGGGTGCGATTTCTCGAATTCCTCCACCGACGACTTCAATCCATTCAGCGAGGTCTTCAACAGCTGCGGGTTCTGCCGCT
>Ga0206937_10338_pt1 | contig 9977 bp, 6 predicted proteins | sample Alteio_BWOrgHeat_11_FD_152923 | JGI IMG/M metagenome (GOLD analysis project Ga0206937, IMG submission 152923) | Enriched cells from forest soil in Barre Woods Harvard Forest LTER site, Petersham, Massachusetts, United States -... | ecosystem: Environmental > Terrestrial > Soil > Temperate forest > O... | reverse complement strand
CTCCTCCTGGGCCACCGCCGCCACCAACATCCAGGACGCCGTTGACGCCGCCTCCTCCGGCGACGAAGTCCTCGTCACCAACGGCATTTACCAATATGGCGGGCGGGTTTTGCCCGGCAATAACCTCACCAATCGCCTGCTTGTCACCAATGCCGTCAATGTCCAAAGCGTCAACGGCCCGCTCTCGACGACCATCGCCGGATACCAAATCCCCGGCGACATCTCCGGCTTCAGCGCGATTCGTTGCGTTTACCTCGCCAACCGCTCTTCCCTGACCGGCTTTACCATCACCCAGGGCTCAACGTTCGTGGGCGGCACCGATGGCAAGTTTGGCGACGACAGTTCCGGCGCGGGTGTGTTTTGTCCGCCCGGCGATCCGTCCATCATTTCCAATTGCATCTTTGTCTCCAACGCCGCCGGTGATTTCGGTGGCGGCATTTACTATGGCACGGCGTACAACTGTCTGGTCGTCAGTAATACCTCCCAGCTCGGTTCCTACGGCGGGGGCACCTTTGCCGGCACCTATTACAACTGCACCATCACCGCCAATACCGCCGACATCGGCGCGGGCGATGCCTTCGGCTTTCTGGTCAACTGCATCGTTGTTGGCAACTTCCCCGTTGACGGCGGCAACTGTGACTTCGACTCCCCCATCTACTGCTGCACGGATGGCGCCCCCGGCAACCCCGGCAATGTCAACGCGGACCCGCTCTTCATAAATTCCGCCGCCGGGAACTTCCGCCTCCAGGCCGGCTCGCCCTGCGTCAATGCCGGCAACAACGCGGATGTCACCACCGTCACCGATCTCGCCGGCAATCCCCGCATCTCCGCCGGCACCGTCGACATCGGCGCCTACGAATTGCAGTTTCATTACGTGGACATCAACAACACCAATCCCGTCGCCCCGTTCTCCTCCTGGTCCGCCGCCGCGACCAACATCCAGGACGCCGTTGATGCCGCCTCCAATTACGACGAAGTCCTCGTCAGCAACGGCGTTTACCAGACGGGCGGGCGCGTCGTATACGGTTCGCTCACCAATCGCGTGGCTGTCAACAAGGCTGTCACCGTGCAAAGTGTCAACGGCGCGGCGGTGACGGTGATTCGAGGCAACCAGCCGGTCGGCGACAACGCCATCCGGTGTGTTTATCTCACGAACAATGCCGTTCTCGTTGGCTTTACCCTGACGAATGGGGCAACGCGTAATTTGGGTGACGAGTATCAGGAGAGATCCGGCGCTGGAGCCTGGTGCGCGTCCTCAAATGCAATTTTATCGCAGTGCGTCATAATCGCAGACAAGGCGGCTGTCTACAGTGGAGGAGTGTATTCTGGGACGCTAAACAACTGCACGCTGTCATCCAACTCCGCTGGCACCGGCGGCGGGACTTATTTATGCACACTGAATGATTGCACGCTTGCAGGGAACTCCAGTTCCGACGGTGGCGGGGCCATTTCCTGTGTTCTGAACGGATGCGTGCTCACCAACAATTCGGCCGGCTATGGAGGCGGTGCATCGAACAGCAAGTTGAATGATTGCCTGGTGGCCGGAAATCATGCCGGTGAAGCCGGGGGTGGAGTCAACGGAGACACCTCTGGTGCGACTGTCTTGATTAATTGCACGGTCGTTGGCAATACGGCAGGAATGTCTCCGGCCGGAGTCAGCGGCGGATGTGCTTTGTCAAATTGTATTGTTTATTCCAACGCACCCGGAAATGGCTCGGGTGTGAGTATGAGCAGATGCTGCACCATGCCTCTTCCCGCCAACGGCCTCGGCAACATCACCAACGACCCGCTCTTCGTGAATCCCGCCGCCGGCGATTTCCATCTCCAATCCACTTCCCCCTGCATCAATGCCGGCAACAACGCCTATGTCTCGTCCACCAACGACCTCGACGGCAATCCCCGCATCTCCGGTGGCACCGTGGACATCGGCGCCTACGAATTCCAAAACCCCGCTTCCATCATTTCCTACGCCTGGCTCGAGCAATATGGCTTCGCCACCGACGGCTCCGCGGATTTCGCCGACCCCGACCACGATGGCATGAACAATTACCAGGAATGGCTCACCGGCACGGACCCCACCAATCCGTCGTCCTTGCTCCAAATGCAGTCGCCCGCACCCAGCGGCACGAACATCGTCGTCACCTGGCAAAGTGTGACCAACATCACCTATTATCTCCAGCGCGCCACGGACCTCACCCTCGCGCCCGCCTTTCAAACGATCGCCACCAACCTCCCCGGCCAGTCCGGCTCCACGTCCTACACGGACACCAACGCCCCCGCGCCTGGCTCCTATTACTACCGCGTCGGCGTGCAGACACAGTAGAGGTAGGGACATCGCGCTGCGATGTCCGGACGCCGCGGCGCGGCGTCCCCGCCTCAAATCCGGCAACCCCCTCACTGCCGAACATGAAATTATTTTCAATGGCCGCCGGTTAATTTTTCTTTATCCGCTCCGCCTCGATTGACAATCCGCCGACTCTGGGTAACTTTCAAACCCGGTGGGGAAGCCGGATTCAGAGACATGACCATCATTGGAAATTTTCTTCACGCTCGCGCCAAATCAATTTCGTTCATCCTGTCCGCGTTTTGCTTCTGCTCGCCCGCCCGCGCCGGGGACAAAATCCAGCCCGAGGCCCTGGACCGGCTCGTCGCGGCCGCGGAAAAATCCCATTCCTCCGCGCTTGTCATCTGGCAGGACGGCCAGCCCGTCGGCGAGTGGCATTTCGACAAACCCGTCGCGCCCATCGAGGCCATGTCCGCCACCAAATCCGTCGTCAACCTCGCCATCGGCAAGCTTTACACCGATGGCAGGATCAAGTCCGTTGACCAGCCGGTCTGGGAATTTTATCCCGAATGGAAGCAGGGCCGCAAAAAGGACATCACCCTCCGCCATCTGCTCAACCACACCTCCGGCATCCAGAACTTCCCCCGCACCGACGTCGAGATTTATCCCAGCCCCGACTATGTCCAGCTTGCCCTGACTGCGGAGCTGGACAGCGACCCCGGCTCGGCCTTTGCCTACAACAACAAGGCCGTGAACCTCCTCGCCGGCATCGTCGAAAAGGCCTCCGGTAAACGCATGGACCTTTACCTGCGCGACGAGCTCTTCGCCCCGCTGGGCATCACCAACTTCACCTGGACGCTCGACAGCGCCGGCAATCCCCAGGCCATGTCCGGCCTGCACATTCTGCCCGCCGACTTCGCCAAACTCGGCCAGCTCACGCTCAACCGCGGCAAATGGGACGGCCAACAGCTCATCGCCAGCCACTGGTTCGACCTTTCGCTGCAGCCCGGCCAGCAATACCAGCCTTCCTGCGGCCTGCTCTGGTGGCTGACCTTCGACCACGTGACCTACACCGTCGGCGACGACCAGATCGCCGACCTCACCGCCAGGGCCGCACAGGACGGTTCCCTGCCCGCCGATTTTGTGAAGAAGGCCGCCAAACTCAAGGGCACCTACCCGGACAGCGATGCCTGGAATCAGGCGTTCCTGGGCGCCTTCGGCCGCGATTGGGAAAAGAATCCGCTCCTGCTGAACCTCGCCAAGCGCCGCCCCGGCCAGATCCGGGCCTGGTATGCGGAGGGCTACCTCGGCCAATACGTCGTGGTCGTTCCCGGCGCGAACATCGTGGCCGTCCGCATGATTGAAAGCGGTGATCACACTTCCCACGAGGACAATTTCATGGACTTCCAGGAAATGGTCCTCAAACTCACCGCGCCAAAAAAATAGGACAGGCATCCTGCCTGTCCCTCCGTCCCATCTTGAAATCCTGAAACTTGATTCTTGAAACCTGCCCCCATTTGATGCTGTGCTGTCCCCAGCCATGACCGATGCCGCGTCGCCCGAAGTTCTCGAACTGCCCCTGCCCGTTGCCGCCGTCCCCGCCCATGCCTCGGCCTCCGCCTTTATGGCCGAACTGGAAACCTTCGACGCCTTCGGCACTTCCACGCGCCGCATCACCACCACCTTTTCCTCTGGCGGCGCCTCCGTCGAAACCCCCGCGTTCGTCAATGAATTTTGGACCGCCAGGCAGCGCGACGCCTCGCGTCTTCACGAAATCTCCTTTCGCGCCTGCTTCAAGCCCCAGCTCCCGCGCTTCTTCATCGAGCGCCTCACCCGGCCCGGTGAAATCGTCTATGACCCCTTCATGGGCCGCGGCACCACGCCGCTCGAGGCCGCCATGCTCGGCCGCGTTCCCTGCGGCTGCGATGTCAACCCCCTGAGCGCCGTCCTCACCCGGCCGCGCCTCAACCCGCCGACGCTGGACCAAATCGCCGAACGCCTCGAGCAGATTGATTTCAACGCCTCCGACGATCTGCCCGAGGACCTCCTCGTCTTCTTTCACCCCGCGACCCTCCGCGAAATTTCCTCGCTCCGGCAATATCTGCTGGCCCGGCCCCGGCAAAACGCCCTGGACCCCGTGGACGACTGGATCCGCCTAGTCGCGCTCAACCGTCTCACCGGCCATTCCGTCGGGTTCTTTTCCGTTTACACCCTCCCACCGAACCAGGCCGTCTCCGTCAAGTCGCAGCGCAAGATAAACACCGACCGCAATCAAACCCCGCCGCGCCGCGCCGTCCCGCATCTCATCCTCAAGAAAAGCCGCGTCCTGCTCGGCGACTGCGACCCCGCACTGCGCCGCGTGCTCGCCAGCGTCGCCGGCAAATCGCTCCTTCTCACCCAGCCGGCCCACACCACGCCAGAAATTCCTTCGAACTCGGTTTCACTGGTGGTCACTTCGCCACCCTTCCTGGATGTCGTGGATTACGCCGGCGACAACTGGCTCCGTTGCTGGTTCCTCGGCATCGACCCCGCCTCCGTCCAACTCACCATCGCCAAAAAACTGGACGCCTGGCAGGAGGCCATGACCGCCGTCTTCCGCGAATTGCACCGCGTCCTGAAGCCCGGCGGCCATGTCGCCTTCGAGGTCGGCGAAATCCGCGGCGGAAAGATCAAGCTGGAGGAGGCCGCGCTGCCGTGCGGTGTTGCCGCCGGACTGGAACCGCTGCTTGTGCTCATCAACGACCAGAAGTTCACCAAGACCGCCAACTGCTGGGGCGTGGACAACCAGGTCAAGGGCACCAACACCAACCGCGTCGTCGTTTTCCGCAAGCCCGCCTGACCGCGGGGCGCCCGATGAAACGCATCGTCATCGGCCTGATCGTTTTCTTCCTCCTCATCCTCGCCCTTGTCTTTCTTGCGCGTCCGCCGGACATTTCACCCCGCTACGTCGCCGTGCAAACCCAGCCCGCCGGCCCCTTCGCGCGCGAAGAGAACAACTGGCTGGGACCCATTCCGTTTCGCGATGGAAAAATGTGGATGTGGGCCGTGACCCCCAAGACAAACGGCGTAAGGGGCAAGGTTCTTCAACTTATGTATGATCTGGACCGGCAAAAGGTCGTCGGCCAGTTGATCAACGGCGGGCCCATTTTCGCAAATCAGGACCAAACCCGGCTGCTGTGCGAGGGAGACAGTTCGACTCATGTTCCGTTGAAACTCCGCCTGGTCGAACTCGCCTTCCGGCTTACCCGCGGCAAAATCCCGCCGCCGGCCAATTACGTCGAGGGCTTTTGGGTCCTGGATCTCCGCGACAACTCAACGAAATGGATCGGGAGTTTCTCACAATTCAGCGGCACCGGCAGCATTTGGCACCCCGCCCCCGGCTTCCGCTTCGGCTACAACCTGCCGAGCGCCGGCAACTGGGGCAGGGAATTCTACCTCTGCGACCTCGATAAGGAATCCATGCAAAAAATCAGCTTTACCGGTGAACTCCGGGGCTGGTGGGACGACCATGCCATCGTCGCGACGGACTCCGGCAACAACTTTGAGTTGTTCGATGTCATCAGCCGGAAGGCTTCCCCGCTTTTCACGGCCGCCGACGTCACGCAGTTTCTCGCGGCACAGGGGATCACTAATTATCCCGCGAATTATTCGCCCGTCGCCAGCCCGGGCCAGCTTGCCTACGTCCCGGTCAAGACCAACCAGCCCGCGGGCTATTTCCCCATCTTCAATTGGAACGGTTCCAATTACGATTTTTACCTGACCGGCGACCGCCGTAACGGCCTGGACACCAACGCCACCTTCGTCCTGCGCGTCCAACATGACGGCCCTCGCTTCACCCTCCTCTCCCGCAATTTTCAACTCCATTGGGCGGGTTATTTCGATGATTCAGGCACGCATTATCTCTATTCCGGCGAATCCGGCGCGCCCGGCAGCGGTGGCAATGGCGGTGTTTACCTCCGCGCTGTCTCGAACAACCTTGACCGCGTCCTCGTCCCTCCCGACAACGCCGGCCAGTACGCCCTTGCCCGCCTTTATGGCAACACGGTAGTTTACTGGCGCAAAGAACAACTCTGGCGGGTGGACATCAATACCACCAATTCATCCAAGCTCTTTCCTCCACCCGGAAATTGACCGGGTTCCCCCGGTTTCTCTGCTGTTTCGGCCACATATTCCGCCTTCGCTTGCGTTTCCGCCGCGCGCCGTTAAATTGCACGTTGCATGTCACAGAAGTCTGCGACGCCTGCCATTCGTTTGCGCGGCGTCCGCCACAACAATCTCAAGAATTTTGACCTCGATCTCCCCCTCCGGAAGCTGATCGTCATCACCGGCCTGAGCGGTTCCGGCAAAAGCTCGCTGGCCTTTGACACCCTCTTCGCCGAGGGCCAGCGCCGCTACATCGAGACCTTTTCGCCCTACGCGCGCCAGTTCTTCGACCGCATGGACAAGCCGCAGGTGGACAGCATCGAGGGCATACCGCCCGCCATCGCCATCGAGCAGCGTAACGCCGTCAAGTCCACCCGTTCCACCGTCGGCACCATGACCGAAATCTGCGACTACATGAAGGTGCTCTGGCCGCAAATCTCCCGGCTCCATTGCCGCCAGTGCGGCCGGCTGGTCGAAAAGGATTCACCGCGGAACATTTGGGAGGCCATCACCGCGGACGCAAACGCCGGCGCGTCCCCGGCAATCCCCCCCGGCGCGGAAGTGCTCATCACCTTTGACGTTCCGCTTTCGGACAAGCTTTCATTCGAGGAATCGCTGGCCCTCATCTCCAAGCAGGGTTATCAGCGAATTCTCGCCGCCGACCGCATCCTGCGCCTCGAGGAAATCGACAGAACCCGTCCCCCCGGCCCGGCGCTCACGGTGATTCAGGACCGGCTCAAACCGGCGCCCGCGAATCGCGCCCGGTTTATAGAGGCGTGCGAACAGGCCTATCATTTCGGCAAGGGCCGGCTCGCCATCCGCGCCCTCAGCGACGCCGGCCAACCGGTTTTGCCACCCCAGCTTTTCTCCAACCGCCTGCATTGCGCTCATTGCGACATCGAATACCGCGAACCCTCCCCCGCCCTGTTCAGCTTCAATCATCCCGTCGGCGCCTGCCCCGCCTGCCGCGGCTTCGGCCGCATCATCACCATTGATTACGATCTGGCCCTGCCCGACCGCTCCAGAACCCTCGCCGAGGGCGTCGTCAAGCCGTGGCAATCGGGCATGAGCGCCGAATGCCACGACGACCTGATGAAGTTTTGCAAAATTCGCAAGGTCCCCACTTCCGTCCCCTTCGATCAGCTCGCCAAAAAAATGGCAGGACTGGGTCATCAACGGCGACCCGGATTACGGCAAAGATTCCAAGCACGAATGGCCGCGCGCCTGGTATGGCATCAAGGGCTACTTCCGCTGGCTCGAGTCCCGCTCCTACAAAATGCACGTGCGGGTCCTGCTCTCGCGCTACCGCTCCTACACGCCCTGCCCCGAATGCCAGGGCCAGCGTTTTCAGCCGGAAACCCTGCTGTATCGCACCGACCTGCCGGCCGGCGCCGGCCCGGACGGAAACAAGTCCATTTCGCTCGCGGATTTTTACCGTCTGCCCGTCCGCCATGCCCTGCGCTTCATTGAACAGCTCCCGGCCGCGCGCAAAACCAAATCTTCCGACCCGGTCAATCTCGCCCTCAACGAGGTCCGCTCGCGGCTCGGTTATCTTGAAGAAGTCGGCCTCGGCTATCTCACCCTGGACCGTCCCACGCGCTCGTTGTCCGGCGGCGAAACCGAGCGCGTCAACCTCACCACCTGCCTCGGCACACGGCTCGTCAACACGCTGTTCGTCCTGGATGAACCCAGTGTCGGCCTGCATCCGCGCGACACCCGCCGGCTCGTCCGCATCTTGGAACAACTCCGCAATGCCGGAAACACCGTCGTCGTCGTCGAGCACGAGGCCAGCGTCATGCGCGCCGCCGATGAAATCATTGACCTCGGTCCGGGCCATGGCGCCGCCGGCGGCCAGATCGTCTTCCAGGGACCTTATTCCGAAATCCTCGATTGCGATGCGTCGCTCACCGGCCAGTATCTCGCCCGCCGTCGTAAAATCGAAATTCCCGCCCGCCGCAAAGTAGGACAGGCTTCCAGCCTGTCCCGCAAGAACGGCACCCAGGCGATTTCTAAGCACGGTGACTTTGCGATGATGGACCGGCAGGATGCCTGTCCTGCTTTGACGCTGTCCCACGCCACGCTCCATAACCTCCAGGATTTGACCGTCCAAATTCCCCTGGGCCGTTTCGTCTGTGTCACCGGCGTCAGCGGTTCCGGCAAGACCACCCTGGCCCGCGAAATTCTCCTGCCGCTGCTCGCCGCCAAACTCAAGGTCCGCCGTTCCGCGCCGGAAAGTTCCGAAAGCGATGCCGACAACGAATCTGATTCGCCCGGCGCTGAAGCGGACGCTGGGTTAAATGGCACCGGAGGCCACGCCACGTTGACCGGCTGGGAATCACTCGGCGACGCCGTCGTGGTGGACCAGTCCATCCTCGCCAAGACCCCGCGCTCCAATCCCGCGGTTTACATCGGCGCGTTCGACGACATCCGCGAACTGTTTGCCGCGTCCGAGCCGGCCCGGCAGCGCGGCCTCAATGCCAGCGCCTTCAGCTTCAACTCCGCCCAGGGCCAGTGCGAACGCTGCCGCGGCGCCGGCTTCGAAAAAATCGAGATGCAATTCCTGAGCGACGTCTTCATCTCCTGCCCCGAATGCCGCGGCCGCCGTTATCGCCCCCACATCCTCGAAGTCAAAATCTCGCCCCCGCATTCCGCACTCAATTGGAGCATTGCGGATGTCCTGGACGCCACGGTGGATGAAGCCGTCGTTTTTCTCGCGGCCTTCCCGGACTCCCGGCCGGCGCGGCGCGCGGTTTCCAGCCTGAAACTGCTCCAGGAGGTCGGCCTCGGTTATCTCCGGCTTGGCCAGCCTGTCAACACCCTGTCCGGCGGCGAAAGCCAGCGCTTGAAACTCGTCCGCCACCTGGCCGACACCGAAGCCGCCCGGACCGGAGGCCCCGGCCGCGACGCAGCCCCGGTCAAGCCCACGCTTTTTCTTTTCGACGAGCCGACGACCGGCCTGCACTTCGACGATGTCCGCGTCCTGCTCCAGGTGTTCCAGCGCCTCGTTGACGCCGGCCATTCCGTCATCATCATCGAACACAACCTGGACGTCATCAAATCCGCGGATTGGGTCATTGATCTGGGGCCCGACGCCGGCGATGAGGGCGGCCAACTCGTCGCCGAGGGCACGCCGCAGCAAATTGCCAATGCCGACAGCCACACCGGCCGGGCGCTCAAGGAAGTGCTTCCCGGAAAATCACAGAAGCCGCTTGCGCTGGTGGGGGCGTAGTTTCCAACCGCCCATCCTTGTCAAAAAACGACCCGCCGGGGACGAATCCACGGCGGGTGTCTGTGTGTGAGGCTGCGGTTTGTTTAGATTCTGAGTCAGGCCCTGCGGGAGCGGCGAAAACCAAAAATACCGGCGATGCCGAGGCCAATCAGCGCCAGCGTCGAAGGTTCGGGGGCCGGGGCGACAATCACCGTGCCCAGGGCGGCCACGGTCGCGGGGTTGGCATCCGGACCATCCGTTTCAAAACCGTATTGGATGTGGTCGCCCGGATTGGCGGACGTCGCCAAACTGATGCTGCCGGCACCAACGGTCAGCAACGCG
>Ga0206937_10331_pt1 | contig 9991 bp, 3 predicted proteins | sample Alteio_BWOrgHeat_11_FD_152923 | JGI IMG/M metagenome (GOLD analysis project Ga0206937, IMG submission 152923) | Enriched cells from forest soil in Barre Woods Harvard Forest LTER site, Petersham, Massachusetts, United States -... | ecosystem: Environmental > Terrestrial > Soil > Temperate forest > O... | reverse complement strand
CGTCCGTCATCATTTGGTGTAAAGACATTTGGAATAATTAAGCAACACTGTTCTATGGTAACAACTATTGGCACTCTTGCTGATTTGCACATGCCTGAATCCATCAAAACATAATAAGTAGTTGTGGTTGTAAGATTAGGAGTTGTATAGCTATTGCCTGAATTAAATGGATTTATGGAGTTAATAGAGTCGTACCATTCAATTGTTGGATTACCTGTTACAAAAAGAGTTATGGAAACACCGCTGCAGATAGTAGTATCGGTAACTAATGGCGGTGTATTTGTTTGAACGGTAACAACAATTGAATCAGTTGCAGTACATCCATGGCTATCGGTGGTTGTTAAGGAATAAGTATTAGCACTATCGACATAAATGCTTTGTTGATTACTTAAGCCCGGAGTCCATTGATAGGTTGTCATTCCGGAGTTTGCACTTAGCATAATGGTATCGCCTGCGCATACAGGTATTCGTCCTGAAGCAGTTATTTGTGCAATTGGATTTGCCTGTGTAATTGTAATACTGTCGGTAGTTTCTATACCGCAATAAGTAACTGTACAGATATAAGTTCCGGGGGTATTTATCGTTTGAGTAAAACTATTTCCACTAAGAGGAGCAAGCCAGTTGATGATACTATAGGAACTTGAATTAACAGTTATAACAACAGAATTTCCTGCACAGAAAACAGAGTCTGGAGCAACAGATAACCATGGAGTTGAATATGCAGGAGTTACTAAAACTGTTACGGAATCATAGGCAGGGCATCCAATAGAATTTGTTGTGGTTAACAGGTATGTTCCACTTTGAAATACTGTTAACGATTGATTTGTGGAAGAACCGGGTGTCCATAAATAAGTTGTCATACCTGAATTTGCAGTAAGCACAACAGAATCCCCCGAACAAAAAGTCAATGGTCCTGATGCTGTTATAATAGCCGAACTACTTAATTGTGTGACAGTAATACTATCAGTTGTGGTAATTCCACAATAAGTTACTGTACATATATAAGTTCCGGAATTATTAACTGTCTGAGTAAAACTACTTCCAGAAAGAGGAGGAAGCCAATTAATGATGCTCAGGGAATTTGAATTTACTGTTATCAAAACCGAATCGCCCGGGCAGAATAAAGTATCTGGGGATGCTTGTAACCATGGAGTTGTATATGGAGGAGTAACTAGAACAGATACTGTATCGGTAGCGACACATCCGATAGAATCTGTGGTTGTAAGAATATAGTTTCCACTTTGAAAGACTGTGATTGATTGTGATGTGCTGTTTCCGGGACTCCATAGGTAGGTAGTCATTCCGCTATTTGCTGTGAGAGTTACTGAATCTCCCGAACAAAAAGTAAGAGGACCAGATGCTGTAATATTTGCCAGTGGAACAAAGCGAGTAGCAATAACAGTATCGGTTGTTTCAATGTTGCAATAAGTTACATTACAAATATAGATTCCGGAAGAATCAACATATTGAGTAAAGCTATTTCCGTTGAGCGGAGCCAGCCATTGAACAATACTTAAAGAATCTGAATTGACGGTAATTAAAACTGAGTCTCCGGCGCAAAACATTGCAGAAGGAGAAATGGTTAAGTACGGAACAGTATAGGGAGGTGTTTGAGTAATTGTTATACTGTCAGTTGCATGACATCCATATCCGTCATAGGTTGTGAGATAATAAATCCCGGGTTGTGAAACCCAAAGTGTTTGAGAAATTACTGAATCAGGATTCCAGACATACATTACCATTCCTGAGTTTCCTGTGAGTAAAATAGAATCGCCTTGACATACTGATAATGGTCCGTTTGGTGAAATCAATGCAATTGGATTTGATATAATAATTGATGCGCTTACAATAGTTGTAATATTGCAACAAACAACCTCACATGAATATGTCCCTGATGAATCAACGTACATTGTTAAACTGTTTCCGCTAAGAGGCGGCAACCAATTTATGGTAGCTGTCGGGCTTGTAATTACTGTCAATAAAATTGAATCGTGTGCACATACAACATTGCTTGGGGAAACCATCAGATATGGAGTATTGTACTGTAATACTTCAACAAAATTTGAAACAAGAGTACAACCATTTGTATCCGTTCTGATACAATAATAGTTTCCCGGTTGGTTTACATAAATTGTATTGGTATCCCCTCCTACCGGACCGCTTGGACCATGCCATGCAAATATTCCTGAGCCATCACAGAAAAGTTGAACGGAATCGTTAGGGCATATTAATCCGCTGAAGGGAATCATGGTGACATTGGGTTGGGGATTGGTGTAAATGTAAATATCCGCATAAGAATATGATGACGCTGTGCATCCATATATATTTGTAACGGTTACTGAATACCAAACCTCATAATATCCAGAATAAGACACATAAATTGTATCATTTGTACTTCCTGTTGACCAATGATAAGATGGTGCTCCGCTTGCAACCAGCATAATAGTGTCATTACCTCCGGGACAAATAAATGTTGGTCCTGTAATTGTAATCGGGTAATAAGGAGCGGTTGTATCTGGAAGAATATTTAAGTAAACTGTTTTTGAGCAAACAACTGTGTCGCTATCACAATTATTAAATCTTATTAAAGTATCAGTAATTGTGTACCACCCAGATGAATTAGGACAAAAATGATTATTTGGTTGACATGAATCGGTTATTGTATAATAAAAAAAATTGTTGGGAGAGACATACCAATGAAAATAGGCATAATTAATGCATTCGAAATAAGCATTAGGATTAGAAATAGTATCATAAACAAACACATCAATACAAGGGTTGTCGCAACCTGATATTGTATCATTAATGCAATTGGTGCAAATCATTTTAGGGGCAATAACCTGTAGTAAGTTTCCAATTTGAACCCAAACTCGGTTATAGTTCTCACAACCATAATTATTTGTAACTCTAAAATAATACCATCCAGTAACTGTAGCTTCTATTGTGGAAATAGTATCACTCCCATTTGGTCCTGACCATCCTATATGATTGTTCCCGAAGTTCCCACCAGTTAACAAAACAGAATCATTGCATAAGAAAATTGAATCAGTAATTATTGCATTAATATTAATACTATCATCATCACTGATAGTTGGTATTTGAGGAAGAGGAACAATCACAACATAAGCAGAATCATTAGATGTAAAACAACCATCAAAGGTGGTTATTGTTACTGAATAATATCCTGATGATGTTATGTAATTGGTTTGCATGGTATCACCGTTTGACCAAAGAAAATGATAGTTTGGGGCAATGCCATTATTATATTGTTCATAACAGGTTTTAGTATCGGCATTGATATATCCACCAGGATAACATATAAAAATAGAATCAGGACATGATGTGTCAGAGCGATTAACACAAACATTTCTTACATCGCGGTTACAGGTTGTATCATACCTTACATAAAAATCGTAAGGTTGCCGTAAGGGATCAATATCTTTTCCTATAAAGGCATCGCCATTTCCTGAAGTATTCCATTTTGCATAATCCCAATAGGAGTTATCATTGCAATATAAGTAGTAATAATAATAATAGTAACAGGTAGTATTAAAATATACATTTCCATATCCGAGAAATCTATTATATCCCTCAGGAATAATCAGATCCTGATTAAAACTTCCTGTTATTATGGCATCACCAGATGAATTCAGTACGATTCCCGCCCCGTATTCATCTCCATGACCTGCGACCTGTCTGCTCCATTGCCACAATCCTGACGAATTGAACTTTGTTACAAAAACATCCCAGAATCCTACACTGTTAAATGTTCCCTGACCATACTTATCAGCATAATCATTCAGTTTACATAGAAAGTTTCCAATAATAAATGGATTTCCTGAATTATCAATGGCAAGGTTTCTTGCAGTTACCTCACTATTCGAACCATTTGACGTAGCCCATATTAAATTCCCCGAAGGATTATATTCGGCAACGAAAATTCTATTTGTGTAAGTATTGGTAAGATAATACATGGCATTAGATGTTGAAAAGAAAGTTAGTGTTCCCATGAAATCTCCGGCAAGCACAACATTACCCGAATTGTCAATTGCAATTGCATTTGCTACATTATATGTACCTCCGCCCATACGTGTTACCCATTGTTCATTACCATTAGCATCATATTTAATAAGAAAGATTGCATTATACATATTATTGTCGAACGGAACATCAAACAAAATTGTATCCGTAAACTGCCCTGTTACATATATGTTTCCTGAATTGTCACACACTACATCAATCCCCCTGTCTATTACCGGACCAGCTCCTTGTTTTGTCCACAAAAAGTTTCCGTTGGCATCCAATTTTGTTATAAAAGCATCAATCGTTGTATCCATACTATATAGAACTGTAGAGCCGAAAGTAGCAGTGCCAATAAATTCTCCGGTAACAATAACATTTCCCGAGCCATCTATCGCAATGCCATATCCAATATCTGTTCCTGTGCTCCCTGCACCCTTTACCCAAACGCAATTTCCTGAGCTATCGTACTTCGCTATAAATATATCCTGAGCACCTGTTGATGTAATACTATATGACCCGAAAGTAGCAGTTCCAAAATAATAACCTGTAAGATAGCTGTTTCCGGCAGCATCTGTTTTCATGCATAATGGTCGCTCTGAACCTCCACCACCAGCTCTTACTGCCCAGATATAATGCCCGGCAGTATCTAATTTCGTTAGATAAATATCCTCAGCCCCTGCAGAAGTTAAAGTGAACGGACCAAAGTTAGCAGTTGAAGTAAAATATCCTGTAGCATAAGTATTTCCAATACCATCAACTGCAATATCAGTTCCGGCATCAATAGTCGGACCACCGGCTTTTTGCATCCAATAATTCTGACTGAAGCATTTAATTGTAATTGATGCACTAATGAAAACAAGAAGAAAGATTAGTTTTTTCATAATTAATGTAGGTTATAGGTTTATAAAATTGTTGTAAGTTTATTACAAGATGAAAAAAACAACCAAAAGGTTGGAACGGTTGAAAAATAAATATTAATTCTTTCAAAAGAAAATGTTTAAAATTTCCTGTAATCCTCCCTCCTTCGCAATCTGAACACTATTCACTTGGTTTCTAATCCTGAAAATAAGACTTTAACTTATTTTCTCAATGCTCATTTCCGATTTCGCCAGGCAAAGTTAATGATTTATTATTCATTTCAAAGATAAATCGTTATTTATTTGAAATTTTGTAAATTATATAAAGGATACTTAATTCTAAATAATTGAAAGATGGACAGGTGAGAATTTATCCTCGACTTGTAGGGAGTTCCTTATGATCGTTGATTTTAGGTCGAGTTATTGTGGCAACTATGCAGAAGTTGAAGGACACATCTGTCCTGGTTTGATTCTTCAAATGGGGTTTTATGTTGATTGTGGTTACGGTGTTACTATTTATTCCTTCACAAACCGTCCAATTCGATTTCCGCTTGTTTCGTGTATTCTTACAAAATAAAGTCCTTGTGGCAAATCGGAAACATCTATGGATACCTTTGTTTTGGTCATAGTTTGATTCGAGGTTTTGGTAACTTTTTTTATTTTTTCTCCTATTGCATTATAGATTTCAATTTCTGGATTTGTATTTATTCCTGTGTCGGGAAAGTCTATATTTATTTGAGATGAGGTGGGATTTTGAAACAAATGAAATGTGTTAAAGGAATTATTTTCTTCAGGAATTCCTGTGGCTTTATCAAGTTTTCCAAGCCAAATATCTGTATTATTGCCAGTATAATGGTTGTTGATTAAGTTCATATTGCCGAAATTTATGGATGAACTATATGTAGCGCCTGTTATGTATATATTTTTATTGGGATCGCAATTAATGCTTAATCCCCAGTCATCGGAATTTCCTCCGGCGCTAATATTCCAAAGCATATTACCGGAACTGTCGAGTTTTATTACAAAAATATCGTCGCTGTTTGTGCCTAAATTGTAATGTGTTTCTGTACCAAAAGTGAATGAAGTGCTTTTAAAATATCCGGTAAAATAAACATTGCAGCTTACATCGGATGTAATGCTTGTTCCTATATCATTATCTGTTCCGCCGCCACTTTTAACCCAAAGAACATTGCCTCCGCTATCATATTTTGCAACAAAGACATCCCCGCCTCCGAGGCTATTAAGGGTAATTGTATCAAAGGAAATTGTGGTGCTGAAAAATACGCCTGTTATATAAATATTACCTTGCACATCGGCACAGATTCCATAGGCGACATCATCATCTATACCGCCTGTATTTTTAGCCCACATCATATTGCCGGAGGAATCATATTTCACGATAAAAATATCATCGGTATTCATATAGGTATTGGTTAATGTGGTGGTGCTGAAAGTAATATTATAACTTTGAAAGTATCCTGTTACATAGACATTAAAATGATTGTCGGCGCAAATACTGTAACCCACATCCTGGTCCGTACCGCCTGCGCTTTTAGCCCAAAGTGTGTTTCCGGCAGAATCCATTTTTACTGTAAATATATCGCTGTTGCTTATTCCTGAATTCATTAATTCAGTATTCCCAAAAGCAATCGAATCGCTTGTGAAATAACCAGTTAAGTATATAATGCCGGTTCCATCAACGAAGATATTATTTGATACATCGTCATTTGGTCCTCCTGTGCTTTTAGCCCAAATGACGTTTCCTGATGTATCATATTTTGCAATAAAAACATCATAGCTACCAGCTTGTGTGTTGCTTAGAGTTATGCCTCCAAAATTTATTATGGAACTGTTAAAAGTTCCTGTTAAATAGATATTACCGAATGGGTCTGCAGCAATTGAAGTGGCAATATCAGAGCCTGTTCCTCCTGCTCGTTTAGCCCAAAGTAAATTCCCTGAAACATCATATTTTGCAATAAAAATATCCGATGAAGGTGCACTGTCATTGAGTAAAATGATAGTACCGAAATCCATCGTATCGCTATGATAATATCCGGTTACATAAACATTGCCCGCCAAATCGGTGGTAATACTATTGCTTACGTCAGGCAGTGTTCCTCCTGCACCTTTAGCCCAAACCCAATCACCTGTTTGTGCGATGCAATGAAATGTGAATTGAAAAAAGATAAAGAAGAAGGATAACCTGAGAGGATAAAAGTTTTTGATCATTCTTTAATGACCTTCGTGCATGAAATATTCTTATCAGTTTGAATTTTCACTGAATAAATTCCTGAGGCATATTCTCTGAGTGATATAATTTTGTTATAATTTCCGTTTGCAGTTTCAGTGATGTTATACACTTCAACACCCAATGAATTAAGAATCTGAATTCTTAAATAAGTGGCTTCATTGAAGGTAGATTGAATAGTAATTGCATCTGAAACCGGATTGGGAAATATCTGAATTAAATTTAAATTGGCACTATTTAAATCCGGAACATCTGTGGCGCAAGAACCATCAAGATTTGTCCATGAAGTAATAGTTTTATTTCTGCTTTCCCAGTATGCTTCTGAAAAGCGGTCGGAGCCATAAGTTTGCCAGAAAACGGAATCTGAACCTTGTTTCAACTCTTGTTCCTTTTGAGTAGTAAGCACTTCGCTTCTTCCAACAATAACCCGTTGGAGATCCTGTGGAACGGGGGTAATGTTAATAGGCAGAATAGTATCTGTAAAAGAGCGGGGAGCCAGCCAAAATACTTTTAATCCATCGTGCTGAAAATAACTTTCCTGCCAAGTACTTAGCAGCGCTTGTGCTTCATCATCGAATAATCCGGCAGTGACAAGTGCCCCTTCAAACCTGGTCATTTCATCACTCAAATCTGAAGCCGATGTTGCAGTGGATGGCTTACAGACAATTTTAATAGTACCTCCATCCAGAGAGCCGCTCCACCATATATTTGCTTGTTGCCCGATTACCTTTTCGTAAACCACCGCATAACTTATTTTATCCGAACCGGTGTTTGTAATTATTAATTTTCCGGATGTATTGAACTCAACCTTTATGGGTACATCAAAATTTGCTATCCCTCTGTAAAATAGGAATTTTTCTATTTCTCCATTACTTCCTTGCACTAAGTTGCTGGCTGTGGCGCGAGGTCTAATCCATTGAGGAGTTTCCAACCCGCTAGAGTCAGTATAATTTGCAATAGAATTAGGAGGTAATACAGTGGCATTCCACTTTATCCAACCAGTTCTTGGCTGCGAAAAATCAAGGTGACTTTGATATTGAGTTGACTCGCCGTCAGCCCTTTCCGGATACCACTGGCTGATTGAGCCATTTTTAAAATTTACATTTACTGATACATCTTTCATGGAGTCGGAATAAAAATAAAGTACAGGAGTCTCCATTTTCACCGTTACATGTTCAAACCAGGTGTTTTCCATAAAGCCCTTGGGACCGAAAAGAAAACCATTATAATAATAGGAATGTGCAATGTTATATACAAAAGACGGTAATGTTTCCTCGTCTTTTTGTAAACCGCTTAACCTTTCACCATTGCTGCTTTGCAATGTTGTGAAGGTTCCCCACTCATGCACTTTAAAACCGGAATTGTTTTGGGCAAAGCCAATCAGAGCGATTAACATTGCAGGAAGCAGTAAAATCTTTTTCATGCTTTTTTTAATTTTAAAGGGTTTAGTAGATATTTTATGCAAATATACGTAAAATATTCTATTATATTGTCCTTTTTATTCACGAGATTCTGTTTTTATAGAAAAGGTGGTTTATTGAAGATTTGTGATTAAAATGGAAATATTGGGATAAATAAGGTGAGGAATTGAAGGGAATTGGATGAATTAAAATTCCAATTGATATTTTGAGGAATTGCAAAAACCTCAATTCAGGGATTTAATAAAGTAACCATTTTGTTTGATTTCCTTTCTGTATTTTATCTTGAATTGAATTTCAAATTCTTTTGTAAATCCTATTTGTAATATCTGACTTAATGGAAAAAAGGTCAGGAGTTTTGGTTCATGTCGATATGCTAAAAATAGTTAAACTTTTATTTGATATATCAAATAGGAAAAATCATTTTGTAATTTTGAACCAATATAATTTATGGAGCATTTAAACAATACTTCAAAGAAAGTACTCGAACAGATAACTAAAAACTGTATCGTTAAAAAAGAAAATTAAAACAAAATATAATAATCATGAATCGCACATTAATTACTATCGCCTTTATATTTATCCTTAATGCTGGTTTTGCAAGCATAACAGCCAATTCAATAATAAATGGAAATGTTATTGATAAGAATAAAAATCCTCTTGAATTTGTAAATGTTACTTTACTTAAAACTGAGGACTCAACCCTTGTAAAAGGCGTGATTACAGCAACTGACGGAAAGTTCGCATTCGAATCAATTGTTAGCGGAAATTATTTTATAATGATTTCTCTTGTGGGTTATGAGAAGCAAATTATCAAACCTTTTTTTATTAAGGAAGGTGAAACACTTAATTACAATAATGTTGTACTGAATTCCAACACCGATATTAAAGAGTTTACTGTCTCCTCCATTCAACCATTATACGTGCAGAAACCCGGTATGCTTGTGATGAATGTTGAAAATAGTGCGGTACGAATCAGCGGTACTGCCTTTGATGTGGTCAGCACTGCACCCGGTGTCAGCATTGACCAGGATGCAAATATTTCTCTTAAAGGGAAGAGCGGTGTCCAGATCTATATTGATGGAAAACCGACCTATTTATCGGGAGATCAACTGAAAGATTACTTATTGACCATGCCTGCCAGCGATATTGTAAGAATTGAAATGATGACAACTCCTCCTGCAAAATATAATGCGGAGGGCAGTTCCGGAATAATAAATATTGTGACTCAACACAGCAAGAAGCAGGGCTTGAATGGTACAGTCAATGCAGGCTTCGGGCAGAATAAAGCCTCTAAAGGAGAGGGTGGTTTGAACTTGAATTATGGCACTCCTAAATACAATATTTATGGCAAATACAATATTTCTTATCCTGATAGATTGGAGAATAAAACAGTAAACAGAGTAGTATATGATGGTGATCATACCACAGATTTCGACCAGTAT
>Ga0206937_10337_pt1 | contig 9992 bp, 12 predicted proteins | sample Alteio_BWOrgHeat_11_FD_152923 | JGI IMG/M metagenome (GOLD analysis project Ga0206937, IMG submission 152923) | Enriched cells from forest soil in Barre Woods Harvard Forest LTER site, Petersham, Massachusetts, United States -... | ecosystem: Environmental > Terrestrial > Soil > Temperate forest >... | reverse complement strand
ACCGGATTTGAGAGAAAATTGCGGCAGATCTCGTGGAGATTCTCCTGCACCTGGCTGGCGGTGCCATCGATTTCGAGTTCCAGGAACTTGCCAATCCGCACATTCTTCACCTGCGGCATGCCATGGTGGTGGATGGCATCGCGCACAGCGACGCCCTGGGGATCGAGAACACTTTGCTTCGGCATTACGGTGACCGTTACTTTCATAGTGTTGAACATGAAAGAGTGTCCGGCAAAGTTCAAGAGATTTGCCAATTTAAAAAGAATTTTACCGTTTCAGCCCAGCGATCCGTGAAATTCCTCTGTAAATTGGCTACGGTTACGCCTCAAACAGTCGACCTCCTGCGGCTTTATTAAATTCACGTTGAATAATTAGCCGCCTTGCTTCGATCAACCCCCGAAAGCCTCGCTTTACGTTCTCATTCCACAGAAGGGAAGTTGATTCGTGCGGAATGAGATGGCTGCGCATAGATCGCGCAAAATGGCGCTGAGTCCGAAATTCATGGAAATATCGACGGGGATGCAAGGCACCGAATGAACGGTTGTCATGAGCCACAAGGTAACAGATGTTGCATAAAGAATTGTATCGTTTTGCAGAAATTCCGTTTCTTTTGAGAAGATCACGGGGCCATATATGGTGAAGTTCCTTTGCATTTCGTGAAGATGCAACGGGCCCAAGCGGCATTTCTTCTCCGTTTGTGATATATCGTGGTTTGTGTAGCGCAAGCAATAGCTGGAATGCCCGCGATAATGCGGAACTTCCACGATAGCTTTCATTAACTAACGAGTCAGCAGCAGCCCGTTCGGTCATAAGATACCGTCCCTTGCGAGCTTGCCCAAGACGCTTGAAGAATTCTGCATCGCCGAGGATGTTCCTGCGGTATCCGCTTCCTGCATACCGATTAACAACGGCAGTATGCCAAAACCAACGACGAATCTGTTCGTGCTGGGTTCGATTGGGCTGCGCACGATTATTCCAGTAGAAAAAGTGCGCGAGCACCGCGATCATATTCTCGTAAGGCAGCAATCGAAAATCAAAAACATGCAAGCGGTGAACAAGATAATCGCAAGCGAGTTTGATAGATTCTGAGACTTTTGGCTCATTACGTTGAAACCAAAGTCGACCGGATTCATCCCGGTCAATTTCTTTAGTGAGCCGCGCGAATGCTTTCTGACCAAGATCTTGAATACCTCTAGCCAGTACCAGAGTTGTCCAATAAATCGCTTTGTCGAGAGCACCGTAACCATTTGGCAGAAGTTCACGTAGATGGTGAAAGCGATCAAGGGGTTTAACTTTTGCTGCGACTGTAAATGCTTTATCTGCTTCTGTAATCCGCATCCCCTGGGTGTTAATACGGATGAATGTTTCGCGAACATCCGGCAACTCCTTGGTTTCAACAAAAATGAAAGGTAGGCGGTAGCTCAAAATTCGCTGGCGACACTCTTTGATTTGACGGTATTTATAGGCGGGAAGGCGGCGAAAAGATTGCTGCCAGCGATCTGAAAGGATGCTGGTTACTTTGAAGTGAATCTGCTCATCTGGTCTTCTCAAATAAACGAAATGATCTTCGCTGTTATCAAGGGACAGATAGATGTCGCCGAATCGGATTTCACGACCATTTGAATTGCGAATTGTTTCTCCGCGACGCACTTGATGGAGGACGGAAAGCCGCTGCTGTCCATCAATTAGGAAAAAAATCTTGGAATTCTGAGTGGGATCGAAAGCTGGCAGGGCATGAAGTGTATGCCGCAGTAACCATGTACCCTCCTTGCCGGTTCGCCAGATCATAGCAGTCCCGACTGGATAACCTTTGAAAATGCTATCGAGAAGTGAGCAAGCGCGCTGTGCATTCCAGACAAATTCACGCTGGAGTTCCGGAACTGCCAGACACCGCTGATCAAACCAGTCAAACAATTGGTTTATCGATTTTTGTTCAAAATCTACTTTTGGCATAGGGCGTGGTTTTTTTAACTGCGAGAGACTGGAACTGAGTATCTTGCCATTCCCTACACTCCTGCCCAGATCGAAATTCTAGGATGGCATTTTTATCTGTAGGTCACGAGCCTAAAATTCCTCTGTAAATTGCCTGAAGAATCCCCTCTGTTTCCCGCGCTTTGTGGCAAACCCGCACCTTCGTGCTAGATTCCGGTCACCATGAAGAACTCTCTCCCTGTTGCCGCCTCCCTGATTTTGCTCGCATTCACCCCGTGCCTGTTTGCCGCCGACGCCACGACCGAACTCAAGGACCTGGTGGGCAAAGTCCAGGTCAAGATCAGCGCCGGAAAATCGTCGGAAACGGATTATGCTGATGATTTCAAGGCGTTCGACGCATTGCTGGCGGAGCACAAGGGCGAGAAGACGGACGATGTCGCCCAGATCCTCGTGATGAAAGCGATGCTCTATGCCGAGGTGCTCAAGGATGACGACAAGGCCGTGGAGGTATTCAAGGAGATAAAAGCCGATTTCCCTGACACAAAACCGGCCTTGAACGCGGACCAAACGATCGCTGCGCTTGCAAGCGATGCGGTATCGCAGAAAATCCAAAACAGCCTGGTGCCCGGGGCGCAGTTCCCTGTTTTTAGCGAAAAGGATCTGGACGGAAAACCGCTCTCCGTGACCGATTACAAAGGGAAACTGGTGATGATCGACTTCTGGGCGACCTGATGCGGGCCTTGTGTGCGTGAGCTGCCCAATGTGCTGAGTGTTTACGAAAAATATCACGACAAGGGCTTCTCGATCATCGGCATAAGCCTCGACCAGGACAAGGAGGCCCTGACCACCTTCCTCAAGGCGAAAAACGTGACATGGCCGCAATATTTTGACGGCCAGGGATGGAAAAACAAGCTGGCCCTGCAATACGGCGTCCAGAGCATCCCCGCCACTTTCCTCATGGACAAGAATGGCAAGATCATCGCCAGGGATTTGCGCGGCGAGGAGCTTGATGCCGCGGTTGCGAAGGCTTTGGACACAAAGCAGTGATATATAATACGCACTAAATTTTGCCGCCCCGGTGAGGACTTGGCTATTGCAAAGAAGCCCGTTTCCGCGCTATGTTCGCTCAATGCCTCTTTGCCGTCCATTTTCCACAGCCGTGTTTTCCATTGGTCTCGCGGTGGCATTTTACTCTGTATCGGCTGTCGCCGAACCTTCCCAACTGACCAAGGACGAACTCTCGAAGGTCGTAAAGACCGACTCCGTCACCGTGCCGACTCCCGGCGAAATCTTTGCAGCGCTGGGCAAAGAGGTGAAGCCGAACTGGCAATCCGCATACCGCCCGCCGATCCCGACCACCTTCACCAGCCGCCCGCAACTCGCGCTGAACCTCGGCGGCCTGATCGCGGATGGCTACATCGCCGTGGAAGCGGAGGACAGCCAGCAGGTGAAGAACATCGGCAAGGACATCATCAACCTCGCAAAGGCGCTCGGCGTGAGCAAGAGCATCCTCGCGCGCGGCAGCAGCATCACCGATTTTGCGGACAAGAGCGAATGGAACACCCTCAAGGAGGAACTCGAAGAGACGCAAAACGAAGTAAAACAGGCGATGTCCGACGAGCATGACCAGGAATTGATCACCCTCGTGACTCTGGGCGGCTGGGTGCGCGGCACCGGCGTGGTGAGTTCACTCATCGTGGACAACTACACGCCCGGCAGCGCGAAGCTCATCCGCCAGCCGGCGCTGGTGAGTTTCATGCGCGCCAAGCTCAAGGAGCTTCCCGAAAAAACGCGGACCGGCGATCCCCTCGTAAAGTCCCTGGATGAAAAGCTCGGCGACATCGAGAAGCTCGTGGTGTTTCCCAAGGACACGGTGCCCACGCTGGACGATGTAAAGAAGCTGCGCGACACGGCGAACAGCATCGAAAACGAAATTTCCAACAAACAATAAACCATGATCCGCTTTTCACGCCTTGCAATGATCGCGACGCTGGCCCTGGCGCTGGCCCCGGTGCTGCCGCACAATGCATCCGCGGCGACCGATGACGAAGTGGCCGCCCACAAGATCGCGCTCGACCTCGCGGGGGCATTTTCCAACGACGGCTTCAAGCTGCGCGACGGAAACTGGGCGGGCCCGATCCGCCCGAAGGAAAGCATTTATATCCAGGTGAACCTCTACGCCGGCAACCAGTACTGGTTCTGCACCGGCGCGACGGAGAGAGCGAAGAAACTGCTGGTGACCGTGTATGATGAAACCGGCCAGCTCGTGCAGTCCGAGGCTTACCAGGACGGCACAAAAGCGGCGGCAGGCTACTCCCCCACGGCCAGCGGCGCCTACATCATCCGAATCCAGGAAACCGAGGGCGATCCCGCGACCGTCTGTCTTACCTATTCTTATAAATAATCGCGGGGAGAGCAAAGTATGACGTTTGAATCGAGCAGGACGACCGAAAAAGAGGAAGGTCCACGGGTGAAGCAATTCTCCATCTTCCTGAAAAACAAGGTGGGAGCCTTGCTGGACATTGTAAAAATGCTGAACGAGCAGCACATCGAGGTGCTGGCTGTGAGTGTGCAGGATTCCGCGGATGCCGCAATCGTGCGCCTGGTGGTGAGCGATCCCGGCCGCGTGCAGGATCTTTTCAGTGCGGAGGAAGTCGCCTTCTCCACATGCGACCTGGTCGTGGTGGAGCTGAAGGAAGGCGCGACGCAACTCAGCAAGCTGCTCACAGCCCTCCTCATGGCCGAGGTGAACATCCACGGAAGCTGTCCCCTGCTCACCCGTCCGCGCGGAAACGCCGCCCTCGCCCTCCATGTCGAGGATGAGGAATGCGCCTGCGCCGTGCTCCGCAGCCACGGCTTCCGCATCCTGAGCCAATCGGATATTTCGAGGTAAAAAAGCAGCGGATCAATTCTCCCGATGGCTTTGCCATCGTGCTTTTCAACGAATCATACTTTATTGCCCCATCCGCACTCCGAGAGCGCGCAATTCTGTCAGCAAATCCTCGTGCTGTCCGAGATCATAACGGATCGCTTGAAACCCGAGCGCGAGCGCCGCGTCTATATTCACCTGGAGGTCATCGATGAAGACTGTTTCCTCCGCCTTGATCCCGAACTGCTTTAGCGCGGTCTCGTAAATCGCCGGCTCCGGCTTGAATCCCTTCACGCGATAGGAAAAGACCGCGTCCTTGAAAAGTCCGAACGTCGGATATTTCTTGAACACGTAGTCCATGTGCAGGTCGCTCGTGTTTGACAACAGGAACAGCGGATAGTGCGGGTGCAATGCACGCACGAGTTCCGACATCGGTGTGTTTTCCGTGAAAATATCCTCCCATGCGGCGACGAACTCGTCCTCCGTGCCGGTATATTGCAGCACTACGCGCATCTGCTCAAGAAATTCCACGCGGCTGATGCGGCCCGATTCATACTCGCGCTTAACACCCTCCATCGCGTGCTCCACCGACTCCGTGCCGGACTTTGACTGCAGCTTCCGCAACGCGACGGAAAAATCGAACGGCAGCAGCACGTTGCCTATATCAAAAACAATCGCCTTGATCATGGCTTGCGCGGTTCCAGATCCAGCACGAACCGGGCGATCACCAGCGCCGCATCGGGCTTGCTGAGCTTCGTGATGTTTTGCTCCCATGTCGCCCAGAGTTGCGCGCCGTTTGCGAATGCCTCGCCCACGGCCTGCACAATTGCGTCCGTCGTCTCGGTGAGCGCGCCGCATTTGTGGCCGAGCAGCAGCCGCGCATTCCCCTCCTCCTGGCCCGGCACGACTTGCATGATCATCATCGGGGTTTTCGCGGCGATGGTCTCCTGCACGGTCGCGCCGCCCGCCTTGCTCACGAGGATGTGGTGGCTCATGAGCAGGTTCGGCAGCTTGTCCGTCCACCCGTAAATTTCCACGGTGCGCCCGGATGCGGCGATCACTTTCCCGACGGCGGCACGCAATTCCTCGTCGCGCCCGACCGTCACGCTCAACTGGATCTCCGGCAGTTCAAGCAGACGCCGCACCACGTTCGGCGCCTCGGCCTTGGCGGAGTTGATCATGAACAGCACGCGCTTGTTGCCCTCCGCCGGCGGTGTCCGTGTGATCGCCTCGGTGGAAAAACGATGTGTTACAGGGAACCCGAGCATCTTAATTTTCGAATCATCCACGCCCTTCTCGCGCATGACGACCGCGGTGTCTTCGTTCGGCACGATGAAGTAATCGCTGCCGCCTCGGTACCACACGGAATTTACGGTGATCGAGTCCGTGACAATCGTGACCTGCGAAAACGGCCGCGGCTTCCCGTCCTTGTAAATCCGCGCTATTAGGTAGCTGTAAACCGGATACGTCGACACCACCGCATCCGGTTTTTCCCGCTCGAGGATCTCCGCCAGCTTCGGCACCAGCCCCACGAGCAGGCCAAGGTTCGCCTCCATCCCCCTGGATTCGTCGAGCCATTTGTAAATACGCTCCCATACTTTCGGGGCGTGGTTGATCACCCCGATGTAAAACTTGCACACCATTTTGTTGAACCGTCCGTAGCACTCGTGCATCAGGTCGATCACGACGGCCTCCGCCTGGCCCTCGCCCGCGATTTGTTTCACAGCAGCCGCCACACTTCGCGCAGCGGTATTGTGCCCCTCGCCGAAACCGGCGGTAAAAATCAGTATTTTTTTCATCGTTGCGCCGGAGGTTTGGGAATTGAAGTCTATTGGAGTCGCGATGCATTTAGCGAAACATCCCTCCGTGTGCAAGCGCCCTGTTTGAATTCGTCATTCAGGGGTTACCCCGCCTGGTCTTCCGCCACCACCGACAAAAAACGCATCACAAAATCCGGACGCACCGCCCCCTGGATGTCCTTCCAGCTCCCCAGCGTCACCTGCTCCGGGCACGGTTCGTCCATCGCCTCGCCAAGCGCCTTCGAAAAAAGCTCCACGGCATGTTGCTCCGCCGTCATCTCAAACGGCAGCCCGTTGATCACCGCTAGGTTTTTATACCGCTTCAAGGCCTCGCGCGATTCCCTGTGATAACTCGATACCACCGCCGCCTGGAGCGCGCCTGTCATCGGCAAGCCCTCATCCGCGAGATGCTCAAAGAGCGCATGCGCGATCTCCTTGCTCATCTTGTAAAGGCCGCTGTCCGCATCCGAGCCGAGCGGCTGGTGTTTGTGATCGTAGTTGCTCCCGCCATCCACCTGGCAGACGCGGTTCGGCTCCATGCGGCGGAACACATCGCATAGCAGCCCGATCTCCAGCCCCCAGTCGCCGCGCATCGGGATCGCCCCCGCGAATTCGCTCTGCATCGCGTATTCGCCGGAAAGCGGGTATCGGAAACTCAGCAGAAAATCGAGCAGCGGATGGTGCCCCGCCACGCGCACCAGCGCATGCAGCAGCGGCGCGAGGAATAGGCGGCTCACCCGCCCGTAAATGCGGTCCGTGACGCGGCTGTAATACATTTTGGAATACCCGTAGTTCAGTTCCGGCTCCAGGCCCGCAAAGCAAAGCCGTGAAAGCATTTCACGCCGGAACGAGGCGACATCGCAATCCTGCGTCACCACGAGCTTCGACTTCCCTTCCAGGAAAACAAGGCCGGTCGCCGCCCAGGTGTTGAACCCCTTTCCCCGAAACGAATTTTCCCAGCTTCGCCTGCGCCAGCAGTTTGTAGACAGCCCCGAGCCGCGGCCCGTCATTCCACAAAATCCGGTGCGGCTGCGCCAGCCTCTTGAAATATTCACGCGCCACGCGATACCCCGCCTCGTCCATCCCGTTCATGCTCACGATCACCTCGCGGAGGAATCCCACGCGGGATAATTCATCCAGGATGTGCGCGAGCGCCGGCTGCCCGAGCTCGGAAAAATGGCACGGCAATACCAGCGAGACAGGCCTTTGCTTCACCAGCGCCGCGAGCTTTGCATCGAGCTCCGCGGTGTTCGTCTCAGCGAGACGCTGGAGGGTGCAAATCAGCCCGTGCTGATGGAAATCGCTCATTACGGGCTTTGGCGCGGGCTTTCGGGGGCAGGCTGCTCTTCATCGTCCTCTTCCTCCTCGATCTCACGACGCCACTGGCGCGAGATGAAAGGCCTCACGAAGCCGTAGAGCAGATAAGTGATGAAGAGCAACGCCGGCATCCATTCGTAATTCAACGACGTGACCACCAGCACGATCACGATCACCAGGAAATGCGGGATCGTGCGGCGCGTGCGCCAGTTCACCGATTTAAAGCTCGGGTACTTGAACCCGCTGAACATCATCCACGAAAGAAAAATCATCAGCGGCGGCAGCACCCATTTCCACCGCCCCAGCTCATGCTCTTGCTCTCCCTGCCACCAGAGCAGGCACAGCGTAAGCGATGCGATCAGCCCCGCCGCGGCCGGGATCGGGAAGCCCTTGAACTCCTTGTTCGCCGCCGCGGAATTCGCCGCCGCGAGGCAGTTGAACCGCGCCAGCCTCAACGCGCCGCACACCAGGTAGATCGAGGCCACGATCCAGCCCGCATGCGAAAATTGCTGAAGCACGATCCGGTACACCATTAGCGCCGGTGCGACGCCAAATGAAACAATGTCGGCAATGGAATCGAACTCCCGCCCGAAATCGCTCTCGTGCCCCCCCAGCCGCGCCAGCCGGCCATCGAGCAGGTCGCAGATGCAAGCCCCGAGGATGCACCAGATCGCGAAATGAAAACTCGCCTGTGCCGCAGCGGGATCGATCTCCTTCATCAAGGCTCCCTCAAGGATTTTCAGGATCGACGCGAAGCCAAAGCAAAGGTTGCCCGCCGTCGCAAGGTTCGGCAGCAGATAAATCTTGGGATCGCCCTCGTCACTCATGGAAATCAGGATAACCGAGCGATCACCGTTGCGCCACCCTGAACTCGATCCCCTACTTTCACCGTGATCGTGCTGTTCAAGGGCAAATAAACCTCCGTCCGCGACCCAAAGCGGATCATTCCGAACCGCTCCCCCTTTTTCACCGTGTCGCCCACCTTCGACCACCCGACGATCCGTCGCGCGATCGCTCCCGTGATCTGCCGCACCACCAGTGTCGTCTTCGCGCCTTCAAATGCCCACGTCCAGTATTCGTTCAGCGTCGTCGCATCGGGATGCCGCGCATCCAGCATTTTACCCAGCGTCCGGTGGCTGAAAGTCACCTTCCCTTCGATCGGCGCCCGGTTCGTATGCACGTCGAATACCGAGAGAAAAATCGCCACCCGCAGCATCTTCGTCTTCAGCACCTCTTTCTCCTCGATCTCCTCGATCCCTGCCACCACCCCGTCCGCCGCTGCTACCACGATGTCGGCGTCAGCAGGCGAGCTCCGCTCCGGATCGCGGAAAAAATAAAACACGTAAAGGATGAAAAGCAGGCCAAGAAGACCCAACCATGGAAAAATCCAGGATAAAATCCCCGTCGCCACCACCGCCACCGCCAGGATCCACCGGGCCTCGTAAATAGTTTGCCAACGCATAAGGCCGCACACCATAGAGGCACGCTTCGCTCTGGTAAAGCCCGCTGTTTCCGTGATTTTCCACATCCCGGCACGGATTTACAATTTCACGAAGCCGGCCATGTTGGCGACGATCTTTTCGAGCAGGGCGGGTTCGCTCCACGGCACGTCATGGAAAGCGGATCCCAGGAACTCACTCGCCGGTTCCCGAAGCCATTCCTGCGGAAAAAGCGCAATCGTGTCGTTTTTTATCTCATCGACCGGTTCGCGTCCGCTTTTTCCCGTGATTGCCGCATACAACGCGTTCGCCGCATCCCGTCCGCCGCCCAGGCGCAGGTGCGTCGTCTGCGTGGCTCGCGGGTTCAGTTCGATCAGGCGCGGAATTCCCGTTCCTTTTTCGATGATGAAATCAAACCCGCAAATGCCGGAGAGCCCCAGCCTCGCCACCGTCTTCCGGATAGTCTCGCCGATCGCTCCGTTTTCAAGCACACGTACGACCGACGCAGGCCCCCTCGGATACATCGTGCGCAGGACCTCAAAGGTAAGCATGGCCCGCACGCCCCCCTGCCAGCAGATGACCGTGGATGTCGCTTCGCTGCCCTCGATGAATTTCTGGACGTTCACGATCGGCGCA
>Ga0206937_10335_pt1 | contig 10049 bp, 6 predicted proteins | sample Alteio_BWOrgHeat_11_FD_152923 | JGI IMG/M metagenome (GOLD analysis project Ga0206937, IMG submission 152923) | Enriched cells from forest soil in Barre Woods Harvard Forest LTER site, Petersham, Massachusetts, United States -... | ecosystem: Environmental > Terrestrial > Soil > Temperate forest >... | reverse complement strand
ATTTATCGTAACCGATTCCCTGCAAATGGTTGGCGAATTCCACGATGAGAATTCCGTTTTTTGCCACAAGGCCGACGAGCGTGACCAGCCCGACCTGGCTGTAAATATTGATCGAGGTAAAGCCGAGGAAGCTGAACATGAGCGCGCCGGTGAGCGCGAGCGGCACCGACCCGGCAAGAATGACAAAAGGATCTCGGAAACTCTCAAACTGTGCGGCGAGCACCAGATAGATAAGAATGAGCGCCAGAATGAGGGTGGTGACGAAGGCGTTGCCTTCCTTGCGGAGCTGGCGCGACTCGCCGCCGTAGTCAATCGAGTAACCCTTGGGCAGGATTTTTTCCGCCTTGGCCTCGAGGACCTTGAGGGCTCCATCAATGCTCATGCCGGGACGCGGCGCACCGGTGATGGTTGCGGAATTAAGCTGCTGGAAGCGGTTCAGCGTGCGGGGCTCGGTGGTGCTTTTCAACGTGGCAAATGTGGAGAGTTGCACGAGCTGGTTGCTGGTGCCGGTGGTCGCGCCGCTCACGTAGAAGTTTTTCAACTGGTCGATGTTCAACCGCTCCACGCGCTTGGCCTCGGGGATGACCTTGTAGCTGCGGCCCTGGATGTTGAAATAGTTCACGTAATTGCCGCCGAGCAGCGTGCCGAGGTCGGCGCCGACGAGCGCGAGGTTCAGCCCGAGCGCGCCGACTTTATCGCGATCGAACACGATCTCGGTCTGCGGCTGGTCGTATTTCAAGTCGCAATCCGCGAATAGAAACGCGCCGCTGGTATTTGCCTCCACCACAAGCTGGTTTGCAAAATCAAACAGGCTGCGCGGTTCGGCGGTCGAGGCGATGACGAACGTCACGGGGAACTGTCCGCCGCCCGGCAGCGGAGGCGGCACGGTGGCAAAGATGCGCACGCCGGGAATGGCGTTCAATTTTTGACTGACGGGGAAAATGAGCTCGGGCGCGGTGAGCTTGCGCTCGCTCCAGGGCTTCAACACCATGCCGGAGAAGCCGCTGGTCGGCGTGGTGAGCTGGAAGGTATGGGCCCGCTCAGGGAAGGATTCAAAGACGTCGTTCACCAGCGCGGTGTACCCCGAGGTCTGCTCCACGGTGGAATTTGGCGCGGCCTGGACGATGCCGAAGACGACGCCCTGGTCTTCCTTGGGCGCGAGTTCGTGCTGCGAGAGCACCCAGAAAGGCGCAAAAAACAGGAGAAAAATCAAAATTCCCGCGGTGTAGGTGACCGGACGATAATGAAGCGAACCGCAAAGCATGTCGACGTAGGTGCGGCGGATGCTGTCGAACCGGTGGTTCACAAATCCGGAGAAACCTTTGTCCGCCTCGCCCGCGCGCAGGAGCTTCGAGCACATCATGGGTGAAAGCGTCAATGCGACCACGCCGGAGACGGCCACCGCGCCCGCGAGCGTGAAGGCAAATTCCCGGAAGAGCGCGCCGGTGAGGCCGCCCTGGATGCCGATCGGGGCGTAAACGGCGGCAAGTGTGATCGTCATCGCGATGATCGGTCCCATGAGTTCGCGGCCTGTCATGAGCGCGGCATCAAGCGGCGATTTCCCCTCGCGCAAATGGCGCTCCACGTTTTCAACGACGACGATGGCGTCATCCACCACGAGACCGACCGAGAGCACGATGGCGAGGAGGGTGAGGAGATTGACGGTAAACCCAAAAATCAACATCAGGAACACTGCGCCGACCAGCGAAACAGGAATTGCGACCACGGGGATGAGCACCGAGCGCACCGACCCGAGGAAAAGGAAGATGACGATGACGACGATGATGAGCGTCTCCACGAGCGTATGGATGACCTCGTGGATGGCGTCATTGATATAGAGTGTGGAATCGTACGGAATGCCGGCTTCCATGCCGGTGAGGAGCTGCTTCTGGATATCCGGCATGAGCTTGCGCACCTCCCGGATGACGTCGAGCGAATTGGCCGTGGGCAGCACCCACACGCCCATGAATGTCGCCTTCTGCCCGTCGAATTTCACGTCCTGTGTATAGTCCTCCGCGCCGAGCTCCACGTCGGCGATATCGCTGAGTTTCACGATGGTGTTGCCGCTGCGCTTGACGACGAGGTTTTTGAAATCGACCACGTTGCGAAGGTCGGTGTTCGCCACGAGATTCACGGCGATCATCGAGCCATTGGTGCTGCCTATAGCGGAGAGATAGTTGTTGTTCGCGAGGGCGGCGCTCACTGCCGCGGGGCTGATGCCGAGGGCGGCCATGCGCTCCGATTTCAACCAGATGCGCATCGCAAATGTGCGGGCGCCGAGGATGTCGGCGCGCTGCACGCCGCTGATGGCGGTAATCTTCGGCTGGACAACGCGCGTGAGGTAATCGGTGATCTGGTTCTGGTCGAGGTCCTTGGAATAAAAACTGAGATACATCGACGCGGTGGTATCGTCGGTATTCTGCACGGTGATGGTGGGCTCCTGCGCCTGGGGCGGCAGATTATTGCGCACCTGGGTGACCTTGGCCTGGATCTGGGTCGAGGCGGCGTTGGTGTCGTAGTTCAGCTTCAGGTGTACCGTGATGGTGCTGAGGCTCTGCGCGCTCTGGGACTCGATGTAGTCGATGCCGTCCGCGCTCGCGATGGATTTTTCCAGCGGGGTGGTGATGAAGCCGCGGACGAGATCGGCATTTGCGCCGACGTACACGGTGCTGACGACGACGACTGCGATGTCGCTGCGCGGGTACTGCCGCACATTCAACGTGCGGTAGGACTGGAATCCCGCGAGCAGGATGATGAGGCTGACCACGGTGGCAACCACCGGCCTGCGGATAAATAGATCGGTAAAATTCATGAGATGCGGTTCCCTGCGTTATTTAAAAAAATGCTGGAAGATGCGTGGGCGTTTCAACTCCTAGGTGTCGGGCGGTTTGGGGTTCGCCTCGTTGCCGGGCTGCACGCTGTTGTTGATTTTTACTGCCGCGTTGGCGCGCAGTTTGAAGACGCCGGAGGTGACGACTTCGTCGCCATCCTTCACCCCTGAAATAATGGATACCTGGTCGCCACGGCTCGGGCCGAGCTTGACGACGTGCTCTTCCACAATCTTTGTGGGTTTGCCATCATCATCCTTCCCGTCGCGCACGACGAAAACGGAATCGCCGTAGGGGGCGTAGTTGATCGCCGTCGCGGGAATGGAGATGACTCCCTCCTGCGGCGGCAGGATCACCTCGACACTCACAAACATGCCGGGACGCAATTCGCCATCCGGATTTTTCACGGTGGCTTCGACGGTGATGTTGCGCGTGGACTGGTCCACGAGCGAATCGACGGAAGAAATCTCGCCCTCAAATTCCTTGTTGTCCATGCCGCTCACCTTGATGCGGATCTTCTTGCCAATCACGATCTGGCTGATCTGCTGCTGCGGCAGGGAAAAATCGCAATAGATGGGATCGAGAGACTGGAGCGGGACGATAGGCGCGCCGACATTGAGATACTGGCCGAGATTCACCTGCCGGATGCCGAGCTCGCCATCGAAGGGCGCCGTAATGGTCTTGCGGGCGATCAATGCCTGCGCGTTTTCCACCGCCGCATTGTCCTGGCTGTACTGGCTCTGCGCGGCATCGTAATCGGACTGGGCCGACACTTTCTTGGCAATCAAATCCTTTTGCCGGTCCAGGCTCACCTTGGAAAGATCGAGCTTGGCCTGGGCCTGCACGAGCTGCGCCTGCTCCTGCCGCGTGTCGAGGCGGACGAGGAGATCGCCTTTCTTCGCCTTGGAGCCCGATTCAAAATCGATCTCGGAGACAATGCCTGCGAGGTCGGTGCTGACCACGACGCCGTTCACGGCTTTCAATGAACCCACGGAATTCAACACGGGCTCCCATTTTTCGGACTTCGCCGTGAGCGTGCTCACTGCCGCGGGCGGGGGCGCGAAGAGCTTCCCCATCGCCATGCCGGCGACGATTTGTCTGTATTTGATGTAGCCCAGTCCGGCGACCACGAGGACCACCAGCACCAGCATTATTGTCATTCTTTTAGCCATAAATATTGAATCAGTTTTTCATTCCTGCCTGCGCACGTTCACCGGAACCGCGGGACGGCGCAAGGCCTTGTTGAAGTTTTTGCAGCAGGTGCACAAATTGTTTCCGCTCGGTTTTGTTCAGGGGTTTGATGATTGCCGAGACGCACCTGAAATAATCCGGCAGCATCTTTTTCACAAACGCCTTGCCCTGGCGGGTGAGGCGCACATGCAGCGTGCGGCGGTCTTTTTCATCCGCCTCGCGGATCACGAGGCCGTCCTTTTCCAGCGTGTCGATCAGGCCTGTCATCGTGGCGCGGGTGACGCGCGACTGGTCGGCGAGGGCGGCGGGAGTGGCGGGCGCATCACAGGGGCACTGCAAAAGCATGAGCACGGTAAACCGCCCCTGGCTGAGGTGGTGCTTCACAAAAAAATCGCTCACCTCCGCAAAAACATCGTCGCCGGTGCGCAGCAGGTTCAGGAAGGCATCGCAGGCCGTGGGGTCCAGGCTGGGATGCTCCTCGGCCGCCTGGAGCAGGCAGTCGTAGCGCGGCAGATCTTTTAACATGAGTAATGGCATATAAAATCAGCAGACTAATAATTAATGAGATTAACTATCAGGAGGCTTACGTTTGTCAAAAACTATTTTTATTATTATGGATTTCCCCACCGGCTGGCGATGCCTGCATCAATCCCGGAGGGCCGGAATCGCTTGACTTCACAGGGGTAAACTTTCACCCTTTTACGCGGCATGAGTGCAACCGCGAAAACATTCATCATCGGCAGGGGACGTGACTCCGATATTTTGCTCACCCACGGCTCCATCAGCCGCCGCCATGCCGAACTCGTGGTCGGGACTGATGGGAGCGCCGAAATCCGCGACCTCCAAAGTTCGGGGGGCACGTTCCTGTTGCGCGGCGGGAAGGAACTCCCGGTGACCGGGGTGAAACTGAAACCGGCGGATGTTTTGCGCCTCAGCAGCTACGATATTTCCGTGAAGGATTTGCTCTCACTGTTACCGGAAGAGAAATCGGTGGTGAAAAGCCGGCCTGTCCCGGTGGCGGCTCCGGTCGCGGTCAATGCAAAATCACGCATGATGCGCTGTGCTTGCGGAAGCATCAAGGAGCGGGGCAAACCGTGCCCCGATTGTGGAACATGAAAACCGTGGACCCTTTTACCAAAAGCTCGGGAGACAGCAGGTCGGAGTCTGCGGCCAATCCCCTCCGCAAACTGCTGTGGGACTGCCCGGACAGGCGCGTATTCATGGTGGTGTCGGTGCTCGCCTCTCTGGTCTTCATCGCAATACTCACCTTTGTCTTGAAACCGGATGGGCGGCTCGCGCAGGTGATGCTGGATCGCAGGTCCCCGCATTTCAAATATCCTTTCACCATCCAGAACATCGAGCACGTCCTGCTTTTCATGGGGCTCGGCGAACTTTTCGTGCGGTGGCGCAGCGCCTGCCATGAGCTTTCGTTCCTGGACAAACATCTGCTGCCCGAGGATGAGGAGACGGTGCTGGAAGGCGCCGATCTCGGCCCCATCCGCAAGCGCGTGGCAAAACTCTTCAACAAGGAGCACGGCGTCCTTCCCTCATTGATCGACCTCAGCATTTTGCAGTTCCAGTCTGGTCGCTCCATCGACCAGGTTGTCTCCGTCACAAACAGCAGCCTCGAACTCGTCCAGCATCGCATGGACCTCAGCTATTCGCTCATCCGTTACATCGCGTGGGTCATTCCCACCATGGGGTTCATCGGCACGGTCATAGGCATTGGCTCGGCCCTTGCCTCGGTGCCCACCACCGGGGATATCAAGATGGATCAGCTCGCGCACCAGCTTTCCACGGGGTTCGACTGCACGGTGGTGGCGCTGGTGGAAAGCGCGATCCTGGTTTTCGTGCTGCACATGGTGCAGGAGAAGGAGGAACTCTCCATCAATTACGCCGGCACCTACACGCTTCGCAACCTGATCAACCGTCTTTACTCGCGGTAATTCCGCCGCCGATCCATGCGCGCCAAAAACCGCGAGATCAACATCTTCAACATGTCCCTGCTGGACATCCTCACGGGGATGCTCGGGGCGTTCCTTTTCCTCATGCTCGGCTTGCTGCCTTATTACGCAAAAGTTTCCAAAAACAAGGACGTGAACCCGGAGGAACTCCGGCAATTGAAGGAGGAAAACAAAAACCTCCGCGACCAGACGGAGCTTCAAAAGAAACAGATCGCCGATCTGCAGAAGCAGCTCGATGACTTGCAAAAAATAGTGAAGCAGGCGGCGGGCGGGCCGATGACCGCCGATCAGATCCAGCAATTAATGAATCAGATGACCCAGTTGCGGCAGCAATTACAGGCAGCCCAGGACCAGGCGCAGCAGTTGCAGGGCCAGCTCACACAGGCGCAACAGCAGCTCGACCAGACCGACAAGGAAAAGAATTTCTGGAAGGCGCAGCAGGGCACCGTCGCGATCCTGAGTTCATGGGATTCGTCAAATACGGATATCGACGTCATGGCCATGGCGCCGGATGGCTCGGTTTACAGCCCAAAAGTGAAGGACAAGTTTTTGGGCAAGGACTGCATTTTCGATGGTGACGATTCCCACGCAGGCACGACCAAATATAGCCACGAGGGCCTTCTTCTCTATCTGCCAAAATCCGGTGATTACCTGGTCTTTTACCGGGTTCCGCAGAACGCCATTCCGGCGGACTATATCAATCTCAACGCTCACGTTCTTTATAGCGAAGTCATCGGACAGGGCAAAGGAGGCGTCATCATGGAAGACTCCCTGGGCAACTCCAAGGCAGTCCTGGCCAAGCCGGGAGGATATTACGCCTGGGCGACCATCACCTACGATGCGGACAAGCGAACCATCAGGATCAAACCGGCGGCTGGCAACCTGCCCAAAGGCATCGAATATCCGCAATTCCCACCGCCCCCGCCTCCTGCGCCGGGATTTTCATCCCCGTCCCCTTCGTCGTTTCCTACTCCATCCTCCTCGCCGTCCACTCTCTCTCACGCCCCTCACCTTTGATCGTCGGCCTCATTTTCCGATCTTTATTCCATGCTTATCCGGTTTATTGACAACACGGAAAATCGCATGCCTGCTTGCGCACGACTTAAAGATGCCTTTTATCCAGCATCAAGTATCTAGCATCCAGCATCGCCGCTTTTGTCAGCAAAACGGATAAGCATGCTTTATTCCACCTTTACCAACCATCACCAACCGTGACCCTGGAGAAACCTGCCCAGGATCTGGCGCCCCACGCCATCGCCGGAATTATTCGAATTCCTATGCCGCGGCGTATCGTCCTGTGAGGAATGCCTGGTTGTGCTGGAAGCCGTGCTTCCACTGGCATTGTGCCATTCTGCCGTGCCCAGTTGGCTGTGTGTAACAAGTGTATCGTCCTGAAATTCATACACGGCATCCAGTGAGTTCTGGTACGTGTTTGAAAACTGTTTGATGTGCCCGTCGCTGGCAGTGAGCGTCCCGGAATCATTGATGACGCCCCAGCTGACCCATTGCCCGTCCGCCCAGATCTGCCAGTGTTCCCGTTTGGCTTTCGTGGAGCCCGTCTGCCACGTGCCGACCAGCGGGGCAGCCACTACTGCCGTGACTGCTGGAATCTGTGGAGGAGGAGATACATCGGGATTCAATGCCGGCGTTGGACTCTGGTCCGGTTGCGGCCCCGGGGTGGGCGTCACATCGGCGGGAGTCGCAGGAGTCGGACTCACTTGCGCAAGATTGGCAGGCGTGGCTGTCGCCGCTGGTGTGGGCGAGGTCTTCGCAATCTTGGGATCGACCGGCGGGACGGGAACAGGTTTCGGCTTCAAGGCCCAGACGAGAAGCCCGGCCGCAACCACGCCGACCCCTGCCGCAGGTGCAACCCACGGATTTTTTTTCAGCAAATCCTGGATCAGGGCGAATCCCTCCAGGTCATCCTTTCTCACGACCCTCCTCGTATCCTTTCGCACGAGCGTCGCCGCGTCATGCACCTCGTCACCGAGCATGCCGCGCCACTCCGCAACACTTTGGGGCCGCTTCGTTTCGTTGACCGAAAGCGCCTTGTCGATCGCTTTCAAAAAATGCGGGTCGTACTGCCCGTCATAGCGCGTCGCAAGTTTTTCGCACGGATCATCCTTCAGGCGCCGCGTCGATTCCGGCGGTTTTTTCCCGACAATCGCGCGATACATCACCGCTCCCATCGCATAAATATCGCTCCACGGCCCCTGGTTTCCATCCTCGTAATACTGCTCAAACGGCGCATAGCCCGACGTCACGATGCTCGTCATCGCCATGCTGCGGTTTGACACCGCCTGCCGCGCGCTGCCGAAATCCAGCAGCACCGGGCGCCCGTTGGTGGTGAGATAAATGTTATCCGGCTTGATGTCACGGTGCAGAAATCCCGCATCATGCACCCTCTCCAATCCCGAGAGCAGCGGCATCAGCACCCCGCGAAGCTCCTCCTCATCCGGCACATGCCCCAGATCCTTCAGCCACCGCTCCAGGCTTCTTCCCTTCTCATATTTTGTGACCATGTAGGCGGTGCCGTTTGCCTCGACCATCTCATACACGTGGACGACATTCGGATGGTCGCAGGCCGCAAGCGCACGGCCTTCGTTGACAAACCTCTCGCGCGCCCACGTGAGGCTCTCTTCCTCGGACTGGGTCTTCGCCACCACGGTCGTCCCATCCACGCGCGTGGCGATATCATTCGGTAGCAATTCCTTCACCGCCACCTCGCGGTTGAGCGTGCGGTCTTCCGCGAGATAGGTGATTCCGAAACCACCAGATCCCAATATTTCCCGGAGGCGGTATTTTCCCAACTCATACCCCGCCGGCAAAGCTAAACGATGTTCTCCCGTACTCATCAGTTTCCCCGGATACTCTTCTACCACGCCCCGCCCTTCGCTTCAATAACGAATCCTCCCCGGATGGCGCGCAGCCCAGGAATTACGTATTCCATCCGAACAGGACGTCTCTGGAGGGACACGCTCCGTCGTGTCCGTGTCCCAACTTCATGAGCGCATACCCTCTCCACGTCTGCGCCTTGCTAACGGCGCTCTCTGAACTTCCTAAATGCTAAATGTTAAATTCCCAGTCACGCATCTGCTTGCGAAATCCGCTAAAGTCTTGCACAAATAGGTCCCTTCTATGAAACGCTACTCCTCCCCCTCGAAAATCAAGGCCGCAGTCATCGGCTACGGCGGCCAGTACAACATGGGTCGCCAGCACCTCACCGAAATGCAAAAAGCCGGCATGACTCCCACCGCCGTCGTCGAGCTCGACGCCACCCGGCTCGCCATGGCGCCGAAGGATTTTCCAGACATCGAGACCTATTCCAGCGTGGACGAAATGCTCGCAAAAAGCGACGCGAACCTCATCACCGTCATCACGCCTCACAACACCCACTCGCCCCTCGCCCTCAAGTGTCTCGGCGCCGGCCGCCATTGTGTGCTCGAGAAGCCCATGGCCATCACCACCGCGGAATGCGACAGGATGATCAATTTCGCAAAGAAAAAGGGCCTGGTCGTCAGCACCTATCATAACCGTCACTGGGATGGCTGGATCATGAAAGCCGTGGAAGTCGTGAAATCCGGCGCGCTCGGCGACGTGGTGCGCATCGAGCTCTACATGGGAGGGCACGGCAAGCCCGGGAATTACTGGCGCTCCAGCAAGAGCATTTCCGGCGGCATCCTCTACGATTGGGGCGTCCATCTTCTGGAATACGCCCTGCAAATCATCGACTCCGACATCATCGAAGTCAGCGGCTACGCGTGGGAAGGCTTCTGGGCGAAACACCCGGAGCATCCCTACCCACAGGATGCCAATGAGGACGAGGCGCAGCTCCTCGTCCGTTTCAAATCCGCCCAGCGGATCAACCTCATGCTCTCCTCGGTGGATGCGAATGCGAAGCCCGGTTTCATGGAAATCGTCGGCACCAAGGGCACCCACTGGATCGACTGGGGCCACTACCAGACCACCCAGGCCCTGCCGCACGGCGAGAAGCAGATTTACCAGGGCAAAAACCCCCCTTCCGAAAGCCATCGGTTCTACGAGAACATCGCCGCCCACCTTACCA
>Ga0206937_10334_pt1 | contig 10088 bp, 6 predicted proteins | sample Alteio_BWOrgHeat_11_FD_152923 | JGI IMG/M metagenome (GOLD analysis project Ga0206937, IMG submission 152923) | Enriched cells from forest soil in Barre Woods Harvard Forest LTER site, Petersham, Massachusetts, United States -... | ecosystem: Environmental > Terrestrial > Soil > Temperate forest >... | reverse complement strand
ATACAAATAGCTTTCGCCCTTTATACCGCCTAAAACCATATCAAAGCGGTGCGACTCTTTTAGCTTACCATTTATGTAATAGCTTTGGTAAAGGCCGCTATCCTTTTTCTCCATCACTACTTTTTGCGATGGCGTAAACGCAAAGCTATTATCATTCGTAAAGCTTCCGTGCACATCGCTGTCGGTGGCGGGCATGGATGCCATGTAGTGCGCAGTATGCAGGTACGAATGGTAAATATCACTATGGCATTTAATGCACGTTGCGGAGCCGGCGTACAAATTGCCGCGTGGATCAGCAGGCTTGCTGAGGTTACATTGCAGGTAAACAACGGAACATAATACCATACATATCGCCGCGATCAGTTTCAGTTTTTTCATGGATATGTGTCGATTAAGGACAGCCTAAAACTTAAACTCCGAGTTTGGTACGGGTATCCACTTTCTTTGCGGATCAATATAAAAGAAATCGATGGTATGGCCGTTCAAAATACCCATTGAGCCGGTGCCAAGATAAAAGGCGTCGTCAATATTGGTGTCACTGTTAAAATCCAGCCTCGGATCGTAGATCCATTTGCCGTCCGTATTCAACAGGTAAAATTTGATCGTTTTACCTTTGCGGATGCCGATATAGCCGCCGCTTACAAAAAATGCCTCGTCAAATTTCGCATCGGCAGTAAAGTCATCGTTGGGGATGTGCGTCCATGTACCGCTGCGGTTGGTCTGGAAAAACTTAATGATGTTATCCTGCCATACCCCCATTGCGTTATCGCCGAATTTAAGTACACCATCCAGCCGGTCGGGACTGTTAAAATCTTTGCCGGGACTATACTTCCAGCCACCCTGTACATTGGTTTGGTAAAATTTAATGACTTTGTCATTGCGCACGCCGATGTAGCTACCGACAAAATAAAATATGTTATCGATATGTCCTTCGCCGGTAAAATCCTTTCCGGGGCCGTACGACCAGTGTTTCTGATCCTCGGTTTTATAAAATTTCACCGTTTTGCCCTGCCTGATGCCGATAAAATTGTCGTTGATATAAAATGCCTGTTTGCCTGTATCGCTTTTGCACCTCATAAGTAATGTTGATGAAGCGATGATCAAAAAAACAGTGGTGATCCTTTTCATATTGTGTGATGGTTAGTTTAATGTCAATTGCCTGGTTTGCCCTTTATTGTTGGTGATCAGTATAGATGCCACATCATTATTCACCGTTAAAAACCTGCCCGATTGCGACAGGAATGATGCGCCGTAGTAAAATTCCTGCTTCTGTTTCGTGCCGTTCTTATAGGTAATGAGCGCTGTTTGATCATCCGCTTGCAGCGGGATATTTTTTACATTTCTGCCCAATGAGAAAAGCTTTATCGGGCCGCGGTTTTGGCTGGCGGCTACCATGTACTGGCCGTTAGCCCCCCTGAATTTTACCAAAGCCTTGCCATCGCCGGGGATATAAATCCCGCTTTGCATAATACTTTGCGGTGTGAAGTTACCTTTGCCATCACCTTTAAGCAACAAACCGTTCAGCGCATCATACCTGCCGGTAGGCGCCTCGGCGCCGTAATCATTGCCGTTGATCATCACATCCAAATTGCCGTCACCGTCAAAATCATCCACCACCATGCCATTGAGTGCCGAAACCTGTGCCTGCACCGGCAGCGGGATCATCGTGAATTTGCCATTGCCGTCATTCCGCAGGTAACACGATTCGGATGTATTCGCCTTCAAACGCAAGGCGTTCTTCATTTGCTCAGGCGTTAACACGTCCTGCATCGTAGCAACTGCATACGATTTATAGTTGGTGAATTTCTTTTTCTTGCTGATCATCTGCTTTAGCAGATCATCGCGCCCAAATGCGGGGAACTCTTTTTTATCGCCATCCACACCGGGCAAAAACAGCGATGGGAGCGCCGCATAGCTGCCATTATGGTCAAAATCTCCGGCGGTAATGTAAACCGGGTATTGCTGGGTGGCTTTATAAAACGTGTTAAGCCCGTTGTTGCCAACAATGTAATCTATCCTGCCGGTATGCCTGAAATCGCCTGCCGCAATACTGTTCCACCAGCCTAATTTGTCGGAGATCCCGGTATTTGCAGTAGCGTTTTTAAACTTGCCATGGTCATTTCTCAGGAAGGTAACCGGCATCCATTCGCCTGCCAAAACCAGGTCGGGCCAGCCGTCGTTGTCATAATCGGTAAACATGGCGTCGCATACAAGTCCTATGTTTTTCAGGTCAGGCGCAACTTCGGCGGTTACATCGGTAAATTTCACATGCCCGTTCTGGCTGTCGTTACGAAGTATAAAGCTCGATACCGGTTTCGGATAGTTCCACGGATCAACCCTGCCGGAAATAAACAAGTCAGGCTTGCCATCCTTGTTATAATCAAACGCCCGTACGCAAAGCTTGCTGGTGTGATTGATCGGTAGCGCATCTGCCGGTGCTAAGGTGAAATTACCTTTACCATCGTTAATGAACAGCCTGTCCTGGTAAGCCACATCGCCGGGTTCGCTGGCATAGCCGCCGCTGGCTACATACAGGTCGGGCTTACCATCGCCGTTGGCATCGAAAAGCAGCAGACTTTCGTCCTTGGCGTTGCCGTAAAAATATGTTTTCGGGAAAAGCGGGCGCTGAACAAACGTGCCATCCTTTTGCTGAATGAATGCCTGAGCAGGCGAAAAATAAGTGCCCCCAACTATAAAGTCATCCAAACCGTCGCCATTAATATCGCCAACTGCCAGTGCAGGCGTGTATTGCGAAAGCTTATGCGGGATCAGTTTCTGGATATTGAAATCGACAAAATCCTGCTCGTAATGAATATAGTTGACCTTTTTAGCAGCGGTTACATCTGTAAACATCGCTTTTTTGTCTGTCACCGGATGCGCCCAAGTATAAGCGGTTTTGGCATTGGCAATATCCACCGTAAGTGCCTGGTTGGTTTTTACATTTTGCATCACCTGCTTCTTCAAATTGTACCAGCGGATCACTATCGAATCTATCGCCCGCACCTTGCCTAATCCGAAATGCGCAATATTTTGGTAAGTTGAAAGATAGCCGCGGTAAGGATTATTTTCGATGGTTTGATGCTTGCCGTGATCGTAATAAATATCGGCCCAGGCACCTAAGCCGTTCACGTTATGGCTATCACCTTTAAATTTGAGCTGCAAATAATTGGTATTCACCGTATCATGCTCGCGCGACATGTTTTTATAAATCAACGGCTCATCGTTAATGTTATTGATCACCATATCCATCGCGCCGTCGTTGTTCAGATCGACATAGGCTGCACCGTTGGAGAAGGATGGCGTTTTCAGTCCCCATTCTTTCGATACATCTTTAAAAGTAAGGTCGCCGTTATTCTTATAGCCATAGTTATGGATCTTTACAGAAGGGATCTGCTTAAAAATATCCTCCTTTTTGGTAGTGGCGTAGGCATTTCTGCGGTAGGTAATAAAATCATGGTCGGTAACATCTTTTGGGAAGCCGTTAGTTACCACCAGATCCCGGTAGCCATCATTATCAAAATCAGCGATCAGCGGCGACCAGCTCCAATCTGTTTGCGCAATCCCAGCCAAAAATCCGATCTCACTAAAAGCCGGACTGCCTACCGAATCATTGCTGGTAACACGCGGCCCCTGGTTCAGTTGCAGCGTATTGCGCACATATTGGTACTGATACCCATAAAAATCAAAATTCTGGATGCCCTGGTAACTGTTGGCATTCAGCATCATTTTTTTGCGGTAATTATCTTCAGGGTTCATGTCGAGCGCGCAAACATCCTCCAGCCCGTCGTTATTGATATCGATTATATCCTGACCCATGGAGTTTAGCGAAGTATGCTTGAAATATTCCTTGGAGTGATCGCGGAAAGTGCCGTCGTGGTTATTCACCCACATCAAATCGGCCGATAGAAAATCATCCGACACATAAATATCCTTCCAGCCGTCCTGGTTAATATCGGCAACTGTCGCCGCATGGCCGTAACCTTCCAGCGTAATGCCTGCCTGTGCCGAAACATCGTGATAAACCGGGTGCTTTAAAGCAGCATCCCACACGCCTTTAAACAACCTGCCCATACTTTTGCGGTGCAGGCCATTGGTTACGTTACGGTCGTATTTATTGGGGTTATCGTTGGCGGCGGCTTCATTCACGGTGAGGTACATGTCCAGTACGCCGTCGTTATCATAATCAAAAAAGGTAGCCATGGTGGATTGTACGTTCACATTCAACCCATATTCCTTCGCCATCTCTTTAAAATGCGGTACGCCGTTCTTGTCTACACCCTGGTTTACATAAAGGAGATTGGTGCGACGGTTAGAATCTGCATATATCGTGTTGCACACATAAATATCCATCAGGCCATCGTTGTTGATGTCAACCACAGCCGCGCCGCGTCCCCATCGGCCCATGCCGTCAACACCGGCTTCGTCGGTAACATCTTTAAATTTAAAATCACCTTCGTTCAGGTACAGGCGGTTGGGAACCATATTGCCGGTGAAGTAAATATCCTGTAGACCGTCGTTATTAAAATCGCCAATGCCTACACCGCCGCCGTTGTATACGTTCACTACGTTCAGCGGGTTTATGGAATCATTTTCGGTGATCTGGTTATTAAAATGAATACCCGAATGCGAGGAAGATACCTGCTCGAAAAGCGTTTTCTTCTTACACGAAGTAAGGCAAACCAACGCCACAAAACCGGCCTGCAGTATTTTAGAATAGTAATTATGGTTCATAAATATTCCGGGATATTATTCAATAGTAAGGGGCTCAATAATGGTGTACAGAATTTAAGTGTCCGCATGCTAAAAAGCGGATAATTGGCTTCTCTCAAATCTACCTAACCTACAGGCGGGAACATAATACTATTTAAACATTTTTTTTAATCATTTCGCTCAAAAGGGCCCAAAACGGCCTGAAAAATCCAATTACAGACGGATAAGATTTCATCTTTTACACTATGAAAAACCGCATTTTTCAGATGGACTGATATTATTTTAACGAATGGTGTTTATTGTTAACATTTTTTACAGAGGAACGTAACATATTTGATATAATCCTGTACATGGTAAGCCTAATTTTATGACAGTAAGGTTCCTGGTTATCAGCCGATCAGATGATATTGGAATCTTGATTGCTCGAAATATAAATGACGGTTTTAATTCCCTCTCAGGGGAGGGGCGCGACCGGATGGTGAAGTGGCAGGGAGGGGTTTGTACGTTATAACGGCGGCTAAACCCCTCCCTGCACCCTCCCAAGGGAGGGAATCGCACTGACCCACTCTTTTTTAAAATGCTCGAACATTCAAGCCAGCAACCTACCGACAACCTGTTGCAAAATATTAGATGCCATATTATAAACACATGAACCAGGAAATTATTAAAGAGGTAAGCACTTTAACGGAGAATGATTGTTTTGCTATTTCGCCGCGATTTAAAAACCGCCTCGATGCGCCCTTGCATTTTCACAGCACCTTCGAGTTGAATTTCATTTTCAACGGCCGCGGCGCAAAACGCATCATCGGTAACCACGAAGGTACGGTTGACGATATGGAGCTGGTGCTCATCGGCCCTAATTTATATCATGCCTGGCAAAACGACAGGTGCAGCAACGAGAGTATCAAAGAAGTAGTGATTCAGTTCCATAAAGACCTTTTCGATAAAAAATTCCTGTACCGCAACCAACTGGTGCATATCAAAAATATGTTCGAGAATTCGCAGCGCGGCATCCTTTTCTCGCGCGATACGGCAAGCCGCCTGGCCGACAGGATCACCAACCTCAGCCGTTACACCGGTTTTGAATCGGCTATGGAATTGTTCTCATTGCTGTATGATCTTTCCATCTCCAAAAACAATATCATGCTGTCGGACCCCGGTCACTTGTGCGATGATAACAGCAGCCAGGGCGACAGGATAGAAAAGATCTTCGCTTACCTGAATAACAATTACTTCCGCGATATCTCATTAAAAGATATTGCAAAAATGTTTGGCATGTCGGGCTCATCCTTTGCACGCATTATAAAAAAATGGACGGGGATGACATTCGTCAACATCCTGAACGAAGTGCGCGTTGCCCATGCCACCAAAATGCTCATCAACTCCACCAGCACCATCTCCGAGATCGCTTACCAATGCGGATTCAATAACCTGTCGTACTTCAACAAAATATTTAAAGAAAAACGCAGTGTAAGCCCCAAACAATACCGCAGGAATTATACATTGGTATAAAATTTCACACAGATCCGGTTAACATTTTTTGCAGGAAAGTTATCAATATTGCTATTGCCGCCTTTTGGCAGCTTTTAGCTTTACATAACCGGTTTAAACTATTTTTGATGCGATTATGAGGATTTTTTACAATGCGTTGCTGATACTGGCCGTTTCATTTTTCATTGCTTCCTGTGGCCATAAAAAGCCTGTAATAAACGAAACGGACGTGCTGCACGCCAACGAGGAAGAGCTTACGAAAGTTATTATCTACGATGTTTTTACACCGCCGGTAGCCAGTCGCATTTACGCCTATGCCAACCTTGCCGCCTATGAAGCCCAGCGTTTCGCTGATCCGAAATATTGCTCACTTACCGCCCAGCTTAAAGGTTTCGGCCCAATGCCGCAACCACTAAAAGGCAAAAGCTATGATTACACCCTCTCCGCTACAAAAGCCTTTTTCACGGTAGCGCATGCCGTTACCTTTTCAGTAGATACTTTACAGGATTATGAGGACAACATCTACGCCATGTACAAGAACGCACTGGATGATTCCACCTACGCCCGCTCCATGGCATTTGGTGAACAAATTGGCAAGAAGATAATGAAGCGCGCCATGGTTGATAATTACCCGCAAACCCGTGGCAAACCGAAATTCCTGGGTAGCAATGGCCATGCCCAATGGCGGCCAACACCGCCGGATTATTTCGACGGGGTAGAATATTGCTGGGGTACCATGGAGCCGATGGCGATCAATTCCTCAACTCAATTCCCTTTACCCAAGCCCATTGCATTTAGCACCGACACCAACAGCGATTATTACAAACAAGCCAAACAGGTTTACCTGCTCAATAAACACCTCACGCAGGAGCAAACGCTGATTGCCCGCTTTTGGGATGACAACCCGTTTATGGTGGAGCATGATGGCCACATGATGTTTGCCGATAAAAAGATCACTCCCGGCGGCCACTGGATAGGCATTACCTCTATTGCATGTAAGCAAACGCACGCCGATGTGGTAAAAACAGCGCAGGCCTATGCAATGACGTCCGTCACCTTATTCGATTCATTTATCTGTAGCTGGCAGGCGAAATATGAGTACGCCTACATTCGCCCGGTAACAGTTATTGATGATATTATAGACCATGCCTGGATGCCGTTGCTGCAAACCCCGCCGTTCCCGGAATATCCCGCCGGCCATGCCGATATCAGCGGTGCTTCGGCAGAGGTACTGACCAAAATGTTTGGCGACAACTTTAAATTTCACGACACTACCGAGATGCGGTACATCGCCCTCGACAGGAGCTTTGATTCCTTCCTGAAAGCAGCTGACGAAACTGCCATGAGCCGTAACTATGGTGGTATCCATTTTCTGAACGGGGTAAAAATGGGCGCCTTCCAGGGGCATGAGATCGGCAAGTTCATCCTCCAAAAAATAAAATTGAACAACTAATAACCACACCGTGACCGGGATCTATCCAGCAATTTACTTAGCCATTTGCATATTGTTTTTCGCTGCCTGTGGCGATAAAAAAGCGGGCAATACGTCCGGATCAACCGACACGGTTGTATACACCTATCAAAATTTTAAGCAAAGGGACACCACATGCGGCAATAACCCCGATAGTGCATGTACGATAGTTAAAGTTACTTATCCGGAATTTAAGGGGATGGACGTACTGAATGATTCCATCGCCCGTAAGGTGATCGGCTATTTCGCGGTGAAGCCTAATCGGTCAGACAGTTCATACGATCAGCTGGCAGCGAATTTTATCAGCGTTTATCACAATTTTAAAAAAGTCCAGCCTAAATCGACGCTCTATTATTTGATAGATGCGAAAGCGAAAGTATTGAAGCAGGATTCCGCTTTGTTGACGTTAAAAATTTCCGGCTACACCTATCACGGTGGAGGCCATGGCGTGGAATACACCGCCTATATGAATTGGGATACGAAAGCAAATAAACCGGTATCGCTGAGCGATATATTCGCTAAAAACTACGCAGATTCACTAAATAAAATAGGGGAGCAGATATTCCGGAAAAACGAAAAGCTTGCGGATACCGCAAGACTTTATAACGGCCGCACTTACTTTTTTAGGGACAACAAATTTGCGCTTCCGGATAATTACATCATAGGCGAAAAAGGCATTACTTTTCTCTACAATGTTTACACTATCAAGCCATATGCCGCCGGGAAAACAGAACTTTTCATCCCCTATAAAGACATTAAACATTTGTTACGGCCTAACAGCGTAGTCAATCAATATATGAAGTGATTTCGTTTCTTTTTGAGGCATTTAGCTACAGTTCATTCTCTTATATTAACATTTATTATATTAAATATTAACCGTAGCATCATCCGGTTAACAGGATATGCAATAGTTTTACCATTGCAGAACATACGCCAATTTTAAAAGCTATCTCGATTAATTTATGCTACAACCCAAAACCACATTGCGCTTGCGCAAGGCCCTTGCCATAGTTTTATTAGCAGCCGGCAGCATGCTGGTTACCCAGGTAAAGGCATCGGTACACTCCTATAAAAAAGATGCCGACGGCATAACTTGTCACCTCGACAAAGGGCTGATGAAAATAAAAATATGTAGTCCGGATATCGTCGAGGTAAAGTACACCCTATTCAATACTTTTGAGCATAAACCGTCACTCGTGGTGATGTAAATGCATTTTGAATCTTCTGAAACTGAGAAGCTAGTTTTAGCGAGCCATTTATTGTTCACCACTGCTAAATTAAAGCTATGTGTGGATAAAGCCACCAACGCTATCACCTACATGGACAAGGCCAGCAATGTGATCACTTCCGAAGCCTCAGAAAACAAAACCATGCAGACCGCAACCATCGCAGGCATCAATACCTATAATTGCTCAAGCCAGTTCAACTCACCTGCCGATGAGGCTTTGTTTGGTTTAGGCTGCCATCCTGAAGATACTTTGTCTGTTAATTACAAAGGCCGCAACCAGCAAATGCTCATCAAATACATGACGGGCGCTATCCCGGTAATGCTCTCCACAAAAGGTTACGGTTTGCTGTGGGACAATTATTCTGCATCAAATTTTTACGGCACCGTTGATGGTAATACCAAATACAAATACACATCCGAAAGCGGCAGGCAGGTGGATTACTATTTCTTCTACGGACCAAGCTTCGACCATATTATCGATCTGTACCGCAATGCTACCGGCAAAGCGCCGATGTTCCCGAAATGGGCCTTCGGGTTATTCCAGTCGCAGGACAGGTATAAAACCCAGGACGAGATCTTATCTGTAAAAAACAATTATCGTAATAACCACCTCCCGGTTGACGTTGTGGTGCAGGATTGGTACTGGTGGTCGCCATTACCGATCGGCTCTCACGTAATGAACCACGAGCGCTACCCCGATCCCAAAGCGATGATCAATGAACTGCATAAAGACCATATGCACGCCATGATCTCCATCTGGCCGGTATTCGGCGCAGGCACACGCGATTTCGATTCGCTAAAAAAACATGGATATCTCACCAGCATTACCTGGGATAATTTCGTTACCCATACTTACGACACTTATTACGATGCCCATAACCCAAAAGCGCGCGCCATGTACTGGCAACAAGCCCGCGACAGCGTAGTGAAACGCTATGATTGGGATGCCTGGTGGGTCGACCAATGCGAGCCGGATAACGGCTCATTACTGGATGAACGCCGCAAAGCAGTGTTCTCAGTTGGCAAGGGTATCGATTATTTCAATACCTATTCATTGGAGCATTCTGAAGGCTTATATACTGGCTGGCGTAAGGATATGCCGGGCAAACGTGCGTTCTTCCTCATCAGGCAATCATTTGCCGGGGAGCAGCGCAATGCGGCAGTGCTTTGGTCGTCAGACGTAACAAC
>Ga0206937_10332_pt1 | contig 10137 bp, 10 predicted proteins | sample Alteio_BWOrgHeat_11_FD_152923 | JGI IMG/M metagenome (GOLD analysis project Ga0206937, IMG submission 152923) | Enriched cells from forest soil in Barre Woods Harvard Forest LTER site, Petersham, Massachusetts, United States -... | ecosystem: Environmental > Terrestrial > Soil > Temperate forest >... | reverse complement strand
AAATTTTCGTTGTATGAGGAAACTCCTAACAGTATTGCTTCCACTGATACTTCTATAAATTTGGGGAACTAATTATGCCAAATTGGAAAGAGGTTTTACACGAAATACAAGATGAAGTTAAAAAGGGCACTCCAAATGCTCTTGATGTAATTCGCAGGAAATACATTTCTGAAATTCAAAAAAAGACTGGTCGTAATGTCATAGCCTATTATTCTGGATGGCTGCAACGTGGAAATGCTATTGATGTAATTGTGAATGATAAGGACAAAAATGCTTTTATGGTTAATATTCATAAATTGGATAGAAGCAAGGGGCTTGATTTAATTCTTCACACCCCAGGCGGAGATCTTGCAGCTACAGAAAGTATTGTGGATTATTTGAACCAAATGTTTGGTAATGATATACGTGCAATTATTCCGCAAATTTCGATGAGTGCAGGAACAATGATTGCTTTGTCTTGCAAAGAAATAATTATGGGCAAACAATCAAACTTAGGACCTATAGACCCACAAATAGGAGGAATGGCTTGCCAAGCTGTATTAACTGAATTTCAAAAAGCGAAAGATGATATTAAAGCTAATCCTCAAGCGGCACATTTATGGCAAGTTATTATTTCAAAATATTATCCTACATTTTTAGGAGCGTGTCAAAATTCCATAGACTGGTCTGAAAAGCTTGCTTTTGATTGGTTGAAGCGGAATATGTGTAATGGAGACGAATCAAAAACGAAAAAGATTTTAACTGAATTCAGTGACCATAAAACAAATAAATCTCATGCCCGTCATATTTCAAAAAACAAATGCAAAGAAATTGGAGTGTCGGTAGTTGATATGGAAGATGATAATGACTTACAAGATTTAATTTTGACCGTGCACCATTCATTCATGCATACTTTTGTTCATACCCCCTCTACAAAAATTGTAGAAAATCATTTGGGAGTCGCATATGTTGAAAGTTTGCCAATACAGATGCAACAAGTTCAACAGCCACGATAGAGTCGTTCTGTTAATATTACCTTACCCTCATTTCCCTATTTTGGGGAATGTAATAAAAAGGTCTTACCCCTAAACCTTCTCCAAGAGAGAGGGGAACAAGGAAAGGAGTTGGAAAGGATAGATTGTGGGAGGTTTTAAAATGTTTTCATCGTTTTATGACATTATCCCTTTTGAGGGCAATGCAATAAAACGATGATGAAAATAATAGAACTGATAATACTATATCATATTCTTCACCACCCAAAGCGAAGCAACAATAATAAAAGCCCAAAGCAAAATCCCCTGCACCAATGGTCGAAACCCGATTTCCTTAATAGACCTCAAACTTATCCCCGCCCCGATAAAAAACAGGGTGATGGACAATCCTGCCTTAGCAATGACAAGCAATTCTTTGGAATTTTTCTTCACCTCAGGAATATAAGTGCTCATGATGGATGCTATTATGAAAAAGATGATGAACAGCGGGAAATGGAGCTTCTTCTTCTCGCTCTTAAACACAAACGAAGAAACAAAAACCAAAGGCACAATCCATAAAGCCCTCGCAAGTTTCACGGTAGTAGCAATAGTCAAAGCCTCATCGCCATATTGCTTCGCCGCACCCACCACCGAACTTGTATCATGTATGGCAATAGCGCACCAAATGCCGAATTGCTTAGCCGTCAAATCCAAATAATGCCCGATAGGAGGAAAAATGAACAAAGCAATAGCATTTAAAATAAAAACCGTGCCGATAGAAACCGATATCTGATCGTCGTTCGCCTTGATTACCGGGCTGACTGCGGCAATTGCACTTCCGCCGCAAATGGCAGTTCCCGTGGAAATTAAATAGGAAGTAATTTTATTTACGGATAGGAATTTACCTATTAATATTCCAAGAATCAAGGTGATGATGATTGTTCCGGCGGTATAAAGAAGACCGCTTTCACCAGCCTTCATTACCTCATTTATATCCATCGAAAAGCCAAGTCCCACCACAGAAACCTGCAACAAATATTTAGTATATTTCTTTGTGATGTTATTATATGGATTGCCTGCCAATAGCCCGAATGCAAGTCCTATAGCAAGTGCAATTCCGGGAGTAAAATTGAAGATGATACACAAGGAAAGTAAGATAAAAAATATAAGTTTCACGACGGTTAATTTGCCGTAAATACTTGTGTGCAGAAAATGATTGATGCCGTTATTTTGCATAATATAAGGCGTAAAACTACATAAGTTAATTTGAAATTCCGTAATTTTGCAACGATAAATATAAATTCAACAAGAAATGTTAGTAAAACAATTATACACCAACTGCCTCGCCGAAGCCGCCTATTACATAGAATCTAATGGTGAAGCTGCAATCATTGATCCGATACGAGAAACCGTGCCATACCTGGATTTGTTGAAAGAGCAAGGGACAAAACTTAAGTATGTTTTCGAAACGCATTTCCATGCTGATTTTGTTTCAGGACATATAGATTTGGCGGCGAAGACTGGAGCAAAAATAATATATGGTCCAGAGGCAACGACTTCCTATGATGTTCATAATGCCACGGATGGCGAGGTTTTCAAGCTTGGTGATGTAACAATTAAAGCAATCCATACGCCTGGACATACATTAGAATCTACCTGCTTTTTGCTGGTTGATGAGAATGGAAAGGATTATGCATTATTCTCTGGAGATACTTTATTTGTGGGTGATGTTGGAAGACCGGATTTGTTGGATGGAGTGATGACGAAAGAAGCATTGGCAGGGATGATGTATGATTCTTTGAACAATAAAATCAAGAAGTTGGCAGATGATGTAATCCTTTATCCTGCGCATGGACCGGGTTCTTCGTGCGGAAAGAATATTGGTAAAGAAACCTGGTCAACAATTGGTGAACAAAAGGCAAATAATTATGCCCTGCAAGAAATGACAAAAGAAGAGTTTGTTAATATTGTAACACATGGATTATTATCTCCTCCAAGCTACTTTTTTGAAGATGCTAAAATAAATAAAAATGGTTATCAAAGTATTGATAATGTGATGAATAATAACGTTAAAGCACTTTCTGTTTCAGACTTTAAAACGGCTCGTAACAAGGGTGCATTAATGCTTGATACAAGGCATCAGGATAACTTCGAAAAGGGATTTATTAAAGGTTCGATTAACATAGGTTTAGATGGAACTTTTGCCATTTGGGTTGGGACTGTTATTGATATAAAAACACCTCTTATTCTTGTTACAGATGGCGGAAAAGAAGAGGAAACAATTAGGAGATTGGCACGGGTTGGTTATGAAAATGTTTTAGGATATTTAGAAGGAGGGATTGACTCTTGGAAGAATGATGGAAACTTTACGGAATCAATCAATTCCGTAAGCCCCGAAGATTTTGCAAGGCAAATAAAATCAGGTGAAAATAATGTTTTAGATGTTAGAAGAATATCGGAAGTTGAGAGCGGACATGTAAAAGGAGCTACTAATATTTCTCTTGCCGATCTTAATTCAAATTTGAATTTATTAGATAAGTCAGAACCTTATTATGTTCATTGTGCAGGGGGTTACCGCTCTATGGTTGCGTCTTCTATCCTAAAAGCTAATGGTTTTAATAATGTTATTAATGTTCATGGTGGATGGGCAAAGATGAAACTCACTGATATTCCTATCGAAACAGGAACACCTTCCAATTTAGTTTCATAAACATAATTTCTTTCATTGAACGATTTTCAAACTTTAATCAACTCGGACAAACCCGTCCTTGTTGACTTTTATGCTGATTGGTGTGATCCGTGTAAATGGCTAGTTCCGATATTAGATGAGGTTGAAAATAGGATTAAAGATAAAGGAGGCATACATAAAATTAATATTGAGAACAATTTAATTTTAAAAACCACCTACAATATTCAAAGTGTTCCAACTTTAATCATTTTTAAAAATGGAAATGTGCTCTGGCGAATGAGTGGTTTTAAGACCGCAAATGAGCTAATTTCAATAATTGAGCAATTTTACTGAAAAAATCGGCTTCATTAGAAGCGTTTAAACGCACGATCTAAATTTTTTAGAGGTAAACTACATTTGGAGGTGTAAACGTGCGAAAATTCGCTAAGGATTAAATTTTTTCCTTCTTAATGATGTAAATTATGCTTGAAAAAGTGTTAATATCTCTTCCTGCTTTCAAATTCGATCTAAAACCTGTCAAAATTGCTTTTATCAAATTTGTTTTTCCAGTTTTATATTTTTCACTTAAAAGGCTAACATAATATGAATCAAAAACCATTGGCAACTTTTTCAAAATTTTAAGATTATGTTTTTTAAGAAGTTTTTCAATTGAATCAGGAGTGAAGTGATATAAATGTCTTGGGAGATCATAGGCAGCCCAGAATTCTTTATAATAATTGGCATCATAAGAATTGCAATTTGGAACGGCAATTATAATTGTTCCATCATCTTTTAGCAACCTATTTAATTCTTCAATCCTTTCATTTAATAAATTCACATGTTCTAAAACATGCCACATCGTTATTATGGAAAATGATTTATTAGGGAGTTTAGACAGTTCATTTTCGGCTTTTATTTCTAATTTATACGTATTAAGCGCAAACTTTCTAGCATTCTCGCTTGGTTCTAATCCTCTTGCCATCCATCCTGATTTATTACAGGCGTTTAAAAAAGTTCCAGTTCCGCAGCCAATATCTAATATTGTTTTATCTTTTGTAAAGCTATCAACCAAATTTACTTTTTTATTAATGGTATAGTTTCTTACAAGCTTATACAACGAATTTACAATTCCTTTTCCTGAATCTGAATGTGAAATGTAATCATCGGATTCATAATACTTACCAATCTCAGTAACATCTGGTCTCGGGTTGGTGAATTTGAATCCGCAAGTTTTACATGAGACAATATTGAAATCGGATTTGCTAACAGTATAATCTTTACAATTAATAAATGGCTGTAATTCACTTCCACCACAAACAAAACATTTTGTAATATTTTCCATTTGAATTTATAATAGTTCCACGTGAAACATTGATTTGATAAAAGTTGAGGTAAAAGGATGTTTCACGTGAAACAGTTGTTATCGTCCTAAATAAATCATTAATACACTTATATCAGAGGGGGAAACTCCACTAACACGCGCCGCCTGTCCTAAGGTTTGGGGCTTAATAGAGGAAAGTTTTTGTCTAGCTTCAGTTGAAAGGGAGGTTAATTGGGAATAATTAAAATCCTCATGCAAGATGATATTCTCTAATTTAGCTACCTTTTTAACCATTTCTCCTTCTTTTTCTATATAGCCTTCATATTTCATTAATATTTCGGCTTGTTCAATTACTTCTTCAATATTATTTGAATTGAGACTATCTAATAAAGTTTTAATCTCATTGAAACTTCCTGATAAATCTGAAAAGGATACTTGTGGTCTGGATAATAGATTAAATAACTTTGTTTTTTGAATAATTGTATCAGTACCAAGGTTGGTTAATAAATCATTACTGTCTTCCGGATTAACACTATTCTTTTTGAAGAATTCAATTACCTTTTCAACGTTTTTTATCTTTTTCTGAACTTCAATATGTCTTTTCTCATCTGCCAAGCCAAGATTATAACTCCTTTCAGTTAATCTTATATCTGCATTATCTTGCCTTAATAATATCCTATATTCAGCTCTTGAGGTAAACATTCTATAAGGTTCATCGGTGCCTTTGGTAACTAAATCATCTATTAGGACTCCTATATATGCTTCCGATCTTCTTAAAATAAAGGTTTCTTTTTCATTAATCTTTAAATGTGCATTTATTCCAGCCATTAATCCTTGACAGGCAGCTTCCTCATATCCAGTAGTTCCATTTATCTGACCGGCAAAATATAAATTATCAATTAGTTTTGTTTCTAATGTTAAATCCAATTGAATGGGTGGGAAGTAATCATATTCTATTGCATACCCTGGACGGAACATCTTTACATTCTCAAATCCTTGAACCTCTTTCAAAGCATTATATTGAACTTCTTCCGGTAAGGAGGTTGAAAATCCATTTACATAAACCTCAACTGTATTCCACCCTTCTGGTTCAACAAAGATTTGATGTCTTTCTTTATCTGCAAAACGATTAATCTTATCTTCAATAGATGGGCAGTATCTTGGTCCGATGCCTTGAATTCTTCCATTAAACATTGGGCTTTTATCGAATCCTTCTTTTAATGCATCATGAACTTTGGCATTAGTATGAGTAATATGACAATGTCTTTGTTTGGTAAGTCTTGGTGTATCTGTAAAGGAAAATTTTGCAGGATTTTCATCACCCAATTGCTCTTCCATTTTTGAATAATCCAAAGAACGTCCGTCAACACGAGGAGGTGTTCCTGTTTTCATTCTACCACTTTCGAAGCCGAGAGTTATTAATTGTTCGGTAATTCCGGTAACTGCCCTTTCGCCTGTTCTTCCTCCTCCAAATTGTTTTTCTCCAATATGAATTATTCCATTAAGGAAGGTGCCGTTGGTGAGGACTACTGATTTTCCTTTTATCTCAATGCCCATCATTGTTTTTACTCCAACTGCCTTTTTTCCTTCTAACAGAATCGAAGCCACTGTATCTTGCCAAAAGTCAACATTTGGAGTTTGTTCCAACATCAATCTCCATTCCTGTGCAAAAAGCATTCTATCGCTTTGAGCGCGGGGACTCCACATGGCAGGTCCTTTTGAGCGGTTCAACATGCGGAATTGTATCATCGTTTTATCGGTAACAATTCCTGAATATCCTCCCAAAGCATCTATTTCGCGAACTATTTGCCCTTTGGCTATGCCGCCCATTGCGGGGTTGCAGGACATCTGGGCGATGGTCTGCATATTGGAGGTAATTAAAAGTACTGATGAACCTAAATTGGCAGCGGCTGCAGCGGCTTCGCAGCCTGCATGACCGGCACCAACAACGATAACATCATAATCTTTCAGCATGTTTATTTAATTTAAGGGCTGCAAATATAGGGAAAAGAATTTCTATTTTGGATTAAGGTTTATGTTTTGTTCGGATAATGATTAATTTGAATCCGAAATTTGAAGCCTTTTTTGGGGAGGGTCAAAATTCATAATATGCGAGTTTTGCCTATTTTTTGCTAAAAACTGCTGTTTTTGTCTTTTTATGTTGTCATTTTCGGATGATTTATGGGCATTTTTGAAAATCTTCACGGGAGCAATCTTTCCCCCCACGGTTGCTACCGTCGTCCTAACGGTTGCTATCTATGTCCTAACGATTGCTACCTTTACCCGACGGCAGCAACCGTCGTCCCAACGGTTGCTACCTTTGTCCCAACGGTTGCCACCTTTGTCCCAACGGTTGCCACCTTCGTCCTAACGGTTGCTTCCGTCACCTGAACAGTGCAAAATAATGAAGGGAAAACTATAGGAAGGGTTGAAAATCGCCTATCTGTCTGTGTGTCTGTAGTTATTTCGCTGATAGGTAATATAGGTATAATCGTAAGGATTCTTCTCGTCCTTGAGGTGCTTTTCTTCTTCTGTTTTTACCCATTCATTTGGGTTGATTTCGGGGAAGAATGCATCGCCATCAAAGTCGGCATGGATTTGGGTGAGGTATATCCGATTCGCTACAGCCATGCTGTGTTTGAAGATTTCTCCTCCTCCAATAATAAACACTTCTTCTACTTTTAAATCTTTCAAAGCATCTTCCAAAGAGGGTTTGATTAGTACTCCTTCGGGATGATAATTATCCTGCCTTGTAATAACCACATTTGTTCTGCCGGGCAGGGGTTTCATCATGGATTCATAAGTCTTTCTGCCCATCACAACGGTATGACCCATCGTAATTGTTTTGAAATGCTTCAAATCGGCGGGAAGATGCCATATCAACTGGTTATCTTTTCCGATGACATTGTTGTTTGCTACTGCTGCTATTAGGGAGATGGTCATGTTAAAAATGATTTACTAAAATATAGTTTTTAAAATTAGTAAACTCGCTTCCCTTTTCTCCTCTTTTGTTTAATGGTATTAACATTGGATACTTTAGGTTTAATATATCTTGACGAAATGAAGTATCAACATGAGATATTGAACTTTTATCATTTGCTAAAACACAAGTAACTTTTTCATCATTTAAAAATATTTCAATATTATTATCTTTAATAATGTAATGACCAACAAGGTTCCTATCTTTTGCTCGATAAGCGTCAACCTCTGATTGAGGAACATCTAATCCCATTGGAGGGCAGCTTAGATTATAGTTAATATTCACGATATTATTATTTTTGAATGAAAAGAAATAACCCCATTCAGAAAATGTAGCACTAGTCCAAGGAGTATCAACTAATATTTTTTTTATTTTATTTGTGTCAGTCTTAGAAACAGAATCTTGATTTGATTTTTCCGACGTTTGTTGACAAGCAAAAAATGCAGTAATTGCAATTAAAAATATTTGTAACTTTTTCATATTGCTAATTTATTCATTATCCCCCCCTAAACCGCCACCGGCGCCTTGATAGCCGGATGCGGATCATAGTTCTCAATAGAGAAATCTTCGTACTTGAAATCAAAGATATTTTTCACTTCAGGATTTATTTTCATGGTGGGCAAATGCCTTGGTGTTCGCGACATTTGAAGCATCACCTGCTCCATGTGATTGGTATAAATATGGGCATCGCCGAAGGTATGAACAAACTCGCCGCAACGAAGTCCGCAAACTTGCGCAACCATCATGGTGAACAATGAATAGGACGCAATATTGAACGGAACGCCAAGGAAAATATCGGCACTGCGCTGATATAACTGACACGATAATCGCCCATCTGCCACATAAAACTGAAACAGCAAATGACACGGTGGCAAAGCCATTCGGGGCACATCTGCCACATTCCAGGCGCTCACAATGTGGCGGCGCGAATCGGGATTTTTCTTTATCTGCTCGATGAGTTGCGAAATCTGGTCAATATGTTTTCCGTCGCCTGCATCCCAGGACCGCCATTGATGCCCGTAAACCGGTCCGAGGTTGCCGTCCTTATCCGCCCATTCATCCCAAATGCTTACGCCATTTTCTTTCAGGTATTTTATGTTGGTATCGCCCTTCAAAATCCATAGCAATTCATGGATGATGGACTTGGTATGGAGTTTCTTGGTGGTCAATAAGGGGAAGCCGTCTTCGAGATTAAACCGCATCTGATAACCAAAGACGGAATAGGTGCCGGTGCCTGTACGGTCGGCTTTTTTAGTGCCGTAGGTGATGACGTGATTTAATAAATCTAAATACTGTTTCATGGGGCAAAGATACGGAAAAAAGAATGTAAGATATAAGAAGGCAAATGGCAGATGTATGTTCAAGGTAATTATTATAAGTTCTTATCAATATAATTCCTTCGGTTTGAGTATCTTTGCACAATTAAAAATAATAATATGATAATTGTACCACCAATAAAAGAATCCTTCGGTTACTACGACCAGTATATTGCCGAAGCAAAATGTGTTGACCTCATGAAAGGAATGCACGATACTCATATCGAAACACAACAATATATCTTGTCGCTCCCCGAAGATGTGTTGAATTACAGATATGAAAAAAATAAATGGACCATCAAAGAAATCATGGGGCACCTCATGGATTGCGAAATAGTTTTCATGTATCGCGCCCTCCGTTTTGCACGAAAAGATAAAACTCCTTTACCTTCCTTCGATGAAAACCATTATGCCCAAACCTCCAATGCCGGCACCCGCGATATCATGGATTTGATGCGCGAATACGATGTAGTTCGAAATACTACAATACATCTTTTCAAAACTTTTGATGATAAGATGCTCGATGAAAAAGGCACTGCTAATAATCTTGAGATGACACCACGAGCCTTAGGATATTCAATTCTCGGTCACGAAGTTCATCATCTTGCAGTTATCAAAGAACGATATATAAAATAATTTCAGACGTTGAATTTTAAAGAATTTGGTTTCGATTCCCGCCTCCTCGAAGGGATTGAAGCAACTGGTTACACCACCGCAACTCCCATCCAGGAAAAAGTTATCCCTCTCATTTTAGAAGGAAAAGATATAATTGCATCCGCCCAAACAGGCACAGGAAAAACAGCAGCATTCTTGTTGCCAATAGTAAATAAACTCCTCACAATGGAACATGGCGAACATCATATCAATGCCCTCGTAATTGTTCCAACCCGTGAATTAGCCGT
>Ga0206937_10319_pt1 | contig 10166 bp, 12 predicted proteins | sample Alteio_BWOrgHeat_11_FD_152923 | JGI IMG/M metagenome (GOLD analysis project Ga0206937, IMG submission 152923) | Enriched cells from forest soil in Barre Woods Harvard Forest LTER site, Petersham, Massachusetts, United States -... | ecosystem: Environmental > Terrestrial > Soil > Temperate forest >... | reverse complement strand
TCACATATTGGGGGCTAGTGATCTTCACCTGATGCCCAAGCGCTTCGAACTTACGCGCCCAGTAGAATACTCCCGTGCAGGCTTCGACGACCATTGTGCATGGATCGATCTGCGCCAGAACCGCGAGAAGCTGATCGCGCATCACCCTGCGCTTCATGACGACGCGGCCATTGCGGTTGACGCCATGGAGTTGGAACACGTTTTTCGCGATGTCGACGCCGAGGGTCTCTATTGTCATACTGGCTCTCCTTCCTGATGCAGGCTCTCAGTCTGCAGGGTGGGCGGGAGAGCCGTCCATCCCATTAGCTGGTATGATCTGTATCACACCGGCGGGCCCGAAGCCCTGGGCGATCGCTCGCCCCGGCCGGATCGCGTCTGGAACCGGATCCCCGACATGGTGCGAGAGCAGATCATCAAGCTCGCGCTCGACGAGCCGGCGCTTTCGCCGCGCGAACTCGCCGTGGCGGCAGCCAGCGCCCGGAAAGGGGGAGTCCGTCGCGAGGCGCCCGTCCTACTTGCATTGGACGATGGCAGCCTGGTCGCCTTCCTGTCGCCCCGCATCGTTGCGGCGATGGGCGGATCTCACCGTCACCGGCCTCGCCAAGTTCCTGCCCTATGGCGACGGTTTTTCTGCAAAATTTGACACGTCACGCCGGCGTGACTTATTGCATTAACGTCTAGGGGGCTCTGCCATCCGCTTCGTGTCCGGGCTGTGATCTTGTCCTTGGCCTACCGCTACTTGGATGACTTGAGCCTCTAGGCGGCTCCCAAATACTCAGTTCCTGAAACTGCGAGAACTTTTAGACGAATAGGCTCTTCAGCGCTGTGCGAAAGTGCACGTTGCCGCGCCGTTGGCCAATACCTTACCCCGAGACAAGGGTGCGCGAGACCTCATCGCCGCGGCGCGGGAAAATATTCTCGAATTGCCGGTAGGCGACTCCGCGATTGAGATCGATATCGATACAAGGGAAGATCTGCGCCACGGGCCTTAGGTCAAGTTTGACGAGCTGGCGTTCTCAACCATGCATTCATAGCCGGCCACACCGATCGCGGCGATGACGGCAGCTATGTCCGGGACCCCGGAAAAGGTCACCTCGGCGCGTTTCGTCGCGAGATTGACCGACGCTGAGACAACGCCGGGCGTGGCCCGGATCGCCTTTTCGACCCGTTCCACGCAGGAATCGCAGGTCATGCCCTCGACGCGAATGCTAAAGGCGGCGGGATTTTTCGGATTGGAGAAGAGAGAGGACATCGATGTTTCCTTTATGAACGATTTAGTTAGGTGTTGGCCTGTTGGATCGTAGATCGTCGCGCTCCGGCGCGACAACAAGTGTAACGAAGTTTGTATCCACACGGCCGCCGGTGACCAGTGGTTCGGCTAAACAGGGAGGTGAATTGCGCCGCGCTGATCGACAACTCAGAGCAGCTTGGCGTCGAGCGTGATCTCGGCGTTGAGGACCTTAGAGACCGGGCAGTTCTTCTCGGCGTCGCCGGCCATCCGAGCGAAGGTGGCTTCGTCTAGGTTCGGCACCTTGGCGCGCAGAGTCAGAGCCGACCGACTGATGCGGAAGCCCTGCCCCTCCGGTTCAAGAGTGACCGCCGCCTCGGTACTGAGCTCGGTCGGGGTATAGCCGGCGCCCTGCAGCCCAAAGGCCAGCGCCATGGTGAAGCATCCGGCATGGGCGGCAGCGATCAACTCTTCGGGGTTGGTGCCCTTCTCGTTCTCGAAGCGGGTCTTGAAGGAATAGGGGGTTTCGGCGAGCACGCCGGAATCGGTGGAAAGATTGCCGCTGCCGGCACGGCCGGTGCCGCGCCAAACCGCCTTTGCCTTGCGGATCATGTGAAGTCTCCTTGGGTAAGTTGGACTGAGTTGCTCCTTCAGTTCTATCAGGCGCGGTCGCGCGTCCAATTTCCGGAAGCCACCGGGAGGGGAGCGGAGGACATCGATGCGCTGAGATTCTCACGGCGCGTCTGGTTGACCATAGCGCTCAGAATTTCGCCAGCCGACCTTACTCCCCCTTGGCCAGCCGGAACAGCCGTCAGGCGTCCGAAAATAAACCCGAATGATCCTCAACGACTGCAGCAACCTCCATTTCCTGCGCATTGCCGAGAATTTGACGGCGGCAAATACGGCAAGCAAAACATCCTGTCTGGGATGGCGCAAACAGCTATCGTCGGGTTCATGAAAATCGATAAGACTTGGAGGATCGCATAGATGCCGAGCATCCGGGCGGAAAATCTTGAAATGGCCTATCAAATCATGTTGCTATTCACGCGGCATTATCGCCACCTTTCGTCAACGCAGGGGTGCGGTTCCTCGCCGGCGGTCACCTTATGGGCGTCAAGATCGAGATTAAGGTAAATTGATCCCAAGTTGGGGCGAAATCAAAAACCGGTCTTTGGTATTTAGCGGCATTGCCTGCGCGTGCCCCGCGATCCGCGTCCTTCTCCCGTGTGATCGCGGCCACGCGTGGCACGGGGCACGTGGCACGCAATCCCCATGTCCGCAATAAAGGAAAGATCTGATGAAAAATAAGATTGCGGACGCTAGGACGGCGACATTGCTCACCATCGCCATCATAGGTGCCGCGGTGATTGCCGCGTATTTTGGGGTTATCTCGCCGTCATTTTGAACAGTCCTACGGAGCGTTACTCCCTCTTATGGCGATAATTGTTGCGCGGATTTCTGCTTAGGAATGGGCGGAATTTTGTCTTGCAAATCAGGCGGCACATTCCCGGTGCCGAATCGCTTGACGAACGCCGGCATTACGCTGGTTCCGCAGGGGTGGTTCCCGGTGGCGTTTGCCTGGTCGCACTGCCGTGCCCGCATTGAGCGAAGGATGGTGATCACCCATCACGAGCGGCATGGGCTCGCTCACCGACAACACGTCTGGCGGCTCCATTGCCTATCGCCGCTCCAAGGCGGCGGTGAACATGGTGATGCGAAGCGCTGCGATCGATTTGGCGCCGCGCGGCATCACTTGTGTTTTGGTCAATCCCAGATGGGTCAGGACCGATATAGGCGGCCCCAAGGCGCCGTTGTCGCCACAGTAGAGCGTGACTCCCATGCGACGGCTCATCGATACGTTCGGTCCAAATCAATCGGGCAAGTTCTATAACTATGACGGTCGCGAATATCCATGGTGATCGGAGCGCGGTGCAGTCTGAAGCCACGGACACACGCCCCCAGAGTCGCACCCGGCACGCCGATGGCCGCCGAAACGGAAATTGGAAAATAGCAAGCAGAGACCGGCGCCCGCCAGCCTAACCAACAGAAATGTCGGCGATACGGCTTCACCCGGAAATGACACCCCCACGGAAAGATTCGAACTTTTGAATCCAGAGACGCGTGGCAAACGCTGGGGCGATTGGCGCTTAATTTTCATCGCAGAAAGGAGTGGACTTCCGCGGCAAAGAGAGCGTCACTGTCGCCGTGTCGAGATAAGGGCCGGTTGGCCCCATTCGGGATCCTGCCCCGCTGGCGATGGTGCCACTGCGGGGCTTCGGGGGTGGCGGTGCCTGGTGCCGTTGTAACCACAAAGGATCCTCAAATGTCGCACAGCAAAACCCTCACAAAGACCAAGTTTGCGCGCGCCAAGAGCCGCGCGAACAGACCTGCGAAGCCTGGGACCATTCCCTCGGGCTCGACCCGCAGCGGGACCAAGCAGGAGGCCGTCCTCGCCCTGCTGAGACAGCCCAAGGGGACAACGATCGCCGCCATCATGAAGGCGACGGGCTGGCAGCAGCACTCGGTCCGCGGTTTCTTTGCGGGTGTGGTGCGCAAGAAGCTCGGCTTGACACTGATATCGGAGAAGGCTGGGGCCGAACGCGTTTATCGTGTGCCTGTCCGCCAGCCGACCAAATCGAAGCCAAAGGTTTCCATATCGCCGGCCGCTTAACCATGGCTCCGGTGGATACCCGAGCGATCGAGGACGAGATCGATCGCATTCGGTCGCTCGACCTCGAGGAATTGCGTCGCGAATGGCGGCGGCTCAACCACGGTGAACCGCCGCGGATCAGTCGCGACCTGCTTGTCCTAGCCCTCGGTTACAGACTTCAGGAAATCGCGCATGGCGGGCTCGGCAAGGTGACCCGGCGCAAGCTGCAAACGATGGCGAAGGCCTTGCGGACAACGGGCCGGGTTGGCCCGGCGCCGAGCCTCAGCCTGAAGCCCGGCGCGCGTCTGGTTCGGGAATGGGGCGGCCGCACGCACACCGTCACGATAACGGAAGATGGGTTCGAGTATGCCGAGACGAGCTATCCGTCCCTGACCAAGATCGCCAAAAGGATCACCGGAGCGCACTGGTCGGGTCCGCGCTTCTTTGGGCTATTAGCGGCAGGTGCGGAGCGCCCGAGCAATGGGGAGCGCGATGGGTGAAACGGACAAGACGCCGCGACGCACCGCCAAAAAGGCACGCTGTGCGATTTACACCCGAAAATCGTCGGAGGAAGGGCTGGAGCAGGCCTTCAACTCGCTCGACGCCCAGCGGGAAGCCTGCGCCGCCTTCATTCTCTCGCAAAAGCACGAAGGCTGGACGGCGTCGCCGGCGCTGTATGATGATGGCGGGTTTTCCGGCGGCACGATGGAGCGGCCAGGCCTGAAAAGGCTGATCGCCGATATCGAGGCACGCCAGATCGATGTGATCGTCGTCTATAAGGTCGACCGGCTGACCCGCGCCCTCTCCGATTTTGCCAAGCTCGTCGAGGTCTTTGACCGCCGCGGCGTCTCGTTTGTGTCGATCACCCAGCAATTCAACACCACCACCAGCATGGGACGGCTGACGCTGAATGTGCTTTTGTCCTTCGCCCAGTTCGAGCGGGAAGTCACCGGCGAACGCATCCGCGACAAGATCGCCGCGTCCAAGAAAAAGGGCATGTGGATGGGCGGCATGCCGCCGCTGGGCTATGACGTGAAAACCCGCAAGCTAGTCGTCAACGACGCCGAGGTCCGCATCGTTGTCGATATCTACCGGCGCTATCTCGCGCTCAAGTCGGTTCACGCGCTGCGGGACGAGCTTGCCGGCGCCGGGATCAAGAGCAAGCGCCGAACGCGGCTCGACGGTGCCGAATATGGGGGTCAGAAGTTCTCACGTGGCGCGCTTTATCTGATCCTCCAGAACCGTCTTTACCGCGGCGAGATATTCCACAAAGGCAATAGCTATCCCGGCGAACACCCGGCGATTGTCGACAAGCCGCTGTGGGATGATGTCCAGGCCGTGCTGGCTGCAAACCGCGTGGAGCGGGCGACGGGGGTCCGCGCAGGGCACCCCAGTCTGCTGACCGGCATGGTTTTTGATGAGACCGGCGAGCGCCTGACGCCAACCTATGCGGTCAAGAAGGGAACGCGATACCGGTACTATGTTTCGACCTCCCTCATCACCGGAGCGGGAAGGACCCGTTCGAGCGGCCGGCGGATACCGGCCGGCAATTTGGAAGGCCTGGTGATCGCTAGGTTGCGCACATTTCTCGCCGACCCCGGAGCGATCCTCGATGCCGTCGACAATGATTCGCACGGTGACCCAGGGCGGAGCCAACTGATCGAACGTGGCCGTCAGGTCGCGGAAGAACTCGGAGCCCACGCACCTGACAAAGTCAAAGCGACGCTCATGGCACTATTTTGCCGCGTGGAAATCAGATCCGATCGCGTCGACATCACGCTCTCTCGAGGCCGCTTGACCCAGCTGCTCGCCGGGTCGCTTGATCTGAAGATGCAGCATCAAGCGCCTCCGAGTGCACCGGATGATCTCCTGGGATTGACGGTGCCGGTGGGCCTGAAGCGCGTCGGTCGCGAAATGCGAATGCTGGTCGAGAATGCCGATGACCAGACACCAGCCGATCCCAGCTTGCTCAGGATCATTGCGCGCGCTCACCACATCCAGGCGCGTCTGATCCAAAACCCCAAGCTGACCGTGCACGATATCGCTCGCGAAGAGCAAGTGTCGGCAGCCTACCTCTATTCCCTCCTGCGTCTTCCCTGGCTGGCGCCCGGCATCACAACGGCCCTCATCAATGGCCGAAAACCGCCGCAACTCACCGCCCAGACATTGATGCGTCTGACGCCGCGGCTGCCAGCCGGCTGGGCTGAACAGCGAAAGCTCCTCGGCTTTCGCTGAGAACAAATCGTCGATTCTGCGAGTTCCCGCCTCCAATTACTTCAGCTTCGCCTGACGTCGGCTGCTCCGCCCGCGAAAAAAGTCAACCACGAAATGGCGCCGGAGAGATTTTCAAAACGACCGCAGCCGAAATCGCGCGTGCAACCGTCTCTGCCACGAATCGCTTTGGACACGAGACCAGTAACCCCCGCAAATTTGCGACAAAATTGGCTTCCTAGAAAGACAACAATAACTGCAATATCGATTCCTCAATAACTGGCTGACGAGCCAGTCCTCGGCGAACCCGTCTCGGGTCAGATTCCCTGTTATCAGGGAAAAAAACAGGGAATTTCGCAAAATTGCTAGCCTAGAGCAGAAAATGGGTGCGAATTTCGAAGCAAATTCGGAGTGTTACCGCCAAATTCCCTGCGCAACGGAACAGGGAATTACTTTTGCTCGAACAGGGAATTTTGAACAACGGAACAGGGAATGTATTCGCGCAATCAGGGAATCGGTGTAGATCGACGCCTATCGCCTTGGCTTCTTGCCGCAAGACCTCATTGCAGGCCGACGCTGGCGCGGCCCCATCGCCATCCCTGAACAGATGGCTACCACACCCGCGCTGGGCTTTCGCCGGAGATCGGCTTCTTCGCGTTTCTGGCAGGGTCGCTGGCCTTCGCGATGTTTGGGGATAGCCGCTTCCTGAATGCGGAGCGGATTCGACGATCACGCCAATTTTCGCTGGCGGGCTCGCCCCTGTCGAATTCGCGATACGCGAGCAAACTGGCATCGGACGTGACGACGGATCCACGAAACTGAAGCATCAATCTGCGGTCGAAACCGAGTCTGAGAACCTCGCCGTTCGATTCACCCCGCTTTGGCCGAAACTCCGTCTGCCGATGTCGATAGATTCAGGAAATCGGCGGCCTGCGGACGTCAGCGATGGGGCTCACCGCGCCGGAGCTGTGCCCGGCAGGCCCCTCGCGTAGATCGGCCTTCACTCGCATCCAGACCAGGGTAGCTATGCACGTCATCTGCGTGTCGCCCTGTTGCGGCGCCGATGCCGAAGGATTGTCAGCCACAACTTTCAACGCGCAGATCTCGACATTCATCGGCCTGGGTACTTCGGGCTGATTCTCGCCAGCCGCAGCTAGATCCGTCGCCGCGAGCGTCTTTGTGGGAGGCGCTTGACATTGCCAAAATCCGTCGAAAGCCGCAATCTCAAACGAGGCCGTCATCCGGTAATGTCGGTTATATTGGTGCCAAACAAACCTGGGAAACGGCGATGGACGATGAGGTGGCGAACGCCGGAAAGACCGACAGCGCGTTCGACACATCTTGTTCTGGTGCCGGGGCTGGTCTGCACCGAGGATCTTTTCGCAGAACAGATCGCGTCGTTGCGGGGAAAGGTCGCAGATCACGCGCGACACGACACCATGAGTGCGATCGCCCGGGCAGTCCTCGCAACGGCACCCAACCGATTTGCGCTGTGCTGGCTCTCGACGGGCGGTTACATCGCTTTCGAGATGGTGCGCCAGGCGCCCGATCGGATCGAGCGCGAAAGTCGGTATCGTCGCTCATGAAATCCTCGCCGCCGGGAGCCATTCCTGGCGCATTTCGCCATCCAGACGCGAGGCTTCGTCGCGCAACAGCCTCCATGCCCGGTCGACCTCAGCCCGATCGCTGGAGCCTATCCGCCCCCCAGCAATCGCCGGGCGGCCGAGGCCGCCGAGACCTACTGGCAAGCTTCGATCGGCAAAAAAAGCGGAATTGGAGGGATCGATGTGCTGAAGGCGTGGCGGCTCCATTTTAAAAAAGTCCGATTGTCCATCGCCGACCGGAAACGCGCAGAAATTTTTGACCTCCTGCGCCAATGGGAAGCAAAATCCAGCGAAGCGAAGACTGGCGGAAACGTCGGCGGTGGAAATTAATCCGGCTGATTTGTTTGCTATTCATTTCCGGCGACAAACGAGACGCTGATGGGCAATGTTCTCCCGCGCCGTCCGTTTGCCGGTGGAGAGAGTGATGTCCAAGCGTCAGTCCACAACTTCATCTCGAAAGAACTTTGCAGAGGCGTCCAGCCGCGCCCTCGCCCATATGTCCGTGGGTTCTCTGGCAGCTCATCCACTTAATCCGAGAGTTCATGGTCGCCAGCAAGTAATGGCGATCGCTCGCAGTATCGAAACATTCGGCTTCACTGCACCTATCCTGATCGACGGCATGAACCGAATCGTCGCGGGCCATGGCCGTCTTGAGGCCGCGAAGTGGCTCGGGCTTGAAAGCGTGCCCGTCATCCGCCTCGAGCATCTGACCGACACGCAAGCCAAAGCCTATATGCTCGCCGACAACAAGCTGACCGACCGGTCGTCCTGGGACGATCGCAAGGTCGCGATCGTTCTGAAGGAGCTTTCCGAAATCGCCCTTGATTTTGAGATCGAGGCGACGGGTTTCGAGGCTCCGGAGATCGATCTGCATATTCAGTCTTTGGAGCCGCCGGACGCGGACGCCGCAGACGAATTTGAAGCCCCTGCGGGGCCACCCGTATCCAAGCTTGGCGACCTGTGGCTTCTGAATGACCATCGCGTCTTGTGCGGCGACGCACTCGACCCTGGGGCCTATAAAGCGCTGCTTGGCGACGAGAAGGCCTCGAGCGTCTTCACCGACCCGCCATACAATGTCCGCATCAAGGGCCATGCGGGCGGGAAAGGCCGAACGAAGCACCGTGAATTTCCCATGGCTTCCGGCGAAATGACGAGCGATGCGTTCTCTCGCTTTCTCGTCGAGGCGTTCGGGCTGATGATGTCCCACGTGGCCGACAACGCGACTCTTTTCGCCTGCATGCCACATCTTTGAGATCGCCGGAGTCGTTCGATCCCTTGATTGCGACCTCGTCAATTTGTGCGTTTGGGTCAAGTCCAACGGCGGCATGGGGTCGCTATATCGCTCGCGATACGAACTTGTCTTCGTGTTCGGCAAGCGCGGCGCCCGACGCGAGAACAATGTGCAGCTCGGCCGGTTCGGCCGCAACCGCACGAACGTCTGGAACTACCCTGGCGCCAACGCCTTCGCCCGACACGGCCGAACGCGCGGTTTGGATTTTCACCCGACCGTAAAGCCAATTGCGAATGGTCGCCGACGCGATCCTCGACGCGAGGCAGCGCGGCGACATCATACTCGATCCGTTCTGCGGCAGTGGCACAACGATCCTCGCGGCCGAACGCGGCGGGCGGCGAGGCTTCGGGATCGAGCTCGACCCGCTATACGTCGACCTCGCGATCTCGCGCTGGCAGCGGGTGACAAAGCAAACCGCCATTCACGCGAATGGCAAGACCTTTGAAGCGCTGTGCGCCGAAAGGCGAGAGGCCAATGGCCAAGACTAACGCCAAAGCAGCAAGATCGAACAAATCGCCGAAGCTCAACGTCGCGCGCCAAACCCGCACGGGCCGGCGACAAGGATCCAATCGCCGCGAAAGCACGATCGCCATCATCGATCGCCTTTTAGCCGGCTATGTCCCCATAACGATCAACGGCGAGATGACAAAGGTCCCGGCCGCCAAGGCGATCGTTCTTCAGTTGCTGAAGAAGGGAATGTCTGGGAGCGCCCGCGCTTGGCGAGCGCTGTTGCGGTACCGGGATTTCGCGAGCCGCCGCTCTGAGAAGAGGCTCGAGGTTGCCTTTATCGACACCGATTACACGACGGCCTTCGCGAATTCTTTGCCGAGGGACGAGAATGGCTGATTACGAAGTTGGCTACGGGAAGCCGCCCAAAAGCCGACGGTTTCAACCTGGCGTTTCCGGAAACCCGAAAGGACGCCCAAAACGCAAGCCTCTCGCGCTCGCCGAGACGATCGAGAAGGTCCTTAACGCCAAGATCGAATAGCGGGAGCGCGGCCAAACAAGGTTCGCAAGCGCGCAGGAACTCAGCATTAAAATGCTCGTCGACCGCGCCGTGAGCGGCGATCTCGAAGCGGCGGAGATTGTGCTGAAAATCCGGGAACGCGCCGAGCGCTACGGCGACGCCGGCGTCGAGCAGATCGAAATCAGCGACTGGTTGCCGGATTACCCCGGTCAGTC
>Ga0206937_10250_pt2 | contig 10236 bp, 8 predicted proteins | sample Alteio_BWOrgHeat_11_FD_152923 | JGI IMG/M metagenome (GOLD analysis project Ga0206937, IMG submission 152923) | Enriched cells from forest soil in Barre Woods Harvard Forest LTER site, Petersham, Massachusetts, United States -... | ecosystem: Environmental > Terrestrial > Soil > Temperate forest >... | reverse complement strand
AAAATTGGCATGACTGTCCAAGAGGCCGAACAAGCGCTCGATGCAAAGTTAGATCCAATAAGCTCTGAGTTCGGTAAGGAATGCCGGGTGACTTCGAGGTCAGACAAAAAAGACCGCGTTATGCAATATATAGTCGAGGATGAGAACATCGCGGCAATTGATGTCTATCCATCCGCCGCCGAAGCCTTTCCACTCCCGATCCCCGCCATTGGGACACCGGAAGGTATTGGTGTCGGTTCCACGGAAGAACGGATAAGAAGAGCCTATGGAAAATCCGCGAGAAAGGAACGCGCGCCCTATTTTGACGAAGACAACAAAGACACTGAATATTGGATTCATGTCGATAATCCAGCCAAAAAGCTGGGCATGATCTTCGACGTTCGATTTGGCCGGGTGTTGAATTTTTCAGTAGGAATGCTCGAAGCGATCAATCGAATGGAAGGTTGCATCTAGCCGAGTTACCGGATGGACCAGTCGCGACTCCAGGGACGGAACTTTGAATTTGCGACCTCGCCGGGCGAGGGCGCTGGGACGCGGCGGCATTATGCCCAATTGCCAAAAATGATCCGAAGTGCGACATTTAGCGATAGCTTTATCATGAGGCGGGCAAGCTTCGCCTCAAGCGGAAGCCGCCGCCTCACCCAAGACCTGACGATCGCTGAATCGACGCGGGAAATCATAGCGGCACCCTTTAGCGGCAAGGATGAATTAAGGGATGGCACTAGCCTTCGCGCTTGTCCTGGTTTTGGTCGTCGTCGGCTCCGTGTTGTTTCACGTTCTGAGCCCATGGTGGATGACGCCGATTGCCTCGAACTGGGGTTATATCGATGGCACGATCAATCTGACGTTTTGGATTACCGGAGCCGGTTACGTCGTTATTATTTTGTTTATGGCCTATTGCGTTTTCCGCTTCCGGCACCAGGAAGGAAGGCGGGCGGCCTACCAGCCGGAGAACAATAAGTTGGAATGGTCGCTCGGCATAGGGACCACGGTGGCCGTCTTGGCCCTGCTGGGGCCGGGGTTGTTCGTATGGTACCAATACATCGCGGTCCCGAAAGAGGCGTCCGAGTTCGAGGTCGTGGGTCAACAATGGAATTGGAGCTTTCGCCTTCCGGGGAAGGACGGCCGGCTCGGCACAACCGATCCAAGATACATCAGTTCCGACAATCCCTTGGGTTTGAATCCGAACGATCCCGACGGGCAAGACGACCTCGTGATCAACGGCGGCGACTTGCACCTCGCGCTCGGGAAGCCGGTCAAGGTATTGCTCCGCTCCATCGACGTCGTGCATGACTTTTATGTGCCCGAGTTCCGGGCCAAGATGGACGCGATGCCAGGTCTGGTCACCTACTTCTGGTTCACCCCGACCAGAACCGGGACGTTCGAAGTCCTCTGCGCGGCATTCTGTGGCGTCGGTCACGATGCGATGCGGGGCAATGTCGTCGTTGAGAAGGAGAGCGATTATCAGGCGTGGCTGCAGAAGCAGCATACCTTCGCGGAATTATCGGCTCACGCCAAAAAAGTAAATCTGACGCAAGAATCTGCCCCTGTAAGTAAGACGGATGCGGCTCTGGGGGAGTGAGCCTCATCGGGAAGGAACGAGGAGAACGTTTGATGGTCGATATTGGCGTAGCCGAAGTTATCCCGCCTGCAGAAGTGGAAGACGTCGAGCTTTACCATCCGAAGAGCTGGGTGACGAAGTACGTCTTTTGCCAGGACGCCAAGGTCATCGCCATACAATACTCGATCACGGCGATCAGCATCGGATTGGCGGCTCTGGTGATGTCATGGTTTATCCGGTTGCAACTGGCGTTTCCGGGCACCTTCTCCTTTATAACCCCGAGCAACTACTACCAATTCGTCACGATGCACGGGATGATCATGGTGATCTACCTGCTCACCGCGCTGTTCTTGGGAGGCTTTGGCAACTACCTCATCCCGCTGATGGTGGGCGCCCGGGACATGGTTTTTCCCTATGTGAACATGCTGAGCTACTGGGTCTACCTTCTCGCGGTGCTGGTCCTGGTGGCGAGCTTTTTCGCGCCGGGCGGACCTACCGGCGCCGGCTGGACCCTGTATCCGCCCCAGGCCATCCTCGAAGGCACCCCCGGGCGGCCGTGGGGCATCATTCTGATGTTAGCTTCTCTGATTCTGTTCATCATCGGCTTCACCATGGGCGGCTTGAACTATGTGGTGACGGTGCTGCAAGGACGGACACGGGGGATGACGATGATGCGCCTGCCCTTAACGGTATGGGGCATTTTCACGGCCACCATCCTCGCCCTGCTGGCCTTCCCCGCCTTGTTCGTCGCCTCCGTCATGATGTTGTTCGACAGGGTGCTCGGGACCAGCTTCTTCATGCCGGCCATCGTCCAGGCCGGGGAACACCTGAAATATGCCGGAGGCAGTCCGATATTGTTTCAGCACCTCTTCTGGTTTTTCGGCCATCCCGAGGTCTACATCGTCGCCCTGCCGGCCTTCGGCATCGTCTCCGACCTGATCAGCACCCATGCGCGAAAAAACATCTTCGGCTATCGCATGATGGTGTGGGCGTTGGTGGCCATCGCCGTCCTCAGCTTCATCGTATGGGGCCACCACATGTATATCAGTGGCATGAACCCGCCGTTCGGATTCTTCTTCGCCACCTCAACGCTCATCATTGCCGTCCCAACCGCCATCAAGGTCTACAACTGGGTGCTGACCCTGTGGCGCGGCGACATCCACCTCACGGTCCCGATGCTGTTTGCCCTCGGATTCATCGTCACGTTTGTGAATGGGGGGATCACCGGTCTATTCCTCGGCAATGTGATCGTGGATGTTCCACTTTCAGCCACGATGTTCGTCGTTGCCCACTTTCATATGGTGATGGGTATCGCGCCAATTCTCGTTGTTTTTGGGGGGATCTACCATTGGTACCCCAAGATCACTGGGCGGATGCTGAACGAGAGGCTGGGCCAATTTCATTTTTGGATCACGTTCCTTGGGGCCTATCTGATTTACTTCCCGATGCACTATTTGGGGTTTATCGGCGTGCCGCGCCGGTATTACGAGCTGGGTGAGACGGCGTTTGTCCCGCCATCGGCCGCGTCGCTGAACGTCTTTATCACCACCGCGGCATTGATCGTGGGCGCCGCCCAGATTGTGTTCTTTTTCAATCTGATATGGAGCCTGTCCAAAGGCAAGCTTGCCGGCGGCAACCCCTGGAAGGCCACCACGCTGGAGTGGCAGACACCGCAAACCCCGCCCGGGCATGGCAACTGGGGCAAGGAGCTGCCGGTCGTCTATCGCTGGGCGTACGATTACAGTGTGCCGGGCGCCGCGCAGGATTTCCTGCCGCAAAACCAGCCCCCCGCCATCCAAGCACGTTAGGCTGCCTTGCCATGAATATCCTGTACCTATTCTTGGCGGTAATCGCGGCCATCGTCGCATGGTGGTTGGTGCAGCAAAGGCTGACCGCCAAACCCTGGTTGGAAGCGGGCCCGATCGGCGCCACGGGGGCATCGTCCCTGCCCACCGCGAAGATTGGATTGGGGGTGTTTCTCGCCGTCGTCGGCTGCCTCTTCTCGCTTTTGATCAGCGCCTACGCCATGCGCATGGACATGGGGGAGTGGAGGCCCGCGCCGGTGCCGGCGCTGCTATGGCTCAACACGGTTATGTTGATCTTGAGCAGTGGCGCGCTGCAATGGGCGCGAGTTGCCGCGCGGCGGGGAGGGATGGATGGGGTCAGAGCCGGCCTGCTCACAGGGGGTGGTATGGCGCTTGCTTTCCTGGCCGGTCAGCTCATCGCGTGGCACCAGCTCGACGCCGCGGGCTATTACTTGACGGCCAACCCGGCCGCCGCCTTCTTTTACCTGATCAGCGGCGTGCACGGGCTGCATATATTGGGCGGTCTAGTGGCCTTGGGCAGAACCATGGATAAGGCGTGGCAAGGTGTCGCGGGGGGTAACGTGCGCTTGAGCGTCGAGTTATGTGCCATGTACTGGCACTTTCTGCTTTTTGTCTGGCTGGTCTTATTCGGTCTGCTGTTGCTGACAGATCCGATTGAATCGGACAGCGGTCTGGTTTCTTTGATTTGGCGCATTTTCTGATGATGAGCCGGTGTCCGCCGCGCCTGAAAATGCTCCAGAAAGGACTTCGGAAGTACAAATGACGGAACCGGCACTCACGGACACGTTGGAAGCCCCCGCGCGCCCCGGCGGCTGGCAAGGCTTCGCCGCCGATTGGTCCTCGGACCAGCGCGCGTTCAAGAATGTCCCCTGGGGCAAGGCCATGGTATGGATCTTCCTCCTGAGCGACACCTTTATTTTTAGTTGTTTTCTGCTTTCGTACATGACGGTGCGAATGTCGACGACCGTTCCTTGGCCGGACACTAGTGAAGTCTTCATTTTGACGATCCGCGGCACGAAATACCCCCTCCTCCTGATCGCCATCATGACCATGATCCTGATCACCAGCAGCGGGACGATGGCCATGGCCGTCAACTGCGGCTACCGCCGCGATCGCGTCAAAACCGCGGCCTTGCTGGTGGTGACTGCGGCATTTGGCGCCAGTTTCGTCGGAACGCAGGCTTTTGAATGGACCACGCTGATCTTGGAAGGGGTCCGGCCTTGGTCCAACCCCTGGGGCGCGGATCAGTTTGGCGCGACCTTTTTCTTGATCACCGGCTTCCACGGCACCCACGTGACAATCGGCGTGATATTCCTGCTCCTCATTGCGCGAAAAGTTTGGCGGGGAGATTATGACCGTCACGCGCGCGGCTTTTTTACCAGCCGGAAAGGAAATTACGAGATTGTCGAAACGTTGGGTCTCTACTGGCACTTCGTCGATCTTGTGTGGGTCTTCATCTTTGCACTTTTTTATCTTTGGTAAGTGGAAAACACATGGCACAGCTATCTTCGGCATCCGTATCTTCGGCACCTGGAAAAAATATGGCGCACAAAGAGGGACAACAACACCCGGTTAAGCTTTATCTGATCGTCTGGGGATGGCTGTTTGTCCTGAGCACTTGCTCTTTTCTCGTCGACTACTTGGGCGTCGTGGGGTTTCTCAAGTGGTTTCTGATCCTGCTGTTCATGATTGTGAAGGCGGGGTTGATCGTCGCCGTCTTCATGCACATGGCCTGGGAGCGGCTGGCCCTGACGTATGCCATTCTGGCCCCGCCGGGGGCGGTGTTGCTGTTTGTGGCCATCATGGCGTTCGAGTCGGATTACACCCACTACACGCGGGTCGCATTTTTCGGAATGGGGGAAGCCACTGCCGAGGTCGCGACCCTCGCGCCTAAACCGTCAGGGTCTGGGATCGGAACCGCCACCGCCACCGCTCCACCTGACCAGTTGAAGAAAGAGGCGAAGAAAGACGCTCTCGATGTTGCGAAACCCCAAGTCAAGTCCGAAGGGCGCAACGTCGTCGTTGCGGGCAGCGCCGCCGCGACCGGGGAAGCAGGGAAGACCGCGCCGGCGCGCGGCAATGCGTCGGGCGCCACCACGGACCATAACGATATCGCGGCCGCCGCGAAGGCACCTGAATCGAAGTTCTACACCCTCAAGCCCGGCGATACGCTGTGGAAGATCGCCGAATCGGAATATGGCCCCGGCCATGGCGGCAAATATCATCTGATCTTTGAAGCCAACAAGACTTTGCTGTCCAATCCCGGCAAGCTCTCTCCCGGCCAAGTGCTGCGGATTCCGCCGCTTTCGGGCTGAGACGACGGCGTTTGCAGGGAAGGCGCATCGAAGGATGGCGCCGACGGCGCGTCTCGAGGGAGGAGCAATCTCCCCCAACGCAACTTCGCTATGCCCTCGAGCGCGACCCGCGGCTTGACGTCAGACAGGGGCGGCCGGTTCCACCACCTTTCGATAGAGATGCCAACTCGCATGGGCAAGGATCGGCACCGTGACCGCGAGCCCGACGAACAGCAGCAAGAAGCCGATCGCCAGGATCGACGCGATGATCAATCCCCAGATTGCCATGGTCACAGGGTTCTTCCGTACCGCTCTGAGCGATGTGAGAACAGCCACGGCCAAGCCTACATCGCGGTCGAGCAGCAGGGGAAACGAGATGACGCTGATGCTCAGCACTACAACGGCAAAGGCAGCGCCGATCGCGTTGCCAAAAGCAATTAGGCTCCAACCCCGCGCCGTAGTGACGACATCGATGAGAAACCCCCCATAGGACTCCGGCTCGCCGGGGCCATAGAGCCAGCCATAAAGGGACTCAGCCGCAGCCAGCCAGAGGCGAAAAATAATCAGCAGCAAGAGGCCAAGCGCGAGGAGCGAGGGAACCGATGGCGAGTGCCGCACGTCGAAAACATTCGACCAATGGGTCTCAAGGCCGAACTCCCGCCGTCGGCTTATCTCATACAAGCCAATTGCGGCGATGGGGCCGATCAGAGCAAAGCCCGACATGAGGGGGAAAAACAGGGGCAGAGTATAGCCGGCGAGGCACAAGCCGACGATGGGGTATATCAGGCCCAGGAAAAAGAGAGACGACGGCATCGCCAGGAAATCGTCGACACCTTTGGACAGAGCGTATTTGAGGTCCGCCGGACCGATTTTGCGCACTGCAGGATAAGCCAGGGTCGAATCCGGACCGGCAATCACATGGAATTTCGGCATTAGCGTTCCTCCCAAACCGAGCGACACGCGATCACGAGGTCGCGGCAAAGCTCGGCATAAAGTGGCTGGCCGCACGGAACCCCGAGCTGGACTTTTGCCATTATACACTCCAGCGCGGAAGTTGTCGCCCCTGCGATGGGGCACCCCAAGAGTCATGCCGAAGTTTGATGAAGCACCGGCAGGACGGACGCCGGTGATCGCGACGGCCCTAGCGGCGCAGGCGCCACCGGCCGGAGATGTCCAAAACGCCGGAGCGACTATGCGGCCTGGTTGGGGCTCAGGCCGCCGCGCTCCAGAGGCGGCCGGCGACTGCCGGCGCCCGGCCGCCGTCTCGCTCCTCCCCTCAGGAACCCTCGCGCGAATGAAAATACCCGCGCCCGATCAGTTCGATTCGTTCCATGGATTGCCGCGCGCCCTAAACAAACCTTATTGACCGTCAGCTGCGCATCGGCTATGGAAGTCAAGTTCGCCGTCGGCAAGGGTTCGCCCCGTGAAAATCATTCTTATCGTAGCGCGCGCGCTGGCGGCGGGACGGAGATAGGCTCCGCTTTCCCTCGGCTGGCGCATATCCTCGGCCCTCAGGGGCCTTTTTTATTGCCACGATTCAAGAAATCGCAAACAATCTCTTCGAAAGGCACCCGTTGGAGCAAGTTATGACCAATCTGATGACCGGTGCGGAAATGGTCATCCGGGCGTTGCGGGACCAGGGAGTCGAAACCATTTTCGGCTATCCGGGCGGCGCGGTCCTGCCGATCTACGACGCCCTGTTCCACCAAGATTTCATCAAGCATGTGCTGGTGCGCCACGAACAGGGGGCGGCGCATGCCGCCGAGGGCTTCGCCCGGTCGAGCGGCAAGGCCGGCGTGCTTTTGGTGACCTCCGGTCCTGGCGCCACCAATGCGGTTACCGGCTTGACCGATGCGTTGATGGATTCGATCCCTCTCGTCTGCATCACGGGCCAGGTGCCGACCCATCTCATCGGCTCCGACGCCTTCCAGGAATGCGACACGGTCGGCATCACGCGGCATTGCACCAAGCACAATTATCTGGTCCGCCAGATCGAGGACTTGCCGCGCGTGCTGCACGAGGCTTTTTACGTCGCCCAGAACGGGCGTCCGGGGCCGGTCGTCGTCGACATCCCCAAGGACGTGCAATTTGCGATTGGCGCCTACATCGGCCCGCGCAACATCGAGCACAAGACCTATCGGCCCAAGCTCGATGGCGATCCTGGCCGGGTCGCGCGGGCCGTCGCGCTGATGGCGGCGGCCAGGCGTCCCGTGTTTTATACCGGCGGCGGAGTCATCAACTCGGGCCCCGAGGCCTCGCGCCTTCTGCGCGAACTCGTGTCAATCACCAGGTTTCCGCTCACCTCCACGTTGATGGGGCTTGGCGCCTATCCGGCGTCGGGCAAGAGCTGGCTCGGCATGCTCGGCATGCACGGTACTTATGAAGCCAATAATGCGATGCACGATTGCGATTTGATGATCGCGGTCGGCGCCCGGTTCGACGATCGCATCACCGGCCGGCTCGACGCTTTCTCGCCAGGCTCGAAAAAGATTCACATCGACATCGATCCGTCCTCGATCAATAAGAACGTGAAAATCGATCTCGGCATTGTCGGCGATTGCACCCATGTGCTGCGTCAGCTGATCGAGGTTTTCCGCGCGAAAGGTGTTTTGATCAACGCCGATGCCTTGACCAAATGGTGGGCGCAAATCGGCAAATGGCGGGCCCGCAAATCGCTGTCGTTCAAGAACGCGAAGGACGTGATCAAACCGCAATATGCAGTGCAGCGTCTTTACGAATTGACGAAAGCGCGCGATACCTACATCACCACCGAGGTCGGCCAGCACCAGATGTGGGCGGCGCAGCACTACCATTTCGAGGCGCCGAACCGTTGGTTGACGTCGGGCGGATTAGGCACCATGGGCTACGGGCTTCCGGCGGCGATCGGCGCGCAGATGGCGCATCCCGGCGCGCTCGTCATCGATATCGCGGGCGAGGCCTCGATCCTCATGAATATGCAGGAGCTCTCGACCGCCGCGCAATATCGCCTGCCGGTCAAGATCTTCATCCTCAACAACGAATATATGGGAATGGTGCGGCAATGGCAGGAACTCCTGCATGAAGGCCGCTATTCCCAAAGCTATACGGCGGCGCTGCCCGATTTCGTCAAGCTTGCCGAGGCCTTTGGAGCGCACGGCATCCGCTGCTCGGACCCGGCGCTGCTCGATGACGCCATCATGGAGATGATCGAAACCCCGAAAACCGTCATCTTCGATTGCGTCGTCGACAAGACCGAAAATTGCCTGCCGATGATTCCGTCCGGCAAGGCGCATAACGAGATGCTTCTACCCGGCGACGACGAGGCGATCGAAGCCGCGATCGATGCCGCCGGCAAGATGCTGGTGTAACACCATGAACGCCCCAGCGGCCCCCCTCTCGCCCTACTCCTCGGCCCTCGGCAAGTCGAATATCGAGGTCCACACGCTCTCGGTCCTGGTCGATAACGAACCGGGCGTTCTCGCCCGCGTCGTCGGGCTGTTCTCCGGGCGCGGCTATAACATCGAGAGCCTGACGGTCGCCGAGGTCGCCCATGCCGAGCATCTTTCGCGCATCACTATCGTCACTGCCGGGCCGCCGCAGGCGATCGAGCAAATCGGCCATCAGTTGGAGCGGCTTGTGCCGATCCATAAGGTCACCGATCTGACGCTGCGGGGCAATGCCGTCGAGCGCGAACTCGCGATGATCAAGGTCGCGGGCAAGGGCACCGATCGCGACGAGGCGTTGCGGCTCGCCGAAGCTTTTCGCGCGCGGGTGATCGACGCCTCGATCGAGAGCTTTGTTTTCGAGCTTACCGGCGCGGTCGGCAAGATCGACCAGTTCATCGACCTCATGCGGCCGATCGGTCTCGTCGAAGTGTCGCGCACCGGCGTCGCCGCCATGTCGCGCGGGCCAAATCCGATGTGAGGCCGCGCCGGTCCGCGTTTGGTTTTGTATGATTTGATTTTTCCAGATTCCCCGCCGCCGCGTTCCGCAATCGCGTTCTATTCGTTGTTCCGCGAGGCGTCGGCGACGGTGACGTCGACTGGCCGGGAACGGTCGCCGCGAGACACTATCAGCGTCACCGTTTTTCCAACCCCTGCCTGTTCTAAGACCCGAGCAAGATCGGTTGCATCATGAACCGCCTGGCCATTTGCAGCGGTGATCACGTCTTCGATCTTGCTGTCGGCGGTCACGCCTTTGAGCCCGGCTTTCGCGGCTACGGAGCCGGGATAAACCAGCAGGATCACAACTCCGTCAATGCCCGCTTGCGCGGCGGCGGTGTCGCGAGCCGCGGCAATGCCAATCCCCGGCGCTGGCACATGGCGCTCACCGATCAGCTGTGCCGCGACGCGATTGACGATATCAACGGGTATTGCGATGCCGACGCCGGCCGAGGCTCCTGAACCCGATATAATCAGGCTGTTAACGCCGATCAGACGGCCAGAACTGTCGAGCAAGGGACCACCGGAATTTCCCGGATTGAGAGCCGCGTCCGTCTGAATTCCGCCAAAGATCTCGTGCCCCTCCGCCGTCGGTATCCGCCGGTGCAAGGCGCTGACGATCCCCGATGTCAGGG
>Ga0206937_10328_pt1 | contig 10397 bp, 5 predicted proteins | sample Alteio_BWOrgHeat_11_FD_152923 | JGI IMG/M metagenome (GOLD analysis project Ga0206937, IMG submission 152923) | Enriched cells from forest soil in Barre Woods Harvard Forest LTER site, Petersham, Massachusetts, United States -... | ecosystem: Environmental > Terrestrial > Soil > Temperate forest >... | reverse complement strand
ATCGACTTCATGGAAGTAATACAGCGACGGATATGCCTGCCTCGACCAGCTTTCCGGCGCGCGATAAATCTCGTGTGGGAACACCGTGATGGCCACCGGCACTTTGATCTGATCGGTCTTCTGTGCCGCGGCACTGAAGTTGTTGTTGTTATTTTCCCAGTAGAAGCGGGAGGAAGAGGCGCCTGTGTTGGTGAGCCAGTACAGCGTGATGTCGTCGAGTATTTCGTCGCGACCGATCACGCGTTCGGGTTGGCCGTCGCTGTCGCTCCACTCGGCGATCTTTTCATATGTCCAGGCGGCCAGGCTGCCGGGCGAATCGGCAAACGCATAGCCGACCGTCTGCGGACGGGTCACCATCATCGCGCCGTAGGCAGCGTTTCTTCCGAAGAAGGTACTGAGGGTGTTGTACGCCTGCCGTTCCGGGGCAGTCAGTTTAGCGGGCGCCGGATCTCCGCTGTTGATGCCCTTCACCAGGTTCGCGGGAATCGTGGCCGGCATGGTGAGATGGATGCCGAGCAGTCCCTGCGGCGCCAGGCGCGCCAGTGCGTCGGAGATGACAGAACCGTGATCGCCACCCTGCGACACGTAACGGGTGTAGCCCAAGCGCTTCATGAGCACATCCCAGGCCCGCGCCACGCGGTCGGGATTCCAGCCGAGATCGGTCGGCCTGCCCGAAAAGCCGTAGCCGGGGATGGCGGGGATCACCACGTCGAAGGCATCCTCGGCGCGTCCTCCGTAGGCGACGGGGTCGGTGAGCGGGCCTATGACCTTCAGAAACTCCAGCGGCGAGCCGGGCCAGCCGTGGGTGAGGATGATCGGCAACGCATTTTTAAGTTTCGAACGAACGTGAATGAAATGGATGTCCACCCCATCGATTGCGGTGATGAATTGCGGCAGGGCGTTCAGTTTCGCCTCGCACTTGCGCCAATCGTAATCTGTCGCCCAATAGCGCGCGAGTTCCTTCATCGTCGCAAGCTGCACGCCTTGCGACTGATCGGCGACTGTCTCCTTGTCGGGCCAGCGTGTCGCCGCGATGCGGCGGCGGAGGTCCGTAAGCGCCTCTTCCGGAACGTGGATGTGGAAAGGGCGGATTGCATTGGAGTCTTTCGCGTCGGAGGCTGCTACTGCCCCGTCGTCGGCCCGCACTGGCATGATGGTGGTTGCGATGGCGAATAATGCAACAACGGTTAGCGCGGTGAGACTCCGCCGCGGAATGACGATAGGAATGAGTTTGATGAAGTTTTTGGCTTTCATACTTATGGTTGTTTTGCATGTGATTTGGTCTTTATAAATTTTGTTCCCACGGCCTGCCGTCGTAAAATGTCGTACGCGAATTTCCGTTTTCTCGTCGCAGCCAAGGCGGTGGCTCCTATCTGCCGTAAGAAGGTGCGGCGGGTTGGTCCGCCCAAGGGGCGGAGCTTCGGATCCATGATTTTTTTCATGGTCGGGCATATGCATTCCTCCAGTTTTGATGCCGGGAGTGAAGAAAACATCGGAAATCAAAACGTGGTCGGATGTATCGTTAGTTTAAAATTCCAGACATGGGTTCGCGCTCTGTAAATTTCTCCCTATAGACCGGCATTTTCTGGCGCTTTTGAAGGGCATAAAACAAAGGGCGAATAGAGCCGCGAGGGCGGGAGGGGATACTGGATGAGAGAGAAACCGCCAAGAGCGCGAAGGGGGGAATCCGGTGTCGCCTGAGGGCTATGCCGGGACAAGGAAGGGAGGAAGTGGGGGGAACATCCAACTTTCAACGTTCAACATTGAATTGGCAGAGGGCGGAAGGATTTTTGGACAGGATGAACAGGATTGACAGGATGGGAGGAACTCAGTGCCGAAGCTTTCAGCCACAGGCGGCTTTAAAAACCAGTTCATCCCGCACACCGGATCGGGCGGAAGTTATCCTGTTTCCACGGACCGGGTTGTTTGGGGGATGTGGATGACTGCAGCCACGGGGACGTCGCCCACATCGTTTACGAATGCGACTAGGGCGGCGGCGGCGAGCAGACAACCACCGCCGAGCATTACCACCTTCACCGGGTCGTTGCTGAAAAGGAGTTTCACGACCGGTTGAAGGCAGAGCGATGCAATGATTTCGGGAATGACTATGAAGAAATTAAATATGCCCATGTACACGCCAGTCCTCGCGGGAGGCAGTGCGCCGCTCAAGATTGCGTAGGGCATGGAGAGAATCGACGCCCAAGCTATGCCGATGCCAATCATGGTACATTGCCAGAGTATGCGGTCATGAATGAAACCGGTGGCGAGCAGGGAGATGCCGCCACAGAGCAGAGCCAGCATGTGGACGAGCTTGCGATTCGCCATTTTTGCAAGTGACGGGAGGACGAATGCAACGAGGAAGCAGATGAAGGAATACCACGCCAAAGTCTGCCCGCCAAAAGCCGTGCCCTCGTCGAACGCGGGTGATTTTGGATCCGTGACGCCAAAAACCTGCTGCGCGGTCGCAAGCGTGAAAAACATCCACATGCAGAAAAGCCCGAGCCAGGTGAAAAACTGCACGACTGCGAGCTGGCGCATTGTCCGCGGCATTTCACGCAGCGCGCCGGAGACTTCCGGCCCGCTCAAAACCGAGCCGATAAGCGCGCCGACAAGCGCGCCGCCGAAAATGTGCGGAAGCGTCTGCCCATGCACAATGAGGGCTGCGCGCGACCAGCCGAGCAGCGTGCCGGCAAGAGAGCCAACCCCGATGAACGCCGGCTGAATGTGGAAGCCACGACGCGAGTGCTTTTTTTTCAGAAATTCCTCCATGTCTTCCGGTGGATATTCGCCCGAGGTACATACCGTCCACAGCACCGCGAGCAGGAATGCGAGCGCGCCCAATTTGAATGCGTATTGCACGGTGAGCGGAACGCCGTTGGCCGCGTTTCCCGTCACGCCGAACCGCGTAAGGATCGACGGCAGCGCGTTTGCCACGGCCGCGCCGATGCCGATGAAAAAACTCTGCATCACAAAACCAGCCGTGCGCTGCTCCGGCGGCAGCTTGTCGGCGACAAAAGCGCGGAATGGCTCCATGGAAATATTGATCGAAGCGTCAAGCACCCAGAGCATCATCGCCGCCACCCAGAGTGCGGGCGCATCGGGCATAAAAAAAAGCGCCACGCACGAGAACACCGCTCCCGCCATGAAATAAGGCCGTCGCCGGCCCAGCCAGCACCATGTGCGGTCGCTCATCGAACCGATAATTGGTTGCACGAGCAGGCCGGTCATTGGTCCCGCGAGCCAGAGGATCGGAATTTCATCCGGCTTCGCGCCGAGCTTTGCGTAGATAGCGCTCATGTTCGCAAGCTGGAGTCCAAAACCGAACTGGATGCCGAGAAAGCCAAAGTTCATGTTCCAGATCTGCCAAAAGCCAAGGCGGGGTTTTTGTTGCATGGGGGTCAAACGGTGAATGTGTTGCTAAAAGGTTTAAACATAGCCCAAGCCTGAATCTTTCCACGCTCTGAAATGCTGAACAGTTTAATGGAAGCCGGAAACTGATGGCTCGAAACCGACACCATGCACTTATTTTCTTGCGAGGCTGGCGCGGTTTCATCCCTGTCTCGATAAACATTTAATGCACACAAATTCGCAAACCGTGATACCGTCCGTCAGCACACATGGATCGAAAACCCACGATTCGCGACATAGCGCGCCAAGCTGGCGTCTCACCTGCCACGGCTTCGCTTGCGTTGAGGAATGATCCGCGCCTGCGCAAGGACACGTGCAGCAAGGTCCAGCACGTGGCCGAGGATCTCGGCTACCACCCGAATGCATTGATGTCACAACTCCTCGCGCAACTGCGCACGACCCGCACCCCGAAATACCAGGCCACGCTGGCCCTGGTCAACGCATCCGAAAGGGCGACCATCATGAGCGAGGTTCAGACATTCCGGGAATGGGAGCGCGGGTCCCTTGAGCGCGCCACCCAGCTCGGCTACGGAGTGGATAAATTCTGGCTTTACGAAGAGGACATGTCACCACAGCGGCTCGCTACGATTTTCCGCGCGCGCAATATCCGGGGTGTCATCGTGGCGGCTTGCGTGGACAACAGCCGGTTGCCCCGGGATTTCGACGAAATATGGAAAGGGTTCGCGTGCGTGCTGCTGGGCGTGAGCAATGTGAGACAGCTCAGCCACCTTGCTTGCAATGACCAGTACATGACCGGCAGGCAGGCGTTCCAGGAGGCGATTCGTCTCGGTTACCGCCAGCCGGCGCTGGTGATCAGCGAAGGGATAGACAGCCTCGTCGAAGGGCGCTTCTCGGGGTCATTTCTCTCGGCGCAGAACCTGCATCCGGCGAAGCAGCGCGTGCCGCCGTTTTTCTTTCACTCGCAACTCGACAAACCTATCACGGCAAAGATCGGCACTCCTGAAATACTCAAGCGTTTCGGCCAGTGGTACGAACGGCACCAGCCGGATGTGATTATTTGCATTCATCCGGAGATCAAGGACTGGGTCGAATCGCTGCGACTGTCCGTTCCGAAGGACGTGGGGTTGATCCATCTCGACTGGAATGAGGAACTCAAAGGCTGGGCTGGCATGAACCAGAACAATCACCTTGTGGGAGCGGCCGGCATCGACATGCTCATCGGACAGTTGCACCGCAACGAACTCGGAATCCCCTCATTTCCAAAGTGCCTCATGGTGGAAAGCTCGTGGGTGATGGGGCAGACAGTGCGCCAGCAGCCTGTGCCTAAAAAACACCCGTGCGTGGCGGACAATGGGGTGAAAAAGAAAGCAAACTCGCGGCATCGGTGACCGGACCGGGAAGTTTTGAATGCCCAATCAAACCCCGCCCGACTGCCTGGCAAACCGCCGCATTCTTTGAAATACAATGAGGATTCCGAATCCGCCGAGAACCATTGCGTAACTGCCGGGCTCGGGAATGACGGTGAACTCGCTGTTGTGGTCAACCACGACCCAAGCGACGTCGTCAGCGGAATCAAATCCGAATGCTCCCAAAGTAAGCGTGCTCCCGTTGGTTGCCCAAGAACCGGTCAATTCTCCCGTGTCATCAATCGACCCCGGAGTGCTGTTGCCATAGGCCGCATTCACATAGGCGCCCAAAGCAGAGTCATACCAACCGATGTAAGCGGCTCCACTCACATCAGCGGGGTTATAGCTCATTTGCAGCACAAACGTTTGCCCGGCATTGCCGCTCAGGCTTAGCACATCGCTCGCGCGGTTGGCGGTGTCGTGCGTCGGAGTATTTGTGAGGCTCGTGAAGATCGTCTCCTGGCTTCCAGAGTTGTTTGTCCCGCCCAGCAGGGAGAAAGTGGTGAAGTGCCCGAAGTTACTCGATGCGGTCATGCCTGCATATCCCTGGCCGTTCGCGACATTCCGGTTGTACTGGGCAGTCGTGCCGGCGAGCGTGATCGTATTGGCGACTGTCACGCCTGTGTCCACCAGCAGCTTGCCTCCGGCTGAAACGATGACGCCGCCGGTGCCCAGCGCGGAATTGTTCTGTGCCGTCACCTGGCCGGAACTCACCGTAGTGGTGCCTGTGTAGCTGTTGGAACTGGAAAGCGTGAGCGTGCCTGTGCCGTTGTAAGTGAGATTGCCGCTCCCTGTGCTGCTCACAAGGACGCCGCTGATATTGGTGTTGCCCGCGCCGCCCGCGGTCAATGTCTGGTTTTTCAAATCCGTGGAGCCCGTGAGAGCCAGTACGCCGCCGGAAGCAACGGTGGTGAAAAGATCGGAATCCAGATACGTGTTGCCGCTCAGCGTATTGGTGCCGCTGGTGTTTTGCGAGTTAACGAGCAGCGCTTCGGAAGTATTGCCGCTGGTCGTATTAATGATGTCACCGAAGTTCTGGCCGCCGGTCGCGGATGTCAGCGCAAACGTGGCTCCCTGTGTCTGGTCCTGAAAACCCGTGTTGCCAAAATCACCGCCCAGCCGGACCGCACCTATTGTAATGGAACCGCCGCTATTGAGGTCAAGCGTGCCGTTGTTCATCACATAAATGTCCCCGGAGGTGAAACTTCCACCTATTGCGACAGTGGTGTTGGCACCCGTGAAGGCGAACCATTTGCCGGAGGCGCTGACGGTATTGTTAAACGTGGTAGTGTTGCCGCTGCCAAAAAGCATGATGCCATTCACCGAACTCCCGTTCACCGTCAATGTCGCCCCCGATCCGAAAGTAATGTTTCCATTAACAGCGTTGATTTCACCCCAAGGACTATAACCTGCTGGAGAGGTCTCATTTGCCGCGAACGTGATAGGCAAATTGATGGTAACCAGCCCCGTGCTCTGATTCACAATTTCGGGCGGGGCCCCGGCAAAGTCATAGAGGCTCAGCACCGTCGATCCTCCCTGGTTCAGTGTCCAGGCACTCGTGCCGGTCCAGAGCAACTGGTTCTGAGCGGTTATAGTGTCATCCGTGTTCGTCGTGCCGTTTGAGCCCGCGAAAGTGAGCGTACCGTAATCCGTTGCGTCGCCGTTTGTCCAGTTTGACGTGTCACTCCAGTTAAATGGATTGCTGCCCCCGCCGATCCAGGTGACCTGCGCCTGACCGAATGCGTGACTAATACAAACGGAAGTCGCAACAGCAATCAGGGTTGATTTCAAAATGGACGATTTTTTTCTGTTAAACATACAATTGATGGGGGTACACGGTTGTTTTTACTGCGGGTGGAACTTTGCGTTTCCAAGGTCAACGTTAGTCGCTTGTGAAACGGCAACAACAGTTTCGATATTGAACTGTTTAACGGCATTTGACGCCCGATGCGCCGCGAATCCTTCAGCTTCCCTGCCCGGTTATTTGAAACCCGTTGAAGAACGCGTCGTTTTTCTCACCATTGCGGTCGAAGATGCAAAAGCTCTCGATGTTTCCACCGGCATCCCCGCCGAGTTTGCGCCCTTTCAGCGTGGTCTTTTTCCTGTCAACAAGCGAGGTGACTTCGATGTCGTAGGTATCCGGTGTCACCAGGGTGACGCTCACGGTGAGGCCGCCATCGGTCAATGGGATGCCGGTGTCCTGAGCCGTCTCGCCATCGTAAATCTGGTAGTTCGGCTTCCCCGCGTAAGCGCCAAACTCGAAACGCGCCCCCTTGTTGTAATCCTCCACGGATGCACAGGCATTTCCGCTGCGCAACGTGATGCCGATGGAGCCTGTGCCGGAATCATCCTTGTCGAATTTCTTCACAAAGTCGCCATGTTTGATGAGGAACGAAAATGTCTGCCCGACAGCCAGCGGCTTGTTCAGCGGGCGAAATGCGGTGGCATTTTCGAAACTCACGCCATTAGCAAACATCCCAAACGCCTTGCCGCTAATTGCCACCGCTCCAAGGCTGGCATTTGCGGAGTCGGCGATATAAAAGCCGGCATACGAGTCCCCGCTCTGTGCATGGAAATCCTGGAACGTCCAGTTCCCAAACCCGCTGCCGCCGCCATCGGTCTTCCACCCCGACCGGTAGGCGGCGTCACTGGCGTCGTCCTGGGCAAGGATGGGATCCGCGGCATGCGCGGAAACGACAAGAAGAATGGAGAACAGTAATGAGGAAAAGAGGGTTTTCATTTGGACAGTCTGCTACTAAATGAAGGGAGCGGACAGTCCAATTTCGTTAAACAGTACAACAACCGTCCCATGGCTTTCTTCGCGGCATAAGGCATTATTTCTTCAAAGGGATTACCTATGAAAAACTCAACTGCAATTCATTCGCAATACAAGGCCTTTACACTCATGGAACTGCTGGTGGTCATCACGATCATAGCAGTCCTGATGGGGCTTCTCTTTCCTGTAATTGCAGCAGTCAGGAACTCCGCGAACAAGGCACAAGCCAGCAACGACGTGGTTAACATCGTTACAGCAGTGAAGGCGTATTACACGGATTACGGCAAGTATCCCCTCCTGGATCCCCAAACATATGGAGCCCAGGTAAGCGCAGCCGACACCGTGTATGGCGACCCAAACGGCTTGTACCCAAACTACGAACTTTTTAATGTTTTGCGTTGCCCGGCAGGTTGGACGGACAATCAAAACGCAAGTGGACCTCAAAACCCGCGGCAAATCGTTTATCTCGACGCAAAAACCGTCCAAAATACCGCGCGACCCCGAAGCGGAATATCCACATCCGCAACCAATGTCATAAGTCCGAACGGAGATACGATCAAACAAGGCGACTGGGTTGACCCATGGGGAAATGAGTACGCTATTTTTGTTGATGCAACCTACGACAATTCCATTTCTTCGAATGGTGGTGGAACGCTTTGGTTTTATTACGGCAGCGGCAACCCTGGTGACGGCGTAGTCACCACCGGTGTCGGAGCATGCTCCCTGGGGAAAGATGGCACATGGGGTACCAACGGCAATGGAACCTGGCCGGGCTCCGATGATGTTGTCTCGTGGTAGTGATTTACAATCTATTCTTCCGCCACGGCGTACGGGTCAATAACGATCCGGAAATGCGATAGTAAGAACCGCATATAAGCGAAGCATAATTCCCATTCCCCCCACTCCCTGAAACGATGAAAACTTTAGCAAAATCCCGCGTCGCCACCCTCGTTGCCTTGATTCTTTTCTTATGCGGCTGCGGAAAACAGGAAGGGCCGGCAGAAAACAGCAACGCAGCCAGCCCAGCCGCAACCGCTGGCGTCCCGGCCCCTGCGTCACCCGTTGCGGCCAGACCGGGCGACTGGCCCAAGGACGCGGTCTGGTATCAATTGTTCCCCGAGCGTTTCCGCAATGGCGATCCCTCGAACGACCCTACAGTCGATTCGCTGGAGTTACCGGTCGCTCCTTCCGGGAAGTGGCGTGTCATGCCCTGGACAGCGGATTGGTATGCACGCGAGGACTGGGAGAAGGAACTCGGCCCCGATTTTTACGATAGTGTGTCCAACCGCCGCTACGGCGGTGATCTGCAGGGCGTCATCGACAAGCTTGATTACCTCTCGGACTTGGGAATCAACGCGATCTACTTCAACCCGCTCTTCTATGCTCGCTCGCTGCATAAGTACGACGGCAACAGCTACCACCATATCGACCCGTATTTCGGCCCGGATCCGAAAGGCGATTTCGCCATCATCGAAAAGGAGACCGGGGATGATCCATCCACGTGGCAATGGACAGCAGCGGACAAATTGTTTCTGCATCTTCTCGACGAGGCGCATCGCCGAGGCATGCATGTAATCCTCGACGGGGTGTTTAATCATACCGGACGCGATTTTTTTGCATTCAAGGACCTGCAGAAAAACCAGGACCAATCCCGTTTCCGCGATTGGTATATCGTCGAGTCCTTCGACGATCCCAACACGAAACGCAATGAGTTCGCCTACAAGGGATGGTGGGGTTACAAGGCGCTCCCGGTCTTTGCGGCCTCTCCCGATGATAACGACATGGCGCCCGGCCCGAAGGCCTATATCTTCGCGGCTACCAAACGCTGGATGGATCCGAAGGGCAATGGGGACACGAGCGCGGGCATCGACGGCTGGAGGCTCGACGTGGCACCGGAACGCCCTGCGAAATTCTGGTCCGACTGGAACAGTTACGTGCGCGGCATCAACCCCAATGCATACACGAGTTGCGAAATCTGGACCAATCCCTCAAAACTGATTTCCGGCGGCCACTTCTCCGCCTGCATGAACTACTACGCCTTCGCAATTCCGGTGAAAGGGTTTCTCATAGACGGCAGGATCAAGGCCCGGGATTTTGCGAAGCTCCTGGATGAACGGAGAGCCGGCCTGCCAAAAGGTTCCGCCGAGGTAATGCAGAATCTCATGGATTCGCACGACACCGACCGCCTCGCGTCGATGATTGTGAACTCAGACCTGGAGAGATACACCGATCCCGAAAAAATCGACTATAACTCGAATGACGCCATTCATTTTTCGACCAACTACAAAATTCGCAAACCTAATGAGCGGGAACGCGCCATCCAGCGGCTGGTCGTGTTGTTCCAGGCAACTTACGTTGGCGCTCCGATGATTTACTACGGTGACGAAGCCGGCATGTGGGGCGCCACCGATCCCGACGAACGCATGCCAATGGTATGGACCGACCTGAAGTATGAACCGCAGGCTCTCGACCCGCGCGGCATATCGCGCCAGCCGGACGAAGTGGCATTCGATGCGGACCTGTTCAAGTTTTACAAGTCCGCCATCGATCTCAGGCACAAGCACGAGTCCCTGCGCCGTGGCGAGTTCGTTGCGGCCGGAACCAATGATGACGCCCAGATTGTTGCATACGAGCGCCGGAGCGATTCTGAAAATCTGCTTGTTGCATTCAACCGCAGCGAACAGGAACAAAGCATCCCGGTGGAGTTACCCGCCGCGGACAAGGCAAAGTTTGCAAAGGCAAACGTGATTTTCTCAACCAATGGCGACACGTCCAAGGTGGGCCTGGATATGTCTTCTGGCACGCTCATTATAAAACTCCCGGGGCTTTCCGGTGCGGTCATCGCT
>Ga0206937_10327_pt1 | contig 10403 bp, 7 predicted proteins | sample Alteio_BWOrgHeat_11_FD_152923 | JGI IMG/M metagenome (GOLD analysis project Ga0206937, IMG submission 152923) | Enriched cells from forest soil in Barre Woods Harvard Forest LTER site, Petersham, Massachusetts, United States -... | ecosystem: Environmental > Terrestrial > Soil > Temperate forest >... | reverse complement strand
CATGGGAGCCGGATTGATATCCGGACTGATTTTTAGATTCGGTTAAGACCACAGGGATTAGGGCGGGGAGACGAGCGATGTCTTTTCGAGGCGCTTGTTCCACTTGTCCAACAGAGCCTGTACCGCGGCAGGCGGAACAAGCATCGCAGCAGGAGGAGTTCCATATACGTAGTTTGCAACCGCTTTTCCAGCCTTCAAATAGATCGGCAGTCGGGTTTTGACCTCGATCGCCGCTTGTACGGTAATAGTTTGTGCGGTCGCGGGTTCTTTCGAGAATGGCGACTTCATCCTGGTTTGGAAGATCAGGCAATCATTTCCGCCAATTTTCTTTATGCCCAGGAAGTTACTTTTGGATATCCAGTTAAACCCATAAAAATCCGCTTTGGAATAATCGGTGTAGTAGGAATCCTTGTTACCCGCTGTCGATATGACGGGATATTGTGCATTTGGCAGGGTGGTGACTTGCACAGTGTCAAGCACCCACTTGTCAGTTCTGAACCCTGCGCCATCGATCGTCTGCACATGATAAATCGACTTGGTTTTTGTCACCACCATCTGGAAGTCGCTCTCATCAGTCGTCTGTTTTAGTACCGAAAGCTTGTAGTTGACTGTCCATTGCGAAAAATCCGGGGCATGATTCAGCAGGGGGCCGGGAGGCAGACCGGAAGATGTTGTGGTGTTTTCAACGGGTTGCTGTGCAATTGACAACGCAGCCGCACTTAAAAATGCTATGGTAAAAATCAGGATCTTCATTCTTTTACTACCTCGGTTTGTTTATCGATGACTTGCCCGGTAAGACGGTCAATCGCCACATGCACCCAATAGCGTTGTTCACCTTCGACCAGGAACTCGCCCAGGCCCGTCACGGATTTCGGATATCTTCCCGTCTGGGCCACCACGTCGATCATCAGGTTCCACACCCGTGTCTGCCCCGTGTTGGCAAGGGGACGCATGACCGCTTCGTGGAACCGCTGGATATTGGTCATCGCGGTATTCGCTCCGTAAACCGTGGTGAATACCCCGGAAAGATCCTTGCTGAACCCGTCGTATTTAGCACTTCCATTGATGGGAGCGGTGGTTGATGACCCGGTCACCCACTTGCCCACCAATTCGCTGATATTCGTCAGTTGGGTGGTTCCGCTCGCGATCGGGTTTGTTCTTTGTATCAGCGCGCTTACAATTTGGTCCGCTGCTCCATTCAAAGTCGGATCAATCATGGCGGTGCCGGGCGTTTGCTCGTCGGTGTAGGCATTGGATAGGATTGCCTTCAAGACAGGGGCCTGACGGGTGTTTAGATCAATCTTTCCTGCAACAATGCCATTCACGTTATTGGTATCGTTGATGCAAAACACATCCAACAGGGCCGCGTCTCCACTTTCGGGAGTGAAAAAGTCGAGGTTTTTCCAGGGGGTATCCGAAAATACATACCCGAGTTCCGCTACCGAACGAAAAGGCCGGTGCAATATCCATGGACGGCTCTGGCTTTGATTGGCAATCGTACCGCTGGAGGTGTACGTAGCAGCCATAGGCAGTCCCACCGTGGTGGATGCCGGAACATAACCCGCCATCCCACGGCGGACCACCGTGTCGGCATCCGAATAATAATTGGCCCCGCCGGCGCCGCTGGGTCCATAAGGATCGGTGCCGAAAATTCCGGAATACTTCAAGCCATCATTGGCAATGGCGGTGGAATTCTGTGTAAGCAGTCCCTGGATCATTCTGGAGCTGTACCAGCCCCCCGCCTGGCTCGTGACGCTGTTGACAAAATACCCCCCGTTGTAGGTAGGCCGGTTCGAAATCAGCACGTCATTTGTCGGGTCAATCCATTCCAGCGAATTTGCGTCTGTAGTTTCAGACGTTGCAAAGGCGGTTCCAACAACCGACATCTTTGCGGATCCTGGAGCATTGTATGGTTGAGTGACGCTGGTGGCTGGTACAGTCGTAATTCCTCCAAATCGACTGGTTCTGGGATCGGTAAAGGAGGCCCAGGTATCGATTGCCTGCATCATGCCTCCGGAACTCGAAGTTCCCAGGATATTGTGTGTCCATGCGGAATCCGGGGAAACGTATTTGGTGTCGTAGGTAACCCAGTTGCTCGAATTAGTCGGGTCTTGATATTGCAGCCGGTAAGTGACGGCGGGCGCCACTCCGGTTACCGTGAAGGCGGCCAGGGTACTATGGTAAATATTCGTCATGGTGGTTGGCGTTTCAAAAGCCAGGCGTCCCCCGACCCATTCCGAGGGAAACAACCCTACGGGAATGCCGACGTATGCCGTTGTGGTGGCGGGCGGGGTTGGCAAAACCAGGGGATTTGCCACGTCCGCGGTGAATCCGCCGTTGGAAAAAGATACCCCTGTGCTGGTGGCGATTGCTTTATAATCCACATCAGGGGCGGTGGTGCTCCAGTTCGAAGAATCTATTTTTAGGTTGCTGCCAGCGGGAACATTAACCCTGGCCAGTAGGGTAGGTTCGCGAAACAGTCCAGCGTTGGGTATCGTGAAGGTCATCGCGGTATCGGACGGTATCAACGGATGAAGATACCCCGCGTAACCGCCGGTGATCACAGTTCCTGCCCCACCCTTTGCTTGTGAGAAAAGAGGCACGTTGACTCCGCTCGAGATTGCTATCGAGGTGGACACTGGATTGTGAGTAGCATCGGTATCCTGGCCACCGGCCGAGATCTGCCCGTAGCCCGAATAGTTCGAGGCGTTGATGTCGTCCGGATCGATGCTGTCGGCGACTATGCGAAAGTTGGTGGGATGCAAGGCTGGAATGGGAGCATTCTGATCGTGCGGATTCCAGATTTCCGGAATCAGCATTAACATGCACACACCAGGATCGGTCAAAATCCCCTGACTGGCATACCATAATACGGGGGAGTTTGGATCAGTCGGGGTCGCGCCAGTGACGTTATTGGCGACGGGGGAGTTATTGCCTGTAAATGTGAAGGATTCATTGCGTATTTTCAGAACACCCCACCGCACCCGGTAAAGATACGGATTATTCTCCACCCCGGCGAATACCTTGGCAGGGAGAACACCGTCATTGAACGCGATACGGACTCCGTAGCCATCGACCTTGGATTGGGCAATGATATTCGCCCCGAGCTGGATGATGGAGTAGTCGAAGGAGACGTCTCGCTGGGACTGGACATCAGGAGGAGATAATGTGCCGCCGCTGACAGTCTCTGCTTTTGCTTTTGAACCCGCTCCTACCGAGGCTTTCAATAATTCAAAGAAATCTGGCTCATGGGCGGCGGTTCCGCTCAACGCGGTAATGCCACCCGTGTCACCGGTTACTCCCAGTCGCATGATCGAGCCCGTAGGCCCGGTTCCGCTGGCCCCATTATGAACATTATACATCCACTCCCCGAGGCTGCTGCCGGAATCGGCAACCCATGTTAAGCCGAAGTATTTCTGGATGTTTGCAGCCGTGCCCTGTTGAAGGAATGACCACGGGATTCCATAGGTATTGATCAGTGTCTGGATGTCCGGGTCGCTCTGGGTCCGCGCTGCGCTTGGGCCTTGATAAGTTAGCCATGCCAGCCTGTTCAAGGCAAAGCGCCGTTTGACAAGAGGCTCTCCAACCACTGCGATTGACCCATCGTTCCGCGTAAATGTGCCCGAGACTCGAACCGCCGGAAAGCTGGGATTGACGTAGGCATCAAACGTTGCCTGGTTATTGCCTCCGTTTGCCACCGTCTGGATTTGTGGAGCGCTCGAGTCGTAGCCAAGAAGGCTTGAATTCACGGATTGCGCCTTCACATAGGATGGCTGGCTAAGGGCGCGGGAGAAGGTGGAGAGACATTGGAAGGCCGGGCTCGTGATGGGGAGTCCGATGCCATTCCGTAAAAAGTCGATCAGTTGCTGCCGGCTGCTGAACATTCGATCGGACTGGCCCGTCGCCCCCATGGTACCATTGTTATTGAGCGTGGTGCCGCTCACCCCAAGGAAGCCATTCGGGTTCGAAAGAACGGAGTTAAAGTAGTTGCTTCCCGACGTGACCGTGAAGTTGGGACTTGAAAACGAGGTGCCCGATGTCTGGGTGGAGGCGCTGTTTCGCCAGCTCACCAGTTGATTGACCTGCGTTGTCGTCAACCCGATCTGGGTCAGGTCAGCGTAGGAGACCGCCGGTTTGTAACCATACTGCGCCGGGGAGGTGGCGCTGGGCTGGGGATATCCGGCCACGTTGGCATCGAGCAATCCGCCCTCGTCGTAGATGGTGTAGGCGTAGCGGCCCACGATACTCGTGGAATTGTTGCTCGAAGTGGCAAGAGTGGAACTCCATGTCGTTGGGGCCGGCGTCGAGCCGTCCCTGGCGACAAGTATCCAGTCGGGGAATGTGAATGTGCCGGACGGTGTGGCGTCCGTTCCGCTGGTGGCGGGCAGTAAAAGCGGCTTGTTCCATCGTGCGGGAGTCACGGTGCGGCCATTGAGGGAAGTGCCCGTGATAACGGCGCCCGACGCGCGCGGTGTCCCTCCGGAGTAGGAGGCCGAGCCGCTCAGGCTGACCTTTAGGAGATTCTGTGCCCCATTGGTTCCGCTGGAGCCGACCAACTGCGGCACCATGTTTACAGCGGTCTTGGGAAGGTAAAGTGTGGTTGTCACAGTTCCCGTGGTGATGACCGAGTTGGTCGACCCGGCTATAATCTCTTCCCTGAGGTCGCAAATGATCTGGTCCCTCGCCCCTTGTGCGAAAAGCTCCACCTTGGTCTGGCTGGCGCTGCTGGTGGAAACTCCCCGGTCGGACAGGGCGCGGGAGAAGAACGCCACGACCAGACCTGTGAGCAACACCACAAAGGCAAGCACGATCACCAGCGCAGAACCTTTGCCATACCGGAAACAAAACTGGAAGGATTTTGGACGCATGACCGTGAATTTTTTCCTATTTATTGAGGTAAAATGTGCGCTGGTAGACATGGACTTGGGCGGCGGCGGCTTGCGGGAGGCCGGTGCTGCTGGCAAAAGGCGTTGCTGCTGTTGATGGCATTCTGCCATGTCTGGGCCATCAGTACGGGCGAGGTGCCAAGGCCGCCTGTGGTCGGGTTCGAAGGCGCGGGATCGGTTAACGCCCCGATCATGCTGGCAGCCACGGTACTGGTGAACGAAACAATCTTGCGGCTGTTGCTGTCGAGAATGGCGATGCCCACGATGATGGCGGAAATATCCTGAATTCCTATGGGATTCCAGGCCGCCGCCCCGGCTGCTGCACTCGTGCAGATGTAGCCCCTGCCGGTGGTCGCGTTAAACCAGCGCGAGCCCACAGCGTATCCGGCAGCGCTGTCGCAGGTTGTCGTCGGATCAGAAACTGCGGTGAGAAGATTCGTAGCCGTGCCGGGATTGGTCACCGGAATGGTCGATACGGTTCCATCGGTAAGCAGGAAGACGAATTCCAGCCGGAAGGCCTGGTCGCTGAGGACATGATAGTCGGAATCGGTGCCGTCGCTGTAGGCGCTGTTGGCCCCGCTACTGCCGGTTAAGGTGCCGATGGTGGTCCAGTTGCCGTTCAAGGTGGTGGTCGCAAGCGGTATGGCTCCGCTGGCGGTGAGAAATACAACGCCACCCGGTGAGTTGATGCTTGTTGTTTGCCCATCCCATGTCAGCCCCTTGCCGAGGCGTTCCAGCACGGGAATGTTGGGATAAAGGGCATTGCTGATGTTAATTCGGTAGCCAATCAAGGCGACGTTGCTTTGTTGGGTGACTGCCAGCGATGTGTTGTCAAAATAGGAGGGAGCCTCGCTGTAGAAAAACATCGCGTCGTTGCCGGTCTGTTTCGCAAAAACAAAGTCCACGTCCGTGCGGTCGAACATCTTGTCGAAGTCGTTTGCCATGCGGTCGAAGATCATACGCGCCTGCGAGTCGGCATCCATGTGTCTGCGGCTGGTGCTGGTGGCGGCGGTGGCGCCATTCATGATCTGGGCGAACAGGACTACGAGAAGGGCGAGTACAGCGGTGGCGACCAGCATTTCCACCAGCGTGAAGCCCTGCCTGGATGCTGAGGTGGAATACGAAGACCGGTTCATATCAATTCCTGTCCAGTGCGGTGAAGGCTTCTGCGGAGCCGGCGAAATGGATTGGAGCCGATGCGGCGGTCGGGTCAGCCAGCGCGGGCCATGTCACGAGGATGCGCACCTTGGTCACATCTTTTACCGAGGGCGCCGGTGCGGTCACATAGACCGTGGCGCGGACTTCCGGATTCTGGCTCGGATCGGCATTGGCATTGGGGGCGGGAACGCCGCTGCTTGCCACCGAACAGTCCCCGCGGAAAAACAAGGCGTATGTCCCGGTGGAAATAGGGATATTGTACAGGACTGACGTACCGCCCGTGATGGGTGTGGCGCGTAGATCCGAAACGATCTCCCTCTCCACGCTGGCCGACACCGTTTGCTCAATACTGGCCCGGTTGCTGTTGAGTCCGATCGGCAGCAGGCCGAAGATCGCCACCAGACAGAACACCGTGACGCCCAGGGCAATCGCGACTTCTATCAACGAAAAGGCTGCGGCTGGCTGGTGCTTCATGCTCATGGCCGGTAGATGCGCACCGCCCCGGTCATCCCGTCGATTTGGATGGCGGCGACATTTGCCGGATTGGATGTGGAAACTGAATTTCCGTGGGAGGGAACCAGACCGATTTCCATGCATTGCACGATGGGGGAATTCTGCACACCAAATTCAATCCTTGCCACCCCTTGCGGGTCGAAGTTGATGACCTTCGTAAAATTATACTGCGCGGACGCCGAGTTTAACGCACTACCCAAAGGCCACGCAAAGGGTGTGTAGGAAGAGCAGGTGCTGTTTCCAATAATATAACTCGTGCCAGGCGCCTGCCTCGTCATGTTGCCGGTGGTACCCAGGGATGCATAGGTGGTAGCCAGATGGACATTTTCAAATCGCTGGAGCTTGTTTATCGCCATGAGGTTGGCGCCATTGGTGACTTTGATACTGCTGCCTGCTCCAATACCCCATACAGGATTGGTCAGGCTGTTATTATCGGCATCGTAATCGCGCGTCCCATCCTTCGAGGCAACCACCACAATGGCAACCCGGCCATACGGCGCGGCGCTGCTTGTGACTTGCGGAGTCACCGAGGGATTTACGGAATCATCCACCTCGGCAATACCCACCCACACGTAGGTGTTGTTCCCCATGGCATAGGCCCTTGCTTGCTCGAGAGTACCGGCAATATCGTTGGCTGCTTTCGTGACATTCTGGGCGCCGTTGATCGACAGGAACGCCGGCACTACGATTGCCATCATGATGATGATGATCGTAACCACCACTATCAACTCCACCAATGTGAAGGCTCGCTCTCTTTGCATTCGAAGGGGGGATATCATTTTAATACCGTAGCGACTACTTCGATGATGCTTCAAAGGCACCATAATCGGACAAATGTGAAACTGGGGTTAATTCTACCATCGTCGTGTATTCGTTGTAAACACACCGTCGTGTATTTTTAGAACGAATACAGTCTGCCAAAATTCTATCGAAAGTAAACAAAAAACGGACTTATTTGCTGCAACATATTGCATAATTTTCTATTAGTCGTTGACTCACAGTCGGTTAAAAATAAAATATATTTGCAAAAATTTTAATTTTTCGTGCAAATTTTTTCACACATCTGAGTTTCCAAAGCAAATCAAGCACATTGTCCTGATTTTTTTGGAAAAGCGTTCGAAAAGGATATAAAATCGTATCAGAGATGATCCTCAAGTATTTTACTGGGATGCCGAAAAACGGCGGAACGGGTCGTTTCGTCATTACCGCTGCGAATACGCAACATTTTTTATTGAATATTGCGCAACTCTTCTGAAACATGCTATTTTCCCCTATTCCCTATTAATGCAAATACTTGCATTAATACATTGCAAATATTTGCAATATTTAGGACTATATTCACTGTTTCAACCCGCACCCGATGATTTCAACTGACGCAACACTTCATGATATCGCAAAGAAACTCGACCTTTCCGTCTCGACGGTGTCGCGAGCTTTGCGGCGAATCCCTGGAATCAACTCAAAAACACGTACCCGCGTTATACAAGCCGCTTCAGAACTGGGATACCGGCACTCCGAAAGCTATCAAACCGGCCAGCTAAAAAAGGACCGGCTTAGCCACATCGGAGTATTCATTGAAACAAAACACCGCGATCTTCCTGCCGCCTATTTGTCGGGACTGAGCGAAGCTTCGCTTTCACTGAACGCTTCTTTGGTCATCCACTACCTGAAGCCGGGAGAATGTGAAAAGATTCTCGATCCTCAATTCCAGCCGCGGGCCATGCAATCAGGACTCCTTTCAGGCATCGTAATGATTTTCTGGTGGCCGACGGAGATTGTGCGTGCGTTAAGCAAACAGTTGCCAATCGTCTCCATCAACCACAAGTATCCAGGAGTCGATATAGATTTCGTCGGACTGGATAACGAGGGGGGTATGGACACGTTGATAAGACATCTGTACGAAAAAGGGCATCGCAAAATCTGCTTTTTTGGACGCTGCAGCGAAATCCACTGGGCCAATGCCCGCTTTGGCGGTTACGTCGCCGCCATTACTGCCCTGGGACTGGAATATCGACCGGATTTTGTCGTGGACGTGGATTTTGCCTCACTGACCGACCCGCATTGTATTCTGGATGAACACACGCCAAGAGTGGAACAACTCGTTCGCGATGGAGTCACCGCATTTGTCTGCGTTTCGGAAACTGCCGGCTGGCAGCTTCATTCGCGCGTGACGAGTCTTGGCTTGCGGGTTCCCGAGGATGTTTCCATCACTGGTTTTCACCGTTCGGACGTCATGGAAAAACAGATGCCCAATTTGACCAGTGTCACTGCATCGTACGAGTCGATAGGATCGGCGGCGCTGAAAAGATTGCTCTTTAGAATTCAAAATCCTGCCGAAACCTCGCGGATGATCTTGTTCCCTTCAGAGCTTTATCCCGGTAGCACGGTCGCAATTCGCAATTAAACGGCTAGATTTTATGGTCGGCGCGGTCGCTGCGGAGATGAATCATCTTATGTTCGAGGTCGTGAATGGCGCGAATGTAGCGGCACGTCCGGCTGCGGGCCCGCGTGAGGATGGAGTGGGTGATCGCCGTTTTGCCGATGAGCTTCACGCCAGGCAGCAATGCGCTGTCACTGATGCCCGTGGCGCAGAAGATCGCGCTATCTCCAGGAATGCATTCCTCGGCGGTGTAAATGTGCTTTATTTCCTCCATGGACAACCCTCCGGCCAGTTCCTGCCGCTCCGCTTCATCACGGAACCACATGCGCAACTGGATATCCCCGCCAAGGGCGCGCAACGCCGTGGCGGTAAGAAGGCCTTCGGGCGTCCCGCCTATGCCCACATACAGGTCAATGCCGGAGTCGGGCAGCGAAGGCGCAACCGCTGCGGTGATATCCCCGTCGGCCACCATGCGCAGGCTGGCCCCTGCCCCGCGCACCTGGTCAATAAAAGTCTGGTTACGGGGCCGGTCAAGCACGAGCACCACGATCTCAGCAATACGTTTTCCCAGGGCCCGGGCTACAAATTCAAGCGTCTCCCCAAGCGGCTGGTCGATCCAATTTGCTGTCACGTGGAATTTCTCGATCGCTTTCACCACCGCAGGCCCGTAGGCGAGCTTGTGCGTGTAAAAGCTCGGGATGTTTTTCATCACCGCCTCTCCACCGGGAGTCTCAACCGCGGAGATCACCGAGATGGAGTTCGCCATCCCTTTGGAAATATTTGTTGTACCGTCAACGGGATCGAGCGCAATGTCGAACCGTGGTGAACCCTCCTTCCAGGTGCCAAGTCTGTCACCGAGAAAAATCCCCGGCGCGTTGTCCTTGATTCCCTCCCCGATCACCACCTCGCCGCGGATGTCCACAAGATCGAATACTCCGTAAATCGCGTCACACGCAGCCGCATCGGCCGCTTCCTTGTCTCCCCTCCCGATCCAATGCATCGCGTGGAGCGCGGCGTTCTCAGTGGCTCGGACAAATTCAAATTCGACGGTACGTTCCGGGTCGCGAAAAGTGCTCATAAATGGTTTGTTTCAGGAATATTTATTTCTTTTCTGTGACTTTCTCAAGAGAGCTTATTTGCTCTTGGTTAATTCAAATACCTCGGCCGGGCATGGTGTGTCCGAATTTGTCTGTTAATTAAAAAAAGCGCCCTCCGATCCCCATCGGAGGGCGCTACACAACTGTTGCGCTCCCAGTCAGATCCCCACCCGACGTCTGCGCAACCTCTGGATGCCTATCAGCATTCCAAATCCACCAAAAATCATCCCCCACGTCCCCGGCTCGGGTATCGCCGTCAGCACGATGTCGTTTCCTCCGATCGTCGAGTTCGTCCCGAAGTTACCCGTGTAACTCAATGCATACTCCTGGGTTCCGATATAGACGTCGCCGACCGTGTTCCCCACCCCG
>Ga0206937_10326_pt1 | contig 10465 bp, 13 predicted proteins | sample Alteio_BWOrgHeat_11_FD_152923 | JGI IMG/M metagenome (GOLD analysis project Ga0206937, IMG submission 152923) | Enriched cells from forest soil in Barre Woods Harvard Forest LTER site, Petersham, Massachusetts, United States -... | ecosystem: Environmental > Terrestrial > Soil > Temperate forest >... | reverse complement strand
GCGGATTGGGAAATCCAAGATCAGCGGTACAGCTCAGACGGCCGTTTCGGCCGCCTGTTTTCATTAGGTTAAGCAGCGTCCTGTGAGACCACTTTTGGTACGCCGGCCAAGACGCGGCAGATCGTTGTGCGAGAGACATGGTGGATCTTGGCCAACTCGGTAAGACTTCTTCCCAGTTGCCGATCCCGGACGACGGCGGCACGATCGAGTTCGAGCGGGCGCCGACCAATGTGCCGGCCTTCCAGACGTGCCCGGCGCATACCGGCACGAACGCGCTCGATGATTAAACTTCTCTCGAGTTCAGCGACCGCACCGACGATGATGAAGATCGCTCTTCCTAGCGGAGCGACACTATCGATGTTTTCTCTGAGCGAAACGAAACTCCGAAGGCGTGCCGTCGCCCCGGCCTGGGACAAGGAAAAGATACTCGACGTGGTGTCCCTCAGCGATTCGGGAAATGTTGCGCCGCGAGATTTATATCGGCTCGATTGTGTGGAATAAGTCCCGGTGGTTAAAGGTCCCAGGTTCAAACCGTCGAGTCCGGCGGCCTCGTCCTAAGTCAGAGTGGAAAATCTTCCAATCTCCCGAACTGCGAATCATTACACACGAGGTCTGGAATCAGGTGCAGCGAAAGAACGCGTGGACCACGGAAAGGTACTCAACCGGGGCCAGAAAAGGGCTGGCAAATCGAGCTTTGAGCGTTCCCTACATCCTGAGTGGAATTTTGAAATGTGGACTTTGCGGGGCTGCCTTGGGGATTATCCGCGGACGCGGCGGCAAGTATGCCAGGTACGGCTGTTCCCAGCATTTCAATCGGGGGGCGTGCTCCAATGATCTCACTATAAAATCCCAAATCGCCGAAGAATCGTTTTTTGATGAGCTCCAGCGAGTCGCGCTTCAGCCGGAAGCGATCGAAGTTGTGCTGAACGAGTTTACTCGACAGCTTCAGGATGCATTGGATAAAGATACAGGTGAGAGCCAACAATTGCGTAAGCGGGCACAGAAGTTAGCCAGAGAGCTCGAGAACTTTACGAAAGCCATAGCTGAGGGTGTTCCTGCTAAGGCGCTAAGGCAATCTATCAGCGAGCGCGAACGTGAACTTTCGCAGATCAAAGAGAAATTGGCGCATGATAGCCTTGGCAAGGTGAGTCAAGACGTCACCGATCTAAGAAACTTTGCGGTCCAGAAAATCTTTAACGTCGTAGATCTGCTGCGGGTCGACCCTGCGCGTACCAAATACGAACTGGATAAACACATTGAAGAGCTGCGCATGCTTCCCGGCACGAACCAACACGGAGAGCACTGCCTTGTGGGTGAAGCTTCCTGGAGCTTAATTGGACAAGCCCCAAGGCAAGTGCGCAACGCGGCGGAAAATCAAACAACGTGGAGCCGCACACCGGATTCTGGCGTTCGGATGGTTGCGGGGGCTGGATTTGAACCAGCGACCTTTGGGTTATGAGCCCAACGAGCTACCAGACTGCTCCACCCCGCATAAAAATCATAACAGTGTGGTGCAGTCGGGTCAAACGACGCGCATCACCTTCGCGTCGTCGCGCTCGTACGTACGTTCCATTTTCCGCGAAACTGCTCGCCGCAGACCGCGCCGCAAATCCCGCCAACCTTCCGTCCGCAAATCCCGCCGAGCCTTTCGAAACTTCGCCTCGAAGCAGTTTCACCGGCTCACAACCTGCGGCTCACAATCTTGCGGCACGCAATCTTAGCGGCTTACCTTCTTTCGCTCGCAGGCGTCGACAATCTTCGCCGGATCAATCGCTTCGCGGTCGATCTGCTCTTCCAGAATTTTTCCATCTTTTCCAATCAGAAAATTTACCCGACGTGCCGCCTTGTATTTGTCGACATAAATTCCGTATTCGCGCGTCACTTCCCCGCCCCAATCGCTCAAGAGCGGAAACGTCACACCAATCTGATCGGCAAAAGCTTTGTTCGCGTAAGGGCTGTCCATGCTCACACCCAGAACCTGGGTGTCGGCCGCTTCCAGCTTCTTAAGATTCTGCTGGAAGGCCTTCATTTGCGCCGTTCAACCACCCGTGAAAGCAAACACGTAGAACGCCACGACAACATTGCTCTTGCCGCGGTACTGGCTCAGGGAGACTTCTTTCTCCTCCTTGCCATCGACATACTCCAGCTTGAAGTCAGGAGCCATGTCGCCAACCTTTAGCTTCATCGCCTCCGGTTCTTTCTTGTTACTCTGCGCTTTTGTCACGGGACTCAGCATCGCCCCCGCAACCATCCAAAGCGCGAAAATAGCTGCTAGACCTCTTCCCTTCATGAATACCCCTCCATCCGATAGCCTAAGCCTAACGCGCGGCACGCACACGGTCAAAGCAATACCCATAGCTAGTGTCCGATTTTGGCCAACGCTTATCGTCTGTAGACACTACTCCGCCCGTATCCCGCTTCCGTCTGCAAGAATACAATGTCCCCGGACGCTAGTTCGATCAGATGCCGATTCAAACTCTGAACGATATCCTTCTCGCGATCTGCGAAAGCGGTCGCGATCGCGTCATGTTACAACGAGAAGCCCTTGGCTGGATCCCGATCTCTTCCTCAGAGCTCTACCGCAACGTAGTCGGCGTCTCCCGGGCGCTCGAATCATGGGGCATCCGCAAGGGCGACCGCGTCGCCATCCTCAGCGAAAATCGCCCTGAGTGGACCACCACCGACTTCGCCGCCCTCGCCCTCGGAGCCGTCACAGTTCCCATCTACTCCACGCAGACTGCCGAGCAGACTGCCTTCCTCCTCAACGATTCCGGCGCCCGTATCGTCGTAGTTTCCACTAACAACCAACTCGAAAAAATTCTCACCATCCAGTCTCACACGCCGGCGGAACGCATCATCGTGATGGACCGGGTCGAAACCGCCCATGCCGTCCATATCCAAACATTGATGCTCCAGGGTCCCACCGGCCGCGACCCGGAATTTGACGCTCGCTCCCGCACCGTCACTGCCGGCGATCTCGCCACCATCATCTACACCTCCGGAACAACGGGCACACCCAAAGGCGCCATGCTGACCCACGGCAACATGGCATCCAACATCGCTTGCTCACTTGAATCATTTGATCTCGGCGAACACGAAGAACTGAGCGTTTCGTTCCTCCCGTTGTCGCATGTCACCGCTCGTCATGTTGATTTCGCTTTGCTTCTCCGTGGCGTGATTCTTGCCTACTGCCCTGACTTGGCGCGTCTGTCCCAGGCACTGATGGAGGTGAAGCCCACAATTTTTGTCGCCGTGCCCCGCGTCTACGAAAAAATCCGTCAACAAGTCATCCTGAAAGCCGTTGGATTTCCGAAAAAATCTATCTATAACTGGGCCCTCAAAGTTGGACGAGCGCACCGTGCGGAAATCTTGAACAGCTCCCAGCCAACTTCCCTGCTCTGGAAGATTGCCAATCACTTGGTCTTCTCGAAAGTGCGCGCCGGAATGGGTGGCCGCGCCTACGAATTTATTTCCGGCGGCGCTCCCTTGGGACGTGAATTGGCAGAATGGTACGCCGACATCGGCATCCGTATTCATGAAGGCTACGGCCTGACCGAAACCTCGCCCGTCATCGCCGTCAACAATCCCAAGGACCACAAGCTCGGCACCGTCGGCAAACCACTCTCCAACGTAGAAGTCCGCATCGCGGATGACGGCGAAGTATTGGTTCGTGGCCCTTCCATCTTTCAGGGATACTGGAATCGTCCCGACGAAACGCGCGACGCATTCTCGGATGGCTGGTTCAAGACCGGTGACATCGGCCACCTCGACAGCGACGGCTTCCTCTCCATCACTGATCGCAAAAAAGATCTGATCAAAACGTCAGGCGGCAAATTCATCGCGCCCCAGCCCATCGAAAATTCCCTCAAGCTAAATCCGCTCATTGGTACCGCAGTCGTCCTCGGAGACCGCCGCAAGTTTCCCGCCGCTCTCATCTCACCACATTTCCCCGTTCTCGAAGATTGGGCGCGCGCCAACCACCTTGAATTCGCCACTCGGCAGGAACTCGTCGGCCATCCCAAGGTCCAGGCGCTCTACGAAGGCATCGTCGAAGAATTAAATAAAAATCTGGCCCGTTTCGAAAGACTGAAACGCGTGCTCCTGGTCCCGGAAGAATTTTCTGCCGCCGATGGCACCTTAACCCACACCTTCAAAGTCCGCCGCCGTGGAATCGAATCCCGCTACTGCAAATTAATCGACGATATGTACGCGAAGGCCGAAACCAACCAGCAGTAAAGGGCCGCACGGTTTTACCTCTGCAATCTGCCTCTACAATCTGCCATAGCTCTTCCCCGCCCCAGCCAACAAAATCGCCCTCGGCAGCCGTACAATATCCCCATGACGGACTCATTCATCATCGCCGGCAGGCAATTTCAGTCCCGTCTTATCGTCGGGACTGGCAAGTATCGTTCATTCCAGGAAACCGCCCGCGCCCTCGAAGCCAGCGGCGCCGACATGGTCACCGTCGCTGTCCGCCGGGTCAATCTCGACCGCCGCACCGAATCTCTTCTCGACTACATTGATTTGAACAAATACTTCCTTCTTCCCAACACCGCCGGATGCTACACCGCCGAAGAGACGATTCGCACCGCGCGTCTCGCTCGCGAGGCCGGACTCTCTGATTGGATCAAACTCGAAGTCATCGGCGACCAGGCTACTCTCTATCCCGATATTCAGGCGACGCTTGAGGCCACACGCATACTCGCAAAAGAAGGCTTCACCGTACTCGCCTACACTTCCGACGACATCGTCTTTGCCAAGCGCCTGGTCGATGCAGGCGCGGCAGCCGTCATGCCCCTCGGCGCCCCCATCGGCAGCGGTCTCGGCATCCAGAACGTTGCCAACTTGCGCATCTTGCGCGAGATGATCACCGGCGTTCCGTTGATCGTCGACGCCGGTGTCGGCACAGCCTCCGATGCCGCCATCGCCATGGAACTCGGGTACGACGCGGTCCTCATGAACACCGGCATCGCGGGCGCGCAGGAACCAGTACTGATGGCGGAAGCCATGAAGCACGCCGTCCTCGGTGGCCGCAAAGCCTACTTAGCGGGACGCATGCCCCGCAAACTATACGCCACCGCCAGCTCGCCCCTGGAAGGTGTAGTGCGCTAGAAGTCGTGCGGTTATGTTCGCGCGGTTATGTCTTCCAGTGTCATCCTGAGCATAGCGGGAACTTCACGAAGTGAAGCTCCCGTGGAGTCGAAGGACCCCTACCCGCTCTCCAAAAACAAAACGGGCGACCCAAAGGCCGCCCGTTTCATTTCCAAAGAGCTATCCTTACAGCATCTTCACGCTGTCCACATGAATCTTGTCTCCGTCCACATGTCCTGTAACAGCCACGTGATGGCCGTAGTGGTCTTTCAGTGCGTCAGGATTGTCGACATTTAGAACTTTTTGATCGCCGTCCGTGACGACAACCGGGCTGGCCCCTGCGCCGATGCACTTTTTCGTGCACGCTTCCGCCGAAGCATTGGCTCCCTTGACTCCGCACTTGGAATCGCTTACCCAGCCGTTCACGGTTTTCGCATCACCGGCAAATGCTGCCGACGCGACCAAGAGCACCAGCACAAACGCAAGCAACAGCAGAACAAATTTCCGCATGCCATCCTCCTTAGATTAGTTCCCACACACAACCCGATTCCCCTGCACTTTACCACATCCGGCACAATAATCACCGTCGTGATCTGGCGCAAGCCGCTCACAAAATGCTCGGACTTTCATCGCGTTCGGTGTACCATAGCACGTCCCCGAAAACCTGCCTGGAGAGAAAAAGAATGTCGGTAAGACGTTTTCATTCACCAACACTCCTTGTACTTCTCGCGATCTTCGTACTCTCGCAGATCGGCCTGGCCCAGCCCGCGCCATTGCTCAAATTACAGCGCTCAAAAGCCTACCTGAACCTCGAAACCAACGTCGTTCACGGCCAGGGAATGATGGGCATCACCTACGGCAAATCCGGAGATGTCTTCAGTTATCCCAACTCCCTTTCCTGTCTCGTTGTCTACAATGACGGCAAGTTCGCGATCGAGAAGCGCGAAGAAAGCACTCTAGGCAAACCAAAAATCAAGCTCGCGGAAGGAACCCTCTCACCCGACGACCTTCAGCACCTCAAGGGAATTCTCGACGACGAATCCCTCCGTAAAATCGTCACACCCAAACCGCCGACACTACCCGACAATGCCGAGGCAGTCCGCGAGATTGAGAGCATCGACGCCCAGATTGACCGCGATGGCAAGTCGCAACGTTTCACCACCATCAAGGAAAGAGTGAAACTCGGGGCTACCGCGAGCAGCGGCGTGACCAACGGTATGGACACTTATTTCGACAACGGAACGCCATTTCAGAAAACTCTGAATCCACTCATCAAGTGGTTCGAGGGTTTGGAAAAGAAAAGCAAATCCGACTTTAAAGGCGCTCCCCCGCAATACTGCGCCCCGATGAACATCGGCTAAACAACATAGGTCAATCTCAATGATGATTCGACGAATGATTCTTCTCTTCACCCTGGGATTCACAGGGATCGTTGCTTCCGCTCAATCGCCAACCCAGCCTCCCATCAAGCTTTTCCTGAATGAAGTTCAACCGGGAGGCCTGGCGTCCTCCCAATACTGCACGCTTGTATTTACCAACCGTCATTTTCATTCCGAGAAGGCCGACATCAAGCACGGGGTGGATTCAAGCCGGAAGATTTACGAAGGACAGCTTTCTGACAACGAATGGAATTCCCTCGTCGCAATTATCGACAGTCCGGCATTTCGCGACATGAAGATTCCCCGCACCGTCCCGCCGCTCATCATGCAGGATACACATCCCTACACCATCTCCGTCGCGCGCGACAACGACTTTCAGAATATGGAGTTCCTGGACAGTAAGAGCCTCAAGCCCTACGAGTCCCAGATCAAGCCCCTCCTGCAATGGTGGAAGCCGATTCGCGGCCGTCACATGGCAGAGTCCACCGCCTCCGCCAGCCCACAGTGCTCCCTCGACAGCAGTCACGCCGTCTACGCGCAGTAAAATGTTTGTTCAACAACACTCCTCAATCTCGTGTCATCCTGGGCGCAGCGAAGAATCTATGCACTAGGCATCGCCCAACTTAGTGTCTCCTCACCCAATGTGTGTCATCTCCCAACTCTGTCATCCTGAGCGTAGCGGGAACTTCACGAAGTGAAGCTCCCGCGGAGTCGAAGGAACCCTACCCGCCATACGAACCAACGTAGCAGCAGGAAATTCTGGCGCCACGACGTTCGTCCGTGATGACCACCCCAAAATGATCGTAAAAAGTTCCCAATCCTCAGCTAGACTTCTCAAGCGAGAACTGGGACTTCTCTCCCATTACAACGATTTCAATTTTCGAACACTAAGGTTGGGTCCGATAAGATTCGGACATTCAGACCAGAAGAGGGACTAATCCACCCTTGCCCCGGCGGCACAAGCTCGATTCATTTCTTATTCTCAGCGCGCCCCACCGGAGGTTTCGCGGGCGGTTCCGGCGCCACAAAGATGACCTCTCCCTTGCGCGTATAGTGCAACTGCTCTCGAGCTTCCTTCTCAATCGCCGCCGGATCAGATTTGAGCAATTTGATCCGTTCCGCATACTCTTCGTTGGCCTTCTGCAAGCGCTCCACTTCACTCTGCAACGATTGCATCTCGGACCGTTTCTGGCGGTAAACCACCATCCCATTGGCGCCGAACATGGCGTGCAGTAGAACCCCAACAGTCAGCAAAATCGTCGCGGCCGTTCCCAATCGCCGCCATTCCCGCGCCAGCCACGACCATCCCGGACGCGTGTTTTCCACCCACCGCGCCGCCACCGCCTCCGCTCTCGGAGCCTGCTCCATCACTGCACGCAGGCTTTCCTCCGGTCGCGGAAAAATTCGAGCTCTTGGCGTTGACCCTAATCGAAGATCCATGCTTTCGCTGCTTTGCTCAACTTTGCGAGGTCGTCTTTACTCCGCGCCTCGCTGTAAACGCGCACCACCGGCTCCGTGCCCGAAAGCCGGTAGCAAACCCACGACCCATCGCTCATTACGAGCTTTAGACCATCCGTTCTCACGACCTGCGCAACTTTACTGCCAGAAAACTCGGCCGGATCAGCACGTAACTTCTCAGTAAACTTCTCTTTCACTTCAGGCGTCAAGCGGAAGTTCTCTCGCAGAGGATAAAAGGAACCAACTTTGACAAATATGTTGGCCAGTTGCTTGCCCAGCGATTCCCCACGCCGCGCTACCATCTCGCAACACAGCAGTCCTGCCAGCACTCCATCCTTCTCCGGAACATGCTTGCGAATCGACAGCCCCGCGCTTTCTTCTCCACCAATCAGAATTTTGTCCTGTTTGATCAATTCGCCAATGTATTTGAAACCCACGGGCGTCTCGTGAAGCTCGATTTTGTGTTTTTCGGCCAGTGCGTTCACCAGGTTCGTCGTAGCCACCGACTTCCCCACTCCATTCTTCCAACCGCGGGTCTCGACCAGATAATCAAACAGCAGCGCGATCACGTAGTTCGGTTGCAAAAACGTCCCATCTTCATCCACAATCCCGAACCGGTCAGCGTCTCCGTCAGTCGCGATGCCGATTCCCGCCCCCGTTTGGCGCATTTTCAGTCGCAAATCCTCCAGCAGATGGTCATCCGGCTCCGGAGCATGCCCGCCAAACAATACATCGCGAGTGTCATGCACCGTCGCCACTGACACCCCAGCCTCCCGCAACAGCGCATCCGAATAACCCCGCGCCGCCCCCCACATCGGATCAAACACGATCTTCACGCCCGACTTCTTGATCACTTCCAGATCGACAATTTCCCGCAATCGCGCCAGATACATGCGTCGCGGATCCATCGGTTCCGGCTCCGCCTTCTTTCCTTCCGGCTTCTTCGAATCCCCATCGAATGCCGCAATCTCCGCCTCAATCGCCTTCGTCACTTCCGGCAACGACGGTGCCCCATCCGGCGTCGAGAACTTGATCCCGTTATATTCCGGCGGATTGTGCGATGCCGTGAAGTTGATCGCGCCATCTGCCTTCGACTGGATCACCGCATATGAAATCGTAGGCGTCGGCGCGGCCTCGGCGATCACCAGCGGCGTGATGCCGTAGCTCCCTAAAATCTCTGCCGCCATCGCGCAAAACGTCTCGCCTAGAAAGCGCGGATCGCGCCCTACAATCACCCTTGCCCCGCTCGGTTTCTTCGACCGGACGTAGCGCGCAATCCCATGCACCGCCCGGTCAACATTCGCGAACGTAAATTCCTCAGCCATCACCGCTCGCCAGCCAGACGTGCCAAATTTAATCTGCGTAGTCATTCCATTCCTCGTATCAATATCTAAAATCCTTCTTCACTTAAGCCCTGTCATCCTGAGCGAAGCGAAGGATCTATGTATGCTCTTTGCAGCGCCCAACCTTATACTTCCAGAGTAAAGTCTGAAGGCAAGACGCACTCCGCTCCCCGGAGTCCAACGCTAGATTCTATATGACCGACATTAGAGTCGTTTTAACCACTTGTGGTTTGCTGGAAGAAGCGCGCTCCATAGCACATACCTTGGTCGAGCGCCAACTGGCCGCTTGCGTCAACATCGTTCCCCAGGTGGAATCGATCTATCGCTGGAAGGGCGAAGTGGAAACCGCAAGCGAGTTCTTGCTCATCATCAAGACAACCGCAGGCGCCGTCGAACGCCTGCGCACAGCCCTAACTGAATTGCATTCTTACGAAGTCCCTGAATGTATCGAAATCGCTGTCACCGATGGCAGCGCACCCTACTTGAACTGGATTGGAGAATCGGTCAAGTAGCGTCGCCTACTCCACTTTTCGCGCCCGCAGATTCAGCCGCCAATAATCGAGCGTCCACGGCGGATCATCCTGCGCCGCGGCCTCCGCCAGCCGCGATACAAAAGTCCCGCGCAGCGCCTCGCTCGGAAGCAGTTCCAGATGCCGGTGCAAAACAAACGTCCGCAGATATTCCTGAAACCCGTCACTCGTTGGCGCCACAAAAGGTGCCGCCTCCACTCCCGTCTCAACATCCCGGAAGCCGGCATCCCGCAGACGTTCCGCCGTCCCTTCAGCATCCGCAAAAAACCACGGCTCTGAAAAATCTCCGAGCCATTTCGAAAACTCGGGCCCCGATGCCAACTCGCTCACCCGCTCCCGCAAACGCAGAAGATTCGGCCCGCCACCGCACTGTGCATGCAGCCATCCACCCGCCCGCAGCGCCGCAAACAAATTTCTGAATAGGACGTCGTGGTCCCTCACCCAATGAAACGAAGCTGTACTGAAGATTCCGTCGAAACAATCCAGGAAAGGAAGAGCACTCAGATCAGCAGCAACCAAACCAACCTGCCCACCAAAATCTGGCCCGAGCTCCTGCCGCGCATGCCGCACCATGTTGCGCGACAGATCAACCCCAACTACCCGCCCACTCGGCAAACTTTCCAGCAGCAACCGCGTCAGCCTGCCGGTTCCGCAACCGGCATCG
>Ga0206937_10325_pt1 | contig 10481 bp, 10 predicted proteins | sample Alteio_BWOrgHeat_11_FD_152923 | JGI IMG/M metagenome (GOLD analysis project Ga0206937, IMG submission 152923) | Enriched cells from forest soil in Barre Woods Harvard Forest LTER site, Petersham, Massachusetts, United States -... | ecosystem: Environmental > Terrestrial > Soil > Temperate forest >... | reverse complement strand
GCCATCCGCGAGCGGATCGGAGAACGGGACGCCCAGTTCCAAGACATCGACGCCGGCTTTTTCAAAAGCGATTGCGAGGGAAACCGTGGCGTCGAGGGAGGGGTCGCCTGCCGAGATGTAGGCGATAAAGCCTTTGCGGCCGCGGGTTTTGAGGTCGGCGAATTTCTGGTCAATACGGTTGGACATAGTGGAGCGGCTATTTTTTACAGGATCGGGCGGATGAACAGGATTATTTTGCGTTTCTCGCAAACGCAAGGCGGGAGGGACGGTTTGCGGCTGAAATCTCCCTTTGACCGGGTTTCGGTTCATGCTCTAAGTTGCCGCCGTGCCAGAAAAACCGCAGCGACTGACCGTCAACGAAATTTACACCTCCATCCAGGGCGAAAGCTCGTGGGCGGGGTTGCGGTGTGTGTTCGTGCGGCTCACGGCGTGTGATCTGCGCTGCACGTATTGCGACACGGAGTATGCTTTTTACGAAGGAAAAAAGCGGCTGCTACAGGAAGTGATCGACGAAGTGCTGGCGATCGACTGCCCGCTCGTGGAACTCACGGGGGGCGAACCACTGTTGCAAAAAAACGCGCTGCCGCTGATGACCGCGCTCTGCGACGCCGGGAGGACGGTGCTGATCGAGACGAGCGGCGCGCATGATATTTCAAAAATCGACGCGCGTGTACATCGGATCATGGATTTGAAAACGCCGGGAAGCGGCGAGTGCGCACGGAATCTTTACAGCAATATCGAGCATCTCACGCTGGGGGACGAAGTGAAATTTGTGATCGGGTCGCGCGAGGATTACGAGTGGTCGCGTGAGCAGGTGGAGAAATTCTCGCTTTGCACGCGGTGCCGGACTGTTCTATTTTCGCCGATCTTCGGAAGGATCCAGCCGGTGGAAATCGTGGACTGGATACTCGAGGACAAGCTTGATGTGCGGTTCCAATTGCAGATGCACAAGTTCATCTGGGAACCGATGGAGCGCGGTGTATAGGAAGTAAATTATGCAAGTTCGTTTGACCAAGGATTTTAGTTTTGAAGCGGCGCACACGTTGCCGAATGTCCCGCCTGACCACAAATGTGCAAGGATGCACGGCCATAGCTTTCGCGTGGAGGTTTCCGTGGAAGGGGAGATTGACCCGAAAATGGGGTGGTTGTACGACCATGCGCAGATCGGCGAGGCTATGAAGGAACTCGTGGAGCGCCTCGACCACCGTTACCTCAACGAAATAGAGGGACTGGAGAATCCCACCTTCGAAAATCTCTCCATGTGGCTCTGGAAAGAGCTTGCCCCGAAATGCCCCGGCCTGTGTGAAATCACCGTGCACGAGACGGCTGCGGTGAGGTGTTCTTACAGGGGAAAGTGAGTTTTTGTTGCATTCCGTCCCCATGCCTGCGTAGTTTTTCCCGAGTTTATGAAATGCTTTAATCTTCTTTTGATCGGTGTTGCCATCCTACCTTTCACCGCTTGTGAAAAACATCCGGTGTCCGATCTGACATTGATCGGGGTCTCGACAGAGCAGGCTGCGGAGAAGTCGCTGGGCAAACAAGGTGGCGAACCTGTCAAGGCACCGGTGGAATCAGGGACTGGTAAGCAATTTTTTCCGGATTCAAAGTGATATAGCGATTTTCCTTCCGCATTGAACGATCTCCAAAACAAACAAGGGATTGGATATCGTTATCGAGAACGGCTTAGAGCCTTCGGGTATGCCGCGCAAGGGGTGAAAACGCTGTTTTCATCTCAATGCCACGCGCGTTTTCATGCGCTGGCTGCCGTTGTTGTTATTGCCATGGGATTTTCATTGAGGATTTCTGTGATCGAATGGTGTCTTGTGATTCTTGCCATTGCTTTGGTCATTGCATGCGAGGCCATCAATACGGCCATTGAATTTTTAACGGACAGAGTTTCTACGGAGCCACATCCGTTGTCCGGCAAAGCGAAGGATGTAGCCGCTGGAGCGGTATTGATTTCGTCCGCAGGCGCAGCGGTGATTGGCGTAATGATCTTTGGCCCGAAGCTCTGGCGGTTGATGTTTTGAATTACATTGTCGCTGCTCTACTCGCCAGGCATCCACCCGCGCTTGCTTGACTGATCAGTTTCCGCCTGCTAGTTTTTGACCATGTCCATTCAGGAGATCAAACAAGAAGCGTTGGATCTTCCTCTTTCCGAGAGAGTTTCACTGGCCCAGGCGCTCTGGGAGAGCATTGATGCCGGGTTGTCAGACACTGATGGGCAAGGCGCACTCCGGGAAGCCATTCGTCGCGACCAGGAGTTGTCTTCCGGCAAGGTTGCGGGACGCAGTCACGACGAAGTGATGCAGGCGGCACGTCGAGCCATAGGATGCAACTGATTTATCATCCGGATGCCGAAGCGGAACTCGTAGGGCGATTGATTTTTTGATTACAAATCTGCGTTTGAGAGCAAAGCCGTGCCGACCACTTTTGAAGTAAGGAATTGCAGTGAGCGGGGGTAAAAGCGCATGGCATCCAGAACGAGACTGGCGATACGCGGGTGCAATACGGCGGTTTTAGAAATGCGGTTCACCCAGAGGCGGCCGGCGTAGAGTCGGGCATGCTCGCGGCGGTAATTATCCAGGGGCAGCTTTTCGCAGAGGTGCCTGGCGGCGAGTTCGCCGGAAGCGATTGCGTAATAAATTCCTTCGCCTGTATACGGTTCGACCACACGGGCGGCGTCGCCAGCCAGGAGGAGGTTATCCGCCGAGGCCGGGACTGCATCGCGGGCGAGGGGAGTGATTGTATGCCAGGCTTGCCGGGGAGCAATTTCAAAACGGGCTTCCGCCCATTTTTTCAACGCGGGGATCCCGGCAGGTTTGCTCACGAGGCAGAGATTTACATGACCACCGCCTATACTGGTGTAGCCCGCGTAACCTTCCTTTAAAAAGTGGAGCACCACGCGCTCACTGAAATCCGGAGGGGCAGGGATGTGCGTCTGGATTGCCACGCGTTCCCTGGTGGCCGCGGGAAGCGAGCCAAGCAACCGCATGATGGTGGAGTTGCGGCCATCGGCGGCGACGAGGCTGTGCGATGTGAAAATTTCGCCGCCGGCATAGACTTTCCAGCCGCGCTCGACAGTCGTGACAACCGTATTCTGGCGGACTTCAGCGCCGCATTCGACGGCGCGCTGCAAGAGCAATTCATCGAACACGCTGCGCTTTACAGCAATTTCACCGCGTTCGGAAGAATGCATGGGATATTTGATGGAGCGTCCGTCAATGCCGATGAATTCAACAGCGGCGAGCTTGGAATGAGGGAGAGCCAGAACACGTCCGGCTACTTCCAATCTTTCAAGCACAGGCCAGCAGGAGGGATTGATGCAATCCCCGCAAACTTTGTCCCGGGGAAAAACGGCTTTTTCAAGGACAAGCGTCTTCAAGCCCCCTGCGGCGCAAAAAGCGGCGCATACGGACCCGGCGGGACCGCCACCGCAGATAATCACGTCGTAATTCAAACAAAAATCTCCGCCACTGAATCGGCCATCAGCTTTCCTTTGCGCGTGAGTATGACGCGGGAGCCGTCGTATTGGAGGAAACCGAGATCGTGGAATTCATTCACTTCATTCCGCCACGGGGTGAGTATGGCATCCGGCACGCCGAGATTTGTGCGCAGGGAAAAAGCGATCATTTCGCCATTGCGGGTGGTGGGATTCACCGCCTCCTCAAATGTCGCTGGTGAAGCGCCGGCGAGCACGCGGTCGGTATATGCAGCCGTGTCCGCGACGTTCTGCCAGCGGCGCTCGCCGACTGTGGAGAATGCGCCGGGACCGAAGCCGAGGTAATCCGCAGCCCGCCAGTAGGAAAAGTTGTGAGCCGATTCGCGGCCCGGCAGGGCATAGTTCGATATTTCGTATTGCGTGTAGCCCGCTGCTGCCAAGGTATCCATCACGGCCTCGAATAAATCGGCGTCCCAATTTTGATCCTGCAAGTATTCCCGGGCCTGCAACTTCCGGAAAAATTCCGTGTCTTCCTCGTAAGTGAGGCAGTAGGCGGAAATGTGCTCCGGATGAAGAGCGATGGTTTTTTCGAGCGTATGCCTCCATTGTTCGCGCGTCTGGCCCGGGACGGCAAACATGAGGTCGATGCTGATATTATCGAATCCGGCTTCGCGCAAAATGTCGTATGTCTGTTCAGCCTGCTCTGCGTTGTGAATGCGGCCGAGGGTTTTTAAAATTGTGTCGTCCCATGATTGCACGCCCATGCTGATGCGATTCACTCCCAAGGAGCGGAGGGCGCGTGCTTTTTCAGGCGAGACAGTCGCGGGGTTGATCTCAAAGGTCCATTCCGAGAGATCCGAGAGATCGAGGCGATCCCGGAGCCCGGAAAGCAGAGTCTCAATTTGGGAAATGGAGAGGGAACTTGGTGTTCCTCCCCCGAAATAAATTGTCCGCGGGACGACAGTATAGTGTGCGACACTCTCCTCCACCTCACGCAGCAGGGCGTCGAGGAAACGCGCGGATTTGTTTTTGAAATGCGTATCCACGTAGAAGCTGCAGTACGGGCAGAGCTTCGCGCAAAACGGGATGTGAAAATATAGGTGACGAATGTTTATGGCCTTACCATTCGCATTTCTTTCGTCATGCGCCATGCAGATTTTTTTGCGGCAGCGGGAATCAGTGGCTCGACGCCTTTTCCGCGCCGAGACCGGTATTGGCGCGGACAGTGAGTTCGGTAAACATCGCTTCAGCGCCGGGTTCGCGGGTCAGGAGCGTGCCAATGATTGCCGCAAGAAAACCAATAGGGATGCTGATGATACCCGGATTTTCCAGCGGAAAAAATGCCTTGTGCTGGATAAGGTGGCGGGCACTTGCTGCTACGGTTGGCGCATCAATAGCCATGATGGTAGGGCTGACAAGAATCAAACCGATGGATCCAATGAGACCGGCGGACAGGCCGCAGATCGCGCCGGCCGTATTGAAGCGTTTCCAGAAAATGGAAAGTAGGATGACCGGCAGATTTGCGCTTGCCGCGACGGCGAAGGCAAGGCCGACGAGAAATGCGACATTGGCATTCGGACCGAGGCCGATGGCGAGGCCGATGGCGATTGCTCCCACAATGAATGCGGTGATGCGGGCAACTACAACTTCCTCACCGGGTTTTGCCTCACGGCCATGGTGAATCACATTGGTAAAGAAGTCATGGGCGAATGAAGTGCTGGCGCTGATGGTCAAGCCAGCGACAACGGCGAGAATCGTTGCAAAGGCCACGGCGGAAATGAACGCGAAGAAAACATCGCCGCCGAGCGCGCGGGCGAGCTGGGGGGCGGCCATGTTGACACCGCCATTTTTGCCGATGAAATCAGGGCCAAGCACACTGGCGGCGCCGAAGCCGAAGAAAGTCGTCATGATGTAAAACACTCCGATGAGCACCATCGCCCAGACCACTGAGGCTCGAGCCGTTTTTGCATCAGGTACGGTGTAAAAGCGGATGAGGACATGGGGCAACCCGGCCGTTCCAAACACGAGCGCCATACAGAGCGAGATGAAATCGAGAGGGTTCTTGAACTTCATCCCGGGCGTAAGAAAATTTGCGGTCACAAGATGGCCGTCCTTGGCATGGAACTGGATTTTCGCGAGAGAATTGAAAAATTCCGCGAAACTGAAATGGAACCTCTGCATAACCATGACACTAAGCAGAACACTGCCGCTCATGAGCAGCAGGGCCTTCACGATTTGCACCCAGGTGGTCGCCAGCATTCCGCCAAAAACCACATAGACAATCATCAATACGCCGACGCCGCAGACCGCCATATTGTAAGAGACACCCCCGAGCAGCACCTTGACAAGCGTGCCTGCGCCGACCATCTGCGCGAGCATATAAAATATCGACACTGTGATCGTGCTCAACGCAGCCATCGCGCGCACGGGACGCGGACTGAGACGATAGGCGAGCACATCCGCCATGGTGTATTTTCCGGCGTTGCGCAACGGTTCGGCAACGAGGAGCAACACTGTGAGATATGCCACGAGAAAGCCCACGGAATAGAGAAACCCATCGTAGCCGGAGAGTGCGATCATCCCCGCGATGCCGAGGAAACTCGCGGCGCTCATATAATCGCCGGCAACAGCCAGGCCATTCTGCCACCCTGTGATGCGGCGGCCTGCGGCAAAATAGGCGCTGGATCCGGAGGACTTGCGTGCGCTGAAATAGGTAATCACCAGGGTTGCCGCGACAAAACTGACAAACATGAAGATCGCCGTGTGATTCACCGGGGGAAGCGCGGCTGCAGGAGCGGCTTCAGCGAGCATGGAAAAGGGGAGGGTAAGCATGGGGGTTATTTTTTAAATTTTGCAATGATGTTCGCCGCGGTTTTGTCCCAGCCCGCGGCTGCGACTACATAGAGAGCGGCTACAATCCATGCCATAAAAAACTGCGAAAGCGCGAAAAGGTACGCAACATTCACGCTGCCGACCTTTTGGTTCATGAGATTGGGAAACCACCCGACCAGCACGGGGAGAGCGACATAATAAGCGAGGAAGAAAACAGTGACAGGTGCGATGAAACGCATCTTCGACGCGAGGAGTTTTTTGAAATCTTCGTCGGCAGCTATGGCTTCCCATGGGATGTTCCCGCGTTCTTCATCGGCGGTCAGCTCATGGGCGGGTTTGGGGCCGCTGCGACCAAGCGGGGCGATATCAGTTTGCGATCCAACGATGGGAGTTGAGTCGCCGGGTTCCGGGGTAGTCATGTGCGAGAAGCTAGCGGGGGGATCGAATGACAACAAGCCGAAAGAAGCGTGGAAAACAGATGTGCATTTTGCAAAGTTTTCATTAAGTTAATCCCCCACTTATGAAAGCAGCCACCCAATCCCAAAAGAATTCACCCCGGAAAAACAGCAAAAATCCAACCTCATCCACCCGCGCATTTTCCTCGCTGGTAGTCGATGGCCCCGAGCGCGCGCCGAGCCGCGCGATGCTTCACGCAGTGGGATTCAAAAAGGAAGATTTCAAGAAATCGCAGATCGGAGTTGCCTCGACATGGAGCATGGTGACGCCGTGCAACATGCACATCGACAAACTCGCGCTCGAGACAGAGAAAGGTGTCAATGCAGCGGGAGGCAAGGCGGTGATTTTTGGAACGCTGACGGTTTCCGACGGAATTTCGATGGGCACGGAGGGGATGAAGTATTCCCTGGTATCGCGCGAGGTGATCGCCGATTCCATCGAGACAGTGGCCGGTTGTGAAGGGTTTGACGGATTGGTGACCATCGGCGGCTGTGACAAAAACATGCCCGGCTGCCTGATGGCGATCGCGCGTTTGAACAGGCCTTCGGTATTTGTATATGGCGGAACGATCCTGCCCGGGTGCCTGACGGGAACGATCATCGGCAACCGGCTGAACAAGGAACGCGCTGCACAGTTGAAGGGCAAAAAACTGGATGTGGTGTCCGTGTTCGAAGCAGTCGGCGCGCACGCAAACAACAAAATCAGTGACCGGGAACTGGAATTGATCGAGCAGCATGCAATCCCCGGCGCCGGATCATGCGGCGGGATGTACACGGCGAATACGATGGCTTCGGCAATCGAAGCACTCGGCATGAGCCTGCCCAACAGCTCGGCCCAGAATGCCATCTCGCACGCAAAGATGGATGATTGCAGGCGGGCGGGGGCTGCGGTGTTGCACCTGATCAAGCGCGGCATCCGCCCGCTGGACATTCTCACTCGCGAGGCATTCGAAAACGCGATCACCGTGGTGATAGCGCTCGGTGGTTCAACGAATGCTATTTTGCATTTGCTGGCGATCGCGCATGCCGCGGGCGTAAAGCTTGAACTCGATGATTTCACACGCATTGGCAAACACGTTCCTGTGCTTGCGGATTTGAAACCGAGCGGCCGCTTTGTGATGTCGGAGCTAGTGGCGATCGGCGGCCAGACGCCTTTAATGAAGATGTTGCTTGAAGCAGGTCTTTTGCACGGCGACGCACTTACGGTGACCGGCAAAACGCTTAAAGAAAATCTAAAGCTGGTAAAACCATACCCAAAAGGGCAGCAGATCGTGCGGCCTGTGTCCGATCCGATCAAAAAAGACAGCCATCTCGTAATCCTGCGTGGAAATCTTGCGTCTGAGGGAGCAGTGGCAAAAAATCTCCGGCAAGGAGGGATTGAAATTCACCGGCACCGCGCGGGTGTTCGAGGCGGAGGAATTTGCGATGACCGCAATCCTTGACGGCACGGTGAAAAAAGGGGATGTGATCGTGATACGCTACGAGGGGCCGGAGGGAGGGCCGGGCATGCGCGAGATGCTTTCGCCGACTTCCGCCGTGATGGGCAAGGGGCTCGGCAAGGATGTTGCATTGATCACGGATGGACGTTTCTCCGGGGGCAGCCATGGATTTGTGGTGGGGCATATCACCCCCGAGGCTTATCGCGGAGGTGCAATCGCAATTATCCGCAATGGAGACAAAATCACGATCGATGCCGAAAAACGGGTCATCAACCTCGAGGTTCCGAAAACGGAAATTGCGGCCCGCCTGAAAAAATGGAAGGCGCCGAAGCGCCGTTACACACGCGGAGTGCTTGCGAAATATGCAAAGTTGGTAAGCAGCGCCTCCGAGGGAGCAGTAACGGACAAGGGACTGTAGCCGGACCGCTTTTTTGAGAGCGGATGATGAGAAACCGACGCGACGAAGTGCGGGTGGATGAGTATTTTCGTGCCCTCAATTTTCGTGCTGGGAAAATTTAGGCGCATCCTTCACGGTGCGAGGCGTTGACAATATGCCCGTCGATCTTTAGGTTTCCGTGCTCTAGAAATTCCCACTCCCAGTGACAACAAACGAAGATTACGTCATCGAGATCCTTATTGATACAGGTCTCATCACCAAGTCCCAGGTCGAACGCGCAAAAGCGGAGGCTGCCAAGTCGGGGCATACCGTCGTCCAGGCGCTCATCGACCAGGGGGCACTCACGCAGGAAGATGTGACGAGGGCACTTGCCGCGCACTCCAGCATGGACTTTGTCGATCTCTCGCAGATGACGGTGAGTCCCGAGGTGATTGCCACCATTTCCGGCGAAATGGCCCGGCGGTTCCGCGTGATCCCGATCGCGCAGGTGGATACGGGGTTGATGGTGGCGATCGGTGATCCGCTGAATTACGAGACGTTCGATACACTCAGCTTTCTTTTGAAACGGCCCGTGGAATTTGTGTGCGCGACGCCGCAGCAGATCAAGTCCGCGCTCATTAAGTACTACGGCAGTGCGGATGAGGCGGCCGATGTGCTGAGCCAGCAGCTCGGCGAGGGCATCATCATCGGCGATATTGCATTGGGCGAGACAGGAGCTGAGGCGGAGACAGGTGATGCTCCCATCATCAAGATGGTGACGATGATGTTGCTGGAAGCGTATAAAGCACGGGCGAGCGACATCCATCTCGAGCCGCTGGAAAAGCGCTTCCGGGTGCGCTTCCGGATCGATGGCGAGATGCACGAGATGCAGAATCCCCCGAAGAAATTGCAATCGGCGATCACCAGCCGGTTGAAGATCATGACCGGCTCGATGAGCATCGCTGAAAAGCGCCTTCCGCAGGACGGGCGCATCCAGGTGAAGATCGGCAAAAAATCCATCGATTTGCGTGTCTCGACGATCCCGACGAACCACGGGGAATCGATCGTGATGCGTATCCTGGACAAGTCGAGTCTCACGCTTGGCCTGCCGGAACTGGGATTCCTCTCGGATGACCAGGAGATTTTCGAACGATTGATCATGCTTCCGGACGGCATCATACTGGTCACCGGCCCGACTGGCTCGGGAAAATCCACGACGCTTTATGCGTGCTTGAATTACATCAACAAGCCCGACCGGAAAATCATCACGGTGGAAGATCCCGTGGAATACCAGATGAACGGGATCAACCAGGTGCAGGTGAATGCGGATATCGGGATGACGTTTCCCGCCGCGTTGCGCTCGATGCTGCGCCAGGCGCCAAATATCATCATGATCGGTGAGATCCGCGATCTCGAGACGGCGAATATCGCAATCAATGCCTCCCTGACCGGTCACCTTGTGTTTTCCACGCTTCATACGAACGACGCCCCGAGCGCGGTGGCCCGTCTCGTGGATATCGGCACCGCGCCGTTCCTGGTATCCAGCTCGGTTCGAGCGATCGTCGCGCAACGATTGGTGCGCAGGCTTTGCCCGAAATGCAAGGTGCCGCATGAGCTGTCGGATGCGGAAATCCGCGGGCTGCGGCTCGATCCGACGCAGATGCACGGGGCGAGCGTGATGAAACCCAAGGGATGCGACCAGTGCAGGCACATCGGCTACAAGGGCCGCATGGGAATTTTTGAGATGTTCGTGATTAATGACGAGGTGCGGTTCATGATCAATGACAAGGCCTCGACGATCCAGTTGCGCAAGAAGGCGCGTGAACTTGGTATGCGGACATTGCGCGAGGACGGTGTCCGAAAAGTGCTCGCCGGTGTCACGACCGCAGAGGAAGTGATCGCCGCGACAATGGCCGATGCAGACTAGGCAAAAGACA
>Ga0206937_10324_pt1 | contig 10531 bp, 6 predicted proteins | sample Alteio_BWOrgHeat_11_FD_152923 | JGI IMG/M metagenome (GOLD analysis project Ga0206937, IMG submission 152923) | Enriched cells from forest soil in Barre Woods Harvard Forest LTER site, Petersham, Massachusetts, United States -... | ecosystem: Environmental > Terrestrial > Soil > Temperate forest >... | reverse complement strand
GTGGCTGCGCCGAGATGCAGCATAGTGGCCAGTTGTATGCCCAATTCGCCGGAGCTATGCACCGCAACCCCGATCTGGAACTTTTCACAGATCACGCCCGCTTTCCATGCCTGGCGCAAACCTCCCCAGAAGGTGGTATCGAGCAGGATCACATCGATGGCCTCGTTGCGAATGCAGGATGCCAGTTGTTCAAAGTTTACCACAACCGTGTTGGTGGATGTAGGTATGCTGATACGGTTTTTTACTCGGCGCATGCCTTCCAGTCCCCAGGTCGGGTCTTCAAAGTAATCGTTGTTCAGGTCTTCTATCTGTTTGGCGATCTTTATCGAATCTTCCACGCTCCAGGCAGCATTCGGGTCGATGCGTACGCGGTGACCGGGGAATGCTTCGGCTACGGCGCGAAATACTTCTACTTCATGATCAGGGTGGAAAACGCCGGCTTTTAACTTATGCGTGGTGAAGCCGTGTTTATCAACCAGTTCGCGCGCATGGGCCACCATTTCACCGGCTGCTTCAATGCTGCCTTCGCCTGTCTTTTCATTAGGATAGCGAAAGAATAGATATGAGGCAAACTCCACCTCATCGCGCACCGAACCGCCCAGCAGGTCGCAGGCGCGAATGCCCAGCTTTTTGCCGATAATATCGATACAGGCAAATTCCAGCGCGGCATGCAATTGCAAGCGGTTATTGTAAAGCGATGCAGTTGGATTGCAGATCTTCCAATACATTTCCTCCAGTTGCATCGGGTTATGGCCGATAAGGTATTTCTTCAGGCCGTCGAACGCCGCTTTTGCGGATTCACCGCCACCGCCCATTTCGCCGAGGCCGGTGATGCCTTCGTCGGTCTCAACCTCAACAATGGTGCGCACAAAGCGGCCCCAATGCGCACCGTTGGAATGGCGGATCGGCGCTTCGAGCGGCATGGCTACCGTTGTGGCTTTTATGTCTGTTATCTTCATATCAATCTATCTTTTCAATAGTGGCATAGTTAACAATATTGCCTTTGGAGCTTTTATTTCTATCGGCAATAGTTGTTATTGTAATGGTATGCTCACCCGGTTTCAGTCCGGTTAGTTTATACTCGAAAGGGGAATGGATGGCATTGTATTCGTCGCCATCATCTATTCGTTTGCCGTCAAGGACTACCGAAAATTTCCCTGCATTATTGTTATAAGTGCCAGTGAGGCGGAAACCAGAGCCTTTAAATTTTGCCGTAATGGCCGCACCTGTATCACTTGTAAACCTGTAAAACAAATGCCAATTGCCGGAGAGTGTAATATTGTGGCTTCCAATTTGGTTGCGGACTGTACTATCCAGCACCATAACGTAAGGTTCTTTTTCCTTAAAATCGTAAAAAGGACGTATAAGCAAACTTGAATTGCCTTCAAGGCGCCAGGTATTAGCTTCGCCGGTAGCAGGGATAAATTTCTTCCACGGCGCATCAGTATTAAGAATTTCTGAAGGATAACTGTCATCAGCAGACCTGACTGCCATTGCAACAGGCCCATACATCAGCATTTTAGGATAATCATAATCAGCAATCATCCGCTTAACGGAAAACTGCATAGGCATTATCATTTCCACCACATCATTATTGTGCCATACTCTTGAAAGTGTGTACCAATTGTTTGATGAATTTACTGCTACCTGTCTCCCATTAACCAAAAATACCGCCGGTTTTGTAAGCCAGCCCGGCTGCCTGAAATTGATGCTGAATGATTTTGATGCGGCCAAATTCACTTTAAAATGAATATCGCCATTGGCCGGGAATTGCGAAGTCTGGGTTAATGTGATCCCATGCCAGTTGACAATTGATGGTATAAACTGGCTTATATACAAATTGGACTGCGAATGAAAATAAAGTTGCTGGTTATAATCGGCGATGGCCTGTATGCGCGTTCCGGTGCAGCACGACCATGGATCTTCTGTATTTTTTTTAAACCCTTCGCGCGGGTTGTAATCAGAATAGTACATCACCCGGCCATCTGCCGACATCGGGATACTTGCACCTATACCATTGATCAGCATTTTTTCTACCCAATCGCCATATTGCCCATCGCCGGTTATAGTTGCGAGGTATTTACATAATTTAAATACAGCCCACGATCCGCATTGTGTTTCAAACGAGCGGTCGGTTCCGTAAAGTGCATTGCGTATTTCCTGCTGTGGCGTGAGCATTTCGTTTGGCCCGAAACCACCTGTGGGGAAACATTCTTTATCACGGAAAAACTTATAGGCATCAATAATTGTTTGTCGGTATTCATCATTACCCTTAATCAAATAGGCCATAGATGCGCTGCTGAACGTATTTAGATGACTGTAAGCATGATAAGCTTTATGATCTTTGTCGAATACCTCCCCCGTACGTATTTTTTGCCAGAATTCGGCATACTCCCATTCACTTGCAAAATTGTAATACTTTTTATCGCCTGTGATCAGGTAAGCTTTATAAAGATTTTCGGGCAAGGTATACCATTCACCCGCCCACATTTTATTACGTGAAAGATTTTTTATCGCCCAATCTGTTATAACACTCAAGTACCTGAGCGCATCTTTATTTCCTGTATAAGTATAAGCATCAATAAGGCCGCATATCGTCTTTTCGTAAGTGTAATGGGTGCTCTTGTTATCCCTGGTAAAATAAAAATAACCGGTGCTATCGATACATTCGGCCCAGCCTTTTATAAGGCTATTCACCTTTTGCCTGCAAGCTTCATCGCCGGTAGCGGCATACATGCGGCTCAGCCCTGAAATGATCTGGCCAAATGGCGTCCAGAGATCCTGTGTATACCATCCACCAAGGTCTATTGCACCATTTGTGGGTTTGTGCATCCGCTCGCGAAAGCCTTTGAGCAGATCATCATTCGGTATGCTCAGGTAATAATTCTTTGTCTCCTGTTGCTGGGTTTTCCACCTGCTATCCAACAGATGAACATCGGTATAAGAAAATGTTTCCAATACCGTTTTGCCTTTTAGCGCAACTACCTGCGAACTTGCACAAAAAGGGCAGCATAGAGCCGTTAGAACCAGAAAAGTATAAGCATTTTTCATTAGTCTGCTTTTTTGCTTCCATTTATGGTGATGCCGAGGCCGCCGTCAACCCGTATATATTGCCCGGTGATGAACCCGGCTTTATCGTCGCACACAAATTTCACTACTTCGGCCACGTCCACCGGCGTACCAATGCGACCGATGGGATGCATATCGATACATTCCTGCAGCACGGCTTCCGGATCGGGCGACATGGAAAATGATTTGCGCACCATGGGTGTATCTATTGTGCCGGGGCAAACGGCTACGCAGCGCACAGACGGCGCAAAATCAATAGCAATACTACGCGTAAGGCCCAGGATGGCCGTTTTGGCCGTTGTATAAGCCGCCACATTGCGCTGACTTACAAAGGCCTGCACGCTGGCCACATTTACCACTACGCCGCCGCCGGCACTCTGTATCTGCGGAATGATGTGTTTGGCGCACAGGAAATAACTTTTCAGGTTTACGTTCATCACTATGTCCCATTCGTCAACGGTAGTGTCGGTAACAGTGCCATAGCGCTGGATGCCGGCGTTGTTTACGAGGTAATGTATTGCGCCAAAATGCCCCATCACTTTTGCAACGGCTTCTTTTACCTGCGCCTCGTCGGCAACATCGCATTGCACCTCGAACCAGCGGTTATCGTTGTACAATTGTGCAGGCTCGTCCTTATCGAGGATAGCCACGTTGGCGCCATCGTCATAAAACACTTTGGCGCAGGCCTCGCCGATGCCTTTGCCGCCGCCCGTTATCACAACCGTTTTGTTTTTAAAATCCATTATATTAATAATGTAGTTTTTATGTTGAACACGTTCCCGTTTTCTTCTTTTATGCTGATCTGGTCATTTGCAAAGCTCACATCACTCATTTCGCTGAATTCGCCGGGGGTTTTGAGCATGAAACCTATGTAGCTTTTCTGCTGCGTTTCGCCTGCATCGATTAATAGATAGGACCGCTCTCCGAACACTTCGTGATTGCCTTCTTCAATGATCTGTTTGTAAGGTTTATGCATACCGGTTGTACCGAATTCCAGCCCACGGTAGCGGATCTGTCCGCCATCGAAATCCTGCCAGAGGCTGATCCAGGGATAGGTCTTCCGTCGCCATACATAGCCAAACAGCAAATTGAATTCAGGCGTATAGGCGGTAATCCAACCAAATTCGTCACCTTTTTTTATGGTATAAGAGAATACGGAACTATAGGGTTTATCCGGTTTGGAGACGTTCATTTTGCCACCATTTTCTATCGCACCATATGGCCATTTTGCGGCATGATCCGATGGTTTTGCACTCATAAGGTAATTAAAACCAATATCCGCATTGCAGTTTACAACGGTGCTTTTTGTAAGGAAGGGTTTTGCGATTGTGGGGTGCTGCACCATGTTGTATAAACGGCTGAGCGGATTGATGTTGGTGATGTGCTCGTCTACTTTGAAAACGGCGCTATGTTTATCTAATTGAATGGTTCTTTCGATTTTTAAGCCTTCCAAAGGCGTTAGAACGTTTATTTGGATTTCTTGATAAGTGGATGCGGAAGAACACACCCCTGCAGCCGCACCGGCTTTGTCAGTTTCAGGATGACAAACGGGCGCACGATGCGCCTTCGCTGAAGCTACGGCGCACGAAGGAGGGGGACTTTGCTTCGAATGTATATCGTTATGCGTCCAGATCATATTTGCGGCCTGGCCGTGATCGGGGATACCTGCTTTTATTTCGCCTGCGGTTGGCGGGCCCCATCTGCCTAAGCAAATAAAATGACCGCGATAGCTTGCGCCCGAACGGTTGTGTTCAGGCATGTTTTTGGGTGCGAATTTAAAAGTGAGCGGGTTGATGCCTCCATCCTGCAAATGAAAATCGGTGATGCCTCCACCATACAGGTCAACAGACAATGAGGCAGTCTCATTGCCGATGCTGATGATATGTGAGGTGGGGGAGCTCATCCGGTCAGTCGTTCATTGCGCCGTAAACCATCGCCCTGAATTTGTTGAAACAATCGCCGTAGGCAGAGCCTCCGCCCTGCGTCCAGATCACTACCACTACGTCCGAAACCGGGTCGAGCCAGTAGCTTGAGCCCCAGTAACCGCCGCCGATGTTGGTACCGACATGCCATGGGGCTTCGGCCGCGCCTTTTTCGGTTACCACCTCAAAGCTGAAACCGATTTTATTGGAGGTGTACCACATGCCGATATCGCCGATCTGGTTCACGCGCATCAACCTGATTATTTCAGGACTTAATATACGTTTGCCGTTTAATATGCCGCCATTCTGCATCATCTGCAGGAAAAGGGCATAGTCATATGCGGTTGAGGTCAGGCCTGCGCCGCCTGAAAAATAGGTGCCGTTTTTGGTGAGCGGATAGTTTACGTTTACTTCGCCTGTGGTATCGGAAGTTTTGTTCTCAACCGTTTCGCCTTTGCTGTTTTGCATAAATACTTTTGAGAGGCGGGATTGCTTTTCGGCAGGTACATAGAAGTAAGTATCATTCATGCCGAGGGGTTTGAAAATGCGTTCGCGGAAGAAATCATTGAGCGACTGGTGCGAAACGACTTCGATGATATAGCCAAGTACATCCATGTTCAATCCATAGGTATAACCCGTGCCCGGTTGCTGTACCAGCGGCAGTTTGCCCAGCTTTTTTATTTCGTCGGCCAGTTTAATATGGCGCGTTTCGAAACCTACGGGGATGCCTGCTTTTGCATAGATAGCCTTCGCCTCGGTGGTACCGATAGCGCGATATGAAATGCCGGACGTATGCGTGAGCAGATCGTGAATGGTCACTTCGCGCTTGGCGGGTTCGGTAGTGTACGTTGAATCTTTGGCGTTGAAAGATTTGAGCACCGTCGGATTTTTAAACTCGGGGATATATTTTGAGATCGGATCGTCCAGCAATAATTTGCCTTCCTGGTACAGGATCAGTATCGCGGCGCAGGTAATGGCTTTGGTTTGCGAGGCAATGCGGAACATATCCGTGCGCTGGAGCATTTTGTTGTGTTCGATATCGGCGTAGCCTGATGCGTGCCAGTAATCGATATGGCCGTGGCGGGCAACGATGGCGCAAACGCCGGCTATTTTATGGTCTTTGGTGTAGCTGTTGAAGAGGCTATCGATGCGGTGCAGCCTTTCGGGCGAGAAACCATCGAGGGAGGGGTTGGCTTCTTTAAGGCCTTGTGCTTTTGTTAATTGAACGGTGAACAACATAACACCTGCTACGCAGCATATTTTGCTTATTTTATTCATCGGGTTAATGTTTGCGGTATAATTGAGCCGACGAAGCCGGCAGCTAAAATTAATAAATATGTAAGTTAATTTTTAATTTGTTTGAACATATTAGCATATTAACGGAATATCATTAATAAAACCTGCTGATCAACGTTAACGAGGGCACGGAATAGCATCCGTTCGCAGGTTCCTCTGCGAGTTTAAGTTAACCCATAAAATTGTATGGCTGGCATAGTTAACCATTTCACCAGGTGTTCCTACGGAACACAATTGCAAATATTAATCGTTTTCTACCCACCAGACGTCCCTACGGGACGTGGCTTGCAGGTTATACGTCCCGTAGGGACGTCTGGTGGGTAGAAATGCGTATGAAATGAGTCCTACGTTCCGTAGGAACGTTTCGCGGGTTATAAATTAACAACCAGCCGCCTGGATTTTATCATTAACATGAACCGTTAGAGGACACTACGAGAATTTTTATTTTATGGGTTAACTTAAATCTACAAGAGAACCTGCGGGGACATGAAGTAGTTTAATACATGGGTTGTTAATGCACGCGACCCGGTGACTCACCCCGACGAGGCTTCGCCCGTCGACCCTCTCTTATGCTTCGCAAAAGAGGGTAACAGCCATAGGTGTGTGTTAATTAAACTTCAACCGTAAAAAATAGGGATGGTACAGGTTGGGATTAAGTGCTAGCTGCTGCCAGAAATCGAATGAATTTTGGTTATAAGTAATGATCAGCTCGCCGGGCTTTGAAATGCTTGGGTGCCCTTTGGCATTGTAATGAAAATATTTATTGTTGGTTATTTTAGATTCATACAATTTGATGGGCGGACCAAACGGACCAACAGGGCTTGCGGCTATACGCGCTGCTACATGTGTGCCCATCCCTCCCGCCGTAAATACCAAAATATAACGGCCATCAGGCATCGGGCTAAAGCTTAGTTCGTCGGAAATGCCGTCGGTTAGTGTTGCGGCTTTTTGCATGTCCTCATTCCAGGTTTGTCCGTCCCAAAAGCGCCATGCTTTAAAATTTTCGAAGTCCTGCGGAAGTACGCGGGATACCACCAGGTCGCGGCCGCGGTTGCCGTATACATACACGTAACCGTCGGGGTTAGGTGCGCCTGCTTTTTTGGTGTTTACAAAAATACCTGCGCCATAGCTGCCTGCGTTTTTGTTGGTGCCGCTTTCGTAATGAAGCGGGGTTTCCAGCTGCACCTGGTCTTTGAAGGGTGGCTTGCTGCCTTCGGGCAAAGCGATGATATCATCAGCCATTTGCTTGAACGACCAGTCGTCCTTCGTATCCATATTGTGCATGCGATAGCCAAAAATGTAGGTCTTGTGCGTTTCGGTATTTACAAAACCATCGCCCAGCCAGTAATAATCGCCGGGTTTGGACGTAGCTGTGTGCGGGGAAAAAAGCGGTTCCGGTTTGCCATCCGGGTTTTGGGCCCAACTGAAGGTAACGTTGGTGTTCAGCGGATCACTTCCCTTTAAATAGGCAACGGTATTATGCACCATCTTATCGCCGGGCTGCAATTTGCCATCCTTTATCTCGCCGATCATGCTATCGCTGAAGATGATCATGTTTTTTGACGATGAGCGGCCGCCTTTGCTGCGGGCACCATCGGAGGGGAGCATGTAAATGCCGTCGGCACCGAACCAGCCCGAATCGCGGATGAAGAGGTTGGTCCAGTCGGGGGCTTCTTCAACTGTATGGTTGAAATGCCCGAGGTCGGTTTTTTGCTGGGCGATTGCTGGGGTATAAGCGTAGCAAATAATTGCCAGGGCCAGGATGATTTTGAATGTTTTTTTCATATTTATCGCTTTGTTAACACACCCTCCGTAGGAGTCCTTCGGACCTGCAACCGCACTGTCTTCGCACCCCCTCTCAAGAGGGGAACCATCTACGAGGTAATTTATTTTAATTTATCTTACCAATCATCCGTACGGAAAGGTACTGCGGGCAGGCCTTCCTTGTTTTGGAGATTGGTTACCGCGCCATTGGTAAAGCCATAGCGCACGGCAATTGGTTTTGTTACTTTATCTGAAGTTAAAATTACATTATCGCCCACAATTTTTGCAGTGGCCCAGTAAAATTTATGATCGTCGCCAGCTATACAGAAATCCTGCGGGGCTTTGCCGTCTTTCGTGATAAGGCCCATGCCGAGGCCATCTTTTTTGAAGAACACTTTTACCTCATTTCCATGTACCTCGAACCTTGAAATATGCGGGCCGAGATATGGCATATCCTGGTGATACGTTTTATTCAACGCAATTGCTGCCAGGCGTTCGCCTACCGGCTTTTTATCGCGGGGATGCACGTTGTGCTGTTCGCCTACATCCATGGTAACGGCCATGCCGGTATTTTTTATGCTGAGGAACTTTTCCTGTGTTTCCTTGAAGATGGCCGCGTTGAAGGTTTCGTTATCATCGGTTTTCTCCATGTTGGGCGCAATCTGGGTGTAATAGAAGGGAAAATCGCCCTGTTTAAATTCATTGCGTAACTGTGCAACCATGGCGGTAAAAAGCGGCATGTAATTTTCGCGCTTGTCGGTGATGTTGGATTCGCCCTGGTAATAGATCATGCCCTTTATGGAGAGATTGAACAAAGGGTAGATCATCGCATTGTAGATCAGCGTGGGCTTGGTTACAGACGGGAAAAGCCCGATAGAATCAACCGATTTCTGCGAGCTGATGATTTTTTGATAGGGATCGAGGTACACGCGTTTCAGCACAGTATCCTGAGCTAATGTTTCACGGCTTACAAAAGCCTGCGTGCCTGCACCGGGTACGGCAGATACTACCAGGCCTATCGGGATATTGATCTGTTGGTACAATTTGCGACCGAAGAAATAGGCCACAGCACTGAAATTCTTTACCGATTCGGGCGAGCATTCCTGCCATTTTCCTTTGGTGTCGGTTGCCGGTGCGATCCTGAACTGCCAGTCGCTGCGGTACAGGCGGATGTTGGGGTAGCTGGCATTCGCTACTTCCTTTTCAAAGTCGGGCACGCCGCGATACGTCCAGGGTTTTTCTTCGGCTACCGGCATGTCCATATTTGATTGGCCCAGGCAAAACCACAGGTCGCCGATGAGGAGGTTGTCCAGTTTGATGTTGTCGTTGCCGTCTATCACCACAATAACATGCGGTTTGAAATCGCCGGAGTGTGCTTTTGGGACTTTCACCTCGCCTATCCAGTTGCCGTTTTCGTCGGCTACGGCGGTGGTTACGCGGTCTGTCCAGTCGGTGTTGAGTTTGATGCGGTCGCCGGGTTTGGCGGTTCCCCATAAGCGGAATGGTTTGTTTTGCTGAATGACCATATTGCTTTGCAATATGTTGGCAAGCTTGAAGGTTTGCGCTGAGGCGTTAACTATAGCGGTTAGTGCCAGGGCTGTTGTAAGTATGAGGTATCGGATGGAGTTGGTAAGCATAGTGTAATTGGGCGTGGTAATATAGTTTTTTATTTGTTTAGCAAAATAGTTGTTGTTGAATTGATTGTATTGGTTTGTTATTGTCGCTTTGCTAATTATCGCTTTAACCGCTCATTGCCGCGGGGGCTACTGTTTTTCGCGGGTTGTTTATTTTTTAAGGTGCTCAAGAGGGCTTCGCCGTTTTCTCTTGATAGAAAAGTAGCAAAAGATCAAGCCGCTGGAAATGCTTTTTTGCCGCACGGGGCCTTTGCGCTTCAAAAGCTGGCTACACAAGTCCGCGCCGCACGGGCCGGCCGCCACTTTTTAGCCCAAAGCTGTTCCAGCGGCGGGGTTGGCAAAGTATTCTTTCTACAATTATGAAATTCAAATTATCGCTTTGATAACACACCCCTGCAGCCGCACTGTCTACGCGCCCCCTCTCGAGAGGGGATCCAATTTCGTTCAGTCATTTACCAATTATCCGTTCTGAAGGGTTCGGCGGGGAGGCCGCCGGCGTTTTCGAGGTTGGTTACGGGGTAATTGGTGAAGGCGTAGCGGATGGCTATGGGGTTGTGTACGTTTTACTACGTACAGGTAACCCCCTACAACTGGGGCAAAAGCGATTCCACGGCATATGATTACGCCAAATTCCGCGCCACGCAAGCCCGCATGCTCAAAACCCGGAACACCGGCATGGCCATCACTATGGACGTCGGCGAACCCAGCAATATCCACCCCATAAACAAAAAACCGGTAGGAATCAGACTGGCAAAGATCGCGCTGGCAAAAACGTACCATATCACGTCCATCACCTACCAGGGCCCGCAGTTCCAAAAGTTCAGGGTGAAAAGCGACACGGCCTGG
>Ga0206937_10323_pt1 | contig 10562 bp, 9 predicted proteins | sample Alteio_BWOrgHeat_11_FD_152923 | JGI IMG/M metagenome (GOLD analysis project Ga0206937, IMG submission 152923) | Enriched cells from forest soil in Barre Woods Harvard Forest LTER site, Petersham, Massachusetts, United States -... | ecosystem: Environmental > Terrestrial > Soil > Temperate forest >... | reverse complement strand
GGTTTCATTCTTGGTGCTGATATGGAATGACTGAGCGTTTGCTTGGATCTCCGAGGTCACCTCGCAGCGACTGGCGCGATTGGAACTGGATGGGCGGCGGATTTTGGCGGCTTGTGTTCGGTCTTGTCGGGCTTATCCGGATTGGGGATGGCGGCCACGGTGCTCTCTTCGAGCTTGCCATCCTCGCTATAGGTGTAATCGACCGAGTAGAGGGGCCGGGCTGCTTTGATGTCCTTTACTTCGGCGGAGACGATTCGGTACTGGTGCGCGACGATGTCGTATTTGAAGGCGACCTCATGGTTGTTTTGCCGCAGGCTTGCCAGGAAATAGGCGAGCTGGCTTGTGAATTCGCCGGAGGTATTGAAAGCGAATTCCGCCCCGGAACGGTGCTTCAGCAGGAGCGAAGCGTCGCTGAGAATGGCCAGTATACGGTACCCGCTGCGCGCCCCGGTGTCCGGCAGGTAACCTGCGATTCCCTCAGCATTGTCGGCGGCGTAGGTAAATAGCTCTTCTTCCCCGGTTGCCTCGTCGAACAAGCGCAGTCGCGCGGGAAAGCGAACATTCCTAAGAGTGACGTATTCGGTTCCTTCGCGCGCCAGGCGATACGGCTGGGAGTGAAAGTCCTTCCACGTCAGCACTTTCTCTCCGTATTGATAGGAAATGTGGTAATGGTCTTCGAGAAGCATTTCGGTGAGGCGACCGGCGTGGTCGAATTCGAATTGGCAGCCGAGTTTGTCGGCGAGCCGGTACGAGCCATCAGTCAAAAAAAAGAGCCCGATATTGATGTTAGTCTTGGAATCGTCCGGAATGTACCCGGCGATTTTGTATTTCTGATCGTCGAAATGAAAGGTCTCCTCCCGTCCGCTGAGCAAGTTTCGCAGGATCATCGTCTCGGGAACTTGGGCCTTGGCAAAGGGAATCCGCTTCGGTGAACCGGGCCTGATCGAGTAGGGAATCAGTAGATGCCAGTCGCGGCCAAACGTTTGGACCTGGGGCTGGTCGCTGCGGCGAAAGCGGGCCAGTTCGAGGCTGGGCTCTTTGCCGATTCGCATCCCGAGATCGGTCACAAAATCGCCGCCATCCGCGGAATCGGAAATGACCACGGTTCTTGACGGCGCGACCGTCAGGTTGTCCGGGCCTTCGTTGACCACATCGACATGAGGCCGGGGGCTCGCGGAGCCATCCTTCGGGGAGGGTTCCGGCGCGGCCGCGCGGGCCGCGTTCAGAAGTGCGGCCAGTTTCTCGTCGACCACAAAGCGTCCCTCCGAGAGGCTGGGAGCGAGATCAACGCCCCCGGCAATCTCGATCTCGTGCACGTACTTTGACCGCCGCGCAAACGCCTCGACCGTGCCGGGCGAGTCTTCCGTCAGAACCATTTCCCGGTTGGCCAGCATAAACCAGAGGAGCGGGATGTGGCTTTGCTTGAGATACTTGGCGAGCGAAACCTGGCGCGCATACTCGTATAGCTCATCGAACACTGGATACTTCGCGGCGAGCTCGCCGTACCGGCGAGTAAATTGCTCGGCCCACTTTTCGTTCTCCGGACTGGCGCCCGGCTCCTCCTTTTTGTCTTCCCCTTTCGCTTTCGCCGCGCGTTCCTCCGCCGAAAGCATGTACTCGGTTTTAACCCGCATCCGCCCGCTCTCAAAAATCAACCCATCGCCGGCGCGGCGGAAGACCATGTTCTCTGGGATGAACCAAAAGCGGCTGCGGGCGAGGTGAAAGACGCCTTGCTCGTGGGCGTAATCTTCCGGGGTCATCCATTTGGGCACGTCCGGACGGCTGGAGCCAACAGCCCAGCTTTTCATGATATAATCGGCCTCCCGCATGACTCGGCCGAGGTCGGAGTTGATCACGTTTCCGATGTACCGCACCGCGTGGCGATCCGTCATCTTGCCGACCGGATCAATGGAAATTCCCGGCCCCACTTCGGTGAAATACGTCGCCCAAAGCGCGGTCACGAAACGCCGCAGGCTCGCCACGTCGATCTCATTCTTCGCGCCATCAAAGATGAGGGAAAAATCGCCGGCGGTGAGTTCGGAATCGGCGTCCGCCGCCTCGGCGGCGCCGCGGAGCATCACGCCGCCAACGTGTGGTGGCATCACACCGTTGACGCGAGGAGTCGGGAATCCGTTCCCGGAGATTGCACCGGGTACTGAACTGCCATTTTGCCCTCCCGTTGAGGGGAGCGTTGAACCTATGGCATTATTCCCACCCCCCGCCCTCGTAAACTTCAAATTGTTCCACGGAGGGGGATCAAAAGCTCTTACATAGCTTCGTCCTGTTCGATAACCGACATCGTCTGCAACCAACTTCTCCGGATTGGTGGGGGATACGCCCGATGTCGCCGCCGCAGTAATTTTGATTATGGCGTTGCCGTTGGATTCAAACGGGCTCTCATGATTTGTTATAATGCGAACGTTCGTAGAATTAGTTTGCGCTCCGAGCTTTGCTGCAATGGAACTAGCCACGGCACCGGAAGGTGCAACGACAACAGTTCTCCCATTCCCGGCAAGGCCAACCGCAGTCCGAACATCCCCTGCACTAGAAATCAGCACCTTTTGCGCCTGTACGCCGTTTGAGCTACTGTTTGGCTTCGTCGGGGCGACATTTACCGACCACCCCGGTTTACTGGAGGCAGACGGACTCGGAGGCGTATTTTTCAAAATGGGTTGAGAAATCATGGCGCCGTCGAATCCTTTAATCCTACCGCGCAACGTCATGGCGCTGGCGCCTTTCGGCGCCTCGCCACTGCCTTTTGTTCCAGAGATTTTGGCAATGGCCGACAACAATTGGGGGTTAGGTTCCTCGTCGAGTGGGACCGGCCAACTTAACGGGTTATTCTTCGGTCGAGCGAGCAAGACCAGTTCCTGAAGGGCTTCTTTGGAATGGGCCTTCCACTCAGTCAGGAGCACAGTCGTGTCGACGCCTCCATCAAGTATTAGTTGAACATGGTCCTGTTCCCGGGTTGTTGCGGGCGCGATCAATAAATCAACGTCCTTGGGAGTATTTTCGATAGGCACGCGATATTCGTCCAACCAGTACCCTAAATCCGGCAACTGCCTCCCGCCTTCCTTCCTCCAGTCGGCTAGAGCCTCCATGAGCCCGACTATCCGAAAAAGCGGCCCGAGACGCCGGAGGACATGGTGTTTCGTCGACAGCACCTCGATTTGCCCGGAAATATCCGCCGCAAATGCTTCCCCGACTTCATCACGTGATACCTTGTTGGGTGAGTCAGAATTCGTGCCGATTAGTTCGGTCTTCACCGAAACCGCCATGTCTTCGAGCAAGGCGACCCCGTCACCGCTTTCCACCTGAGAAGTGTCAGATGCGAGGAACCAAAAACGCGACACGAACGTTTCCTGGCCTCCAGTGGCCTTCCATTTGTCAGCCGCCATTTCCGCATACGATTTTACGCCCATAGCTGGGATCGGAAGAAGCCCCAACCCCATCTTCTTGAGAAGTACGTCGCATTCGAGGAGATCCTTCCCGAAGCGCGTGTTCTCTATTCCCCCATCGAAGCGCACAAACTGCTTTCCAGTTTGGTCGGTATCCATGGAGCGTTCGATACTGACGAGGGGCTCCTTTTCATACTTCAAAATGGCTCGCATCGCGACGACGACGTCGTCCATCGACATGGGTTCCTTCGTCGGGTCTGCCTCGCCAATGAGTAGGATATCTTTTTGACTCGCGTCTAAAACCAATGCGATCGGCCGCGTAATTCCTCCGACTTCGGATACCTCCGCCGCCGGCTTTCCCTTCGCCTGAAGCTGGCGCTGTGCTTCAACAAGTGAAAACGCGCGGTAGACGCTGGCAGCGTTGGCATTGGTGAAGCATGTCATCGCCACAGAAGCAAAAACCAAGGTGGGCAGTGCCCGCCGTAAGAGTAATTTCATTGTGTTAGTAAGCTAAACGTTTCATGAATCATTCGGTTACGCTATATGCGAGTCCGTATAACGGGAGAAATGGCCAATTCCTGCTCCTTAATTTTACTTTGGTGCGGACGCCGCTTGGATTGTAAGTTGAGCTTGTTCCCGCAGGTGCCGAGAGCGCTTTTTGAACTAAGGGGTCCATCAACTGGGTTTTCGCCACGATGTTTTGTGCCACATTCGCGGTCAATGTGGTCGCAGTCTTTGCTAGACTCGTCATCGTACCAGTAAGGGATGCATGGGAGTCTGCTACTGCGTCCACGCAGATTTTCGTTGCTTCAAGATTGATTGGTTTCGTTTGTTGCGTCGCTATATTATGCAGTTCCGGAGATAGGTTATTGAATTTCGCCATAGCAGCCGTACCTCCTGTCGCATATGCGTCGTTCAAATTATTATGCCCGAGAGCAGTGGAAACCGCAGCTATTTGATCTCTTCCGGGAAAGTTCGGTCCATCCTTAAGTGCTTTGGCGTAGGCGAGGTTTTTCGTGGCATTCATTAAAGATTGATCCGTAGTAGCTCGAGCTCTTATAGACATGCCTGGATTGCCTGCTTCTGCGAGAAGTTGTTGCGGATCACTCTTTGCGCTATACGCCGCATATCGTATGTCATTTCGGCGGAACGCTTCCATCAGTATATTGGAGTTGTCGTAGGCGGCCGTCAAATCGCGGTTTGCGTCGTCAGTATTATTCAGCAGTCGTTCTATGCACCCCTTGCCGTGCTCGGCCAAAGCGAAGCTCGGGCATACGGCGAGGGCTTTCTGAAACTCTTCCAGAGCGCCTTTGGCGCCATCCATCTGTTGGATCCAAAGGTATCCGGCATTTGAAAACGCATCTGCGAGTTTGTCGCCATTTACTTGGGCCGCCTTCTGAAAATCAGCTCTGGCAGGTCTGATCTCTTTGCGCATGGCGTGGACTATACCTCGGGCATTATAAGCAAGCGCCAAGTCTGGATCGATTTGGACGGCGGCGTCGAACTCCTTGAGGGACTCCTCCCACTTCTGCTGCCGCGCCAGCGCGTCGCCATTGAAGTAGTGTGCGAGTGCCGATTGGGGATTGGCGCCAACCACCGAGGTTGTCCATTCCAGATAACTCGCAACGTTTTCAGGCGTGCCGCGCGTAAAAAACAAAGCCGCGGATTCGTTGCAACGATTCATCGCGAGGCAGGCATGCCCTTTGATGAGCCGCGCAGGATACGACGCATCCTCTTTTTCCAAATCACCCGCGAGCGAAATCACGTCTTTCCAGGTCCCGGCCAGCGCTGCCTTTTGCAACGGCGCGGGAACGGTTTCGGCTGCGGATGACGTCCAGACGATAGTCAGTAAAATGGCGAGCGGGCTGAGCAGAATGGCCAGCCGGCGCGGTGCTTTATGCAGGAATGGAGTTTTCATAATGTTTGGGGGATAATTTTTGGCGGCGTCACAAGGCGCAGTGTGTTGTATTGGTCGGTGTAGTTGGGATTTGTCGGGATGATTTGGAATAGGTCATTGTTGATCCGCTGGCACGACTCGGACGGGACCAAAGTCCCCGCCGCCTCCGCCATTCGCGGGCATCACCCAATCCTTATCGTTGTCGGTAAACCAGGTGTAGTCGTATCCCCGCTGGGTCACCGCGGCCGCGAGTGCATGATAGGCGGGAATGGAGTCTGTGCAGACGCGGATGAGGAAAAAGTGTGTTGCTTTCGAGGCGCCGGCCTCCCTGATGAGCTGGTCGATGAGGTTGCCAGGACGAATCGCGTCCGTAACCGGGGTCCCGTCTTTGACGCGGTGAATCCTCGCTACCATCAGATGTTCTCCGGTCTGCCGGTTGATGCCCGGTCCCTGGGACCTGCTGAAGTAGGGTATCTTCAGCGGCACCACACGATTCTTTACCAGCAAGACGCCGATCGGCGTCAGGTTATCCTTGAGCACCGTGCCGGGAATACCAACCGGGCCGCTCGGCTTTTCGGGAATGCTCGCCACGGTAATCTTTTGCACGATCTGGTCGCGCTCTTTTTGCGCTTCGTCGAGCATTCGCTGCAAGTCGGCCACGGAGAGAGTCGCCGGGAGGAGATTAGTCGTCAGCGATTCCAATTGCTGGGCTGCGGCGGTCGCCCGTTCGTTCAATCGTTGCGTCTCCTCTGCCAGGCGCTTAAGTTCTTCGAATTTTGCCACCGAAAGCGACGCGGTCGCGTTTTGGAGCTTGGAGCGCATCTGGGTGGTTGCGGAAAGACGGCTCAGGAGCGCATCGACGCGCTTTTGCAGTGCGGCGTAGTCCGGCGCATCGGCTGATTCCGCGGCTAGGAGCGCCGGACCGTTAAGCGAGAGGAAGATCGCCACCAGAGCACCAAACACCCTCCGCATGATTATGGAGCTTGGTTTCATTGGACGCCTTGCTTGAGGACTTCATCGGCCCGGTTTTCGAGATGCTTCAACTGCTCTTCAATCTCGGGAATCGACTGCTCCACCTTTTCGATCTCGGCTTTCATCGCCACAGGATCGGCTTCCGCCAGTTCTTCTGGAGTCGGCACATCTTCGAAATGGACGGGATTGAGAAGCAGGAGGCCGGCGCTGACGGCAAAAATGAGGTCCGCTAACGCGACGAAACCGCGAAAGCTGAACCCGCGTTTTTTTTTCTGTTTCATGTGATTGGAAGGACTGGAGAGGGAGAGCCGTGGAGTTTGATCGAGACGCCTTACAGCGCCTCTCGAATGTCAGGTGCCTGGTTGGGACGGAGGCATATAAGGGGCGAGGGATGCGCTTTCAGCGAGAGGGAGGACCGCGCGACCGATCGCCTGGCCACCGCTTGCCTGGTCGAGCCCTTTGTTCACCAGTGGCTGGACCTTGTTAAACGAATTGTCGTACCATCCCGATGGCCGCACCACGAAGAGGACAAAACCCGCCTGTCTAATGCGGTTAATCAACGTCGCGATCTGATCCGGGGTCGGTTGGAGCCCAAGGCGCTCTCTGCCCGGATAAATGAGGACGTGATCCCTTACGCATTCGACCAGGATGAAGCGACCACGATACGAGCCAAAGGGGTTGTTCGGCACATTGTCACCCGGGGCATGATGTTTCAGCGATGCGAGCTGTGTGTTGAGCCGTTCGATTTCGCTCCGTGCCTCCGCCAGCCGCTGGCGCGCGTCGATCTTCCGCTCAAGCTCCTCGACTTTGCCGCGTGCGATGCGATTCTCGCGCTCAAGCGCCGAGTACTGTAGTTTTCCGGAAATCTCTTCAAGTGAGCGGCGCGTTTCGTCCATCAAACCCACCAGCTCTGTGGTGTGCTTCCTCAGAACGACACGCTCGCGCAGGTTCACCCCTTCACCGCTCAACACCAAGATGCCCACGACGCTGGCCAGAAGGCAGCAGAGGAGCGAGAGGGCCAGCACGTCCAGGCTGAATAGCTCGCTATGGGCCTTTCTCATAGTTCACATTGGGCGAAGGGCGTGCATGTTGAACTTGGAATATTGAGCCTTCTTACGGCTGACTCTCCTCCGTTTGCCCATCGGCGGTTTCCACGAAATGGATGGTGCGCGGACGCCGGATCTCCTCCTTGAGCCGCCTCGTGTGCACGTCAATCGTGCCGGACAGAGACGCAACCAGATTCGCATCGCGCGACGTCGCGTTGATGGAATGCTCTTGCGCAATGGCGGCCGCTTTCTTTACCGCCAATTCCAGCGAGACGAGCGCGCTGGGCAGCGCGGCGTGCTGCTCGCGCACCTTTTGATCGATCCCTTCGAGGAGCTCCGCGGCAATCTTTTCCAATTGTTCGGAGAATGACTGGAGGCAACGCTGAGTGGCGGCTTCATTCTGCTTCGACATGTCGTCACGCAACGCCGAAATTCCGCGCATCGCTTCCTGCTTGAGTTCCTCCGCCAGTTCTCGCACCGGACTCACTACCGCAGCGCGGGCCGCCACCAGTTGTTCCTGCTGATAAAACAGCGTATCACCATAGGACTGGAGGGCATTCGTAAATTCCATAACCGCTGCTTTGAATTGCCCGTTTCCCCCTTGGCTTTCCTGGCTCGACTCGGCAGCGACGCTGGCTTGCAGGTTTAGCTCCAGCAGCAACCCTTCCTCGCGCTTCCGCAGAACGCTCTGGATGGCAAAAAGGATAATTGTAAGCGCTAGGCCGAGCAGCGTATTGTCGAATGCAACCGCAATTGACTTCGCGAAGTCCTTGGTGGTTGTCCCCCCTGTTGCCAGGAAACTCTGGTACAAGCCGTGACTGAGCCCGAAGACCGTTCCGAAGAATCCGATTAGTGGAAGGATTTGCACGATATCGGTCGAGAGTCGATACGCCGCGTCGATTTCCGCCTCGTCGTGATCGGCCAGAGTCTTCGCGAAGTGCCCGTGGTTGCCCCGCTCAGGGTCTGCGCGCGCGGCCTCGATTTGCAGCCACCGACGCTCCACCAGAGTCCGTTCACCCTTTACTACTCCATCCCGAGCAAGGATTTTAAGCGCCTTTCGCTCCCGATACCACTCCGGAATCCGGCGGAGGACGTGCACGAACCCGATCGAGAAAGCGCTGAGCAGCACCCATTGGACGAAGCTGCGTTTGAAAAAGAATTGGTAAAACCATGTGTCCTGGCTCAAACGGGTCTGGAGCATGACGGCCAGCCATCCGACGAGCGCCAGCGCAATGAGGACGGTCACGGGCAAGCGGCGTTCATCCGCCGCCAGCAACCGCGTGAAGAGGGCATGGCGCCGTTTAGCGGTGCCATCGCCAGAAGGGCCTTGCGATGCCGTCGAAGACCCCGTTGGCACGTAAGTTGGCGCCTGAGCCCTTTGCATTGCCGGCGTCTGGATTCGACCGGGGCCGATCGATACTCGCGCTCTTTCTTCTCGCACAGGTTCTGTCGGTTCAGTTGCGGCGTCCGAAACGGCTCGCGGTGTCTTCACAAATTCAATGCTTATCCCGCATTTCGGGCAGTCGCGAAAATCTGCGCCGGATTCTTCGTCGTGACCGAATCGAGTTTGACAAGCCGGGCAAGTGACGGTGATCATAGGGGTGTCTCTCTGCTGCAATCTACCAAGCGCAGCACAGGCTTTTGAGGACGCGCCGCGACAAATGTCTAACAGACCGTCGTTTAGCCGATGATTGCCCTTCACCGCAAGCCAAATTTTGACACCTTGGCCGGGGAGTTTCCTCGATCCGATGGCAGAGCTAATCCCTTACGCTTTGTCTAACGCCGATCAAGAAACGACCTTCTTGGGGTTCCGCTTCAACTGGATCGTGGTAAAGCGGGCGTGGCGTGAGAAGCGTCCAGCACATTCCATCAGAAGAGGGGCTAATACACAGGATTTTCTACCATCGTTTGAATTCTCATTCCTGCGTGAAGAACAACGTGTGCATCGCTTTGTATTGCCAATGCAAGCGCGTTCTGCCATCAACGCGATTGTTCGCACCCGCGTTGCTCTCCCGGAAAAATGAGAACCTCCCTCTCCCTCTCCCTCTCAATCGCCATTGTCTTCGCCTACTTCTTTACCAGTTGCGCCGCCCCGCGACGGCATTTCGTTGCCCAACGACCACCCGCTGCAAACGATTGGAACACAGAATACGTTGGCAGAGGTTCTGTGCGAACCAGCATCACCAACGCCTCCGGTTCATCCCTCTTTCTCAAAGTAAGGAGTGGAGCGGTAACCGCCGCTCAGGTCGAGCTTCGTCAAAACGGCACGCGTGAAGTTTTTCTTGGCTGGGGTGGATATAACACCGTAATGAAAATTACTGCGGCAGGTGGGGCCTCATATTACCGTGGGCCTGGATTTTATATCCCCCTAATTCCGCCCGAATGGAAATGAGCCTGCTACCCGCCAACACAACGAATCTAACCCCCATTTCACGGGAGGAATTTGAACGGTAGGGTATTCAAATCCACTTCACATGCGTCTCTTTACGGTAGACTAAAACCAGAGAGCACAATGAAGGACGAACCAGAAAGAATTCCTCTATCAGAGAAATTGGTGTCAGAAACTAAGAACCTGTGAAAAAGTCATTTTGCTGGCTTTGGAGTGAGCCTGCGGAGCATCAGGCGCGTGGCGGCTGCATAAATGAAGGCTTCGGAATGATTGGGTTTGACCTCGTAGTCTTTGGAGAGGCGGTGGTAATGATTGAACCAGGAAAAGGTACGCTCGACGATCCAGCGCTTGGCCAGAACGCGAAATCCCGCGCCCAGTTTTGGCACGATCTCCAGTCGTGTGCCTTGTCCGCGGAAAGTTTCTCGCGCCCAACTCACCAAGGCCCCGGCATAACCTCCATCGGCAAAAATCACCCGCAGCCAGCCAAACCAGCGGGCTTTGTCGATGACCACTTTGGCCCCGTCGCGATCCTGGACATTGGCCGCTTGAACCACAGCCACCAAAATCAATCCGAGGGTGTCGACCAGGAGGTGGCGCTTGCGCCCCGCCACCTTCTTGCCAGCATAGTAGCCACGTTCTCCGGGTTAGTCAGCCATCTTAACCGTTTGAGAGTCAAGGATGGCCGCCGTGGGGGCCTTTTTTAGCGCTCTTCTGGCGCACCTTTTCGCGCAGCGCATCATTGAGTCGCTGCCATAGCCCGAGTTTCTCCCAACTGGCAAAGTAATGATAACACAGTCGCCACGGAGGAAAGTCGTGTGGCAAATCCCTCCACGGACATCCCGTCTTGGTGACATACATAA
>Ga0206937_10322_pt1 | contig 10566 bp, 6 predicted proteins | sample Alteio_BWOrgHeat_11_FD_152923 | JGI IMG/M metagenome (GOLD analysis project Ga0206937, IMG submission 152923) | Enriched cells from forest soil in Barre Woods Harvard Forest LTER site, Petersham, Massachusetts, United States -... | ecosystem: Environmental > Terrestrial > Soil > Temperate forest >... | reverse complement strand
TCTTTTAGAAGAAAACAGTTCATGACTAATTCATTATATACGAACATCATAGAAATTACAAAACACTATTAAGAATACTTACGGGAAATGATATATCTTTATCAAGGTTAACCATTAAATTTATTAAAGATTCTTTAGCTTTTGCTTTAAAACTCTCCGATTGATATTTTTTATTTGAGAAATTAAGTTTTTGAAAAACTTCTGATTCTTTATCAATAAAATTAAGTTCATCTAATTTACCTCTGATTGCGTAGGATAAAATTTCAGCTACAATTTTTACATCTTTCGTCTTTTGTTTATTAATAGCCATTTCAGTAATTTTTTCAATTCCAATTTCTCCCCAAAAAAGAGTTGTAACTAAAGAAGGATATTTGAGTTCAAAGTTGTAAGTAAAACCATCATAATCAGACTCACCTAAAATTACAACCAAATCGAGAGCTTTATGACTAGCATTATTTATGCAGGAGATTAATATTTCATAAAGCTCATTTTTGGAGGCTCTTTCTTTAATAAAACTATTAACAAATCCCTCTAATTCCTCAATTTTCATATTAAAATTTCTTCGCCGCAAATATAAGCATTAGTATTCTTATTGCTGTTTGCAAATATACTATTTAGTTTCTTAGGGAATGTGGGGCAACTAATTTACTATTGAAATATTTTGTGTTCTAATTTGCCAACCTCTTGCAATATATTTCAGGCACTGTACACTGCCCAGCAAATAATCTTTAACAATAAAATAATATAAAAATGAAAGAAAATGAAGAAAGGCGGGATGTCCATGCAATCATCACCAACCGCATTATCGAACAACTGGAACAAGGCATTGTTCCGTGGAGGAAACCCTGGAAAGAAGCCGGGTTGCCAAAGAATCTCATTACGCAGAAGGCGTATCGTGGAATCAACATACTCTTGCTTGCATCGCTTGGGTATGTTCTTAATTTTTTTCTGACCTTCAAACAGGTCAAGTCATTGGGAGGCTCGGTGAAGAAGGGCGAAAAACCCTGTCCCGTAGTCTTTTGGAAGTTAGAGGAAAAGGAAGAAGTAGGGAAAACGGAAAAGGTAAAAACACCTTTTTTGAGGTATCACAATGTCTTTAACATTGCACAATGTGAAGGCATACCTGAGGACAAAATTCCTAAACTGGAATTGCATCAAAATGATTCCATTGAAATCTGTGAGAACATCATAGATGCTATGCCTTTAAAGCCCCGTTTCAAACACGATCAGCAACAGGCGTATTACAGCCCTAAGTATGATTACATCAGTATTCCGGCGATTGAATCGTTTGAGAGCAGTGAAGCCTATTATGGTACGCTATTCCATGAACTGGTACACAGTACCGGACACACGAGCAGGTTAAACCGTGATGAACTCATGGAAATGAATCCCTTTGGTGCTAAGTCCTATTCCATTGAGGAATTGATTGCAGAAATTGGCTCATGCTATCTCAATTCCTTTGCAGAAATAGAGAATGAGGATATATCCAACAATGTTGCATATATTCAAGCCTGGTTGAAGAAGTTGCAAAACAACAAGAAATTCATCTTCTATGCCAGTTCACATGCACAAAAGGCAACTGATTATATCCTGAACATCAAACGTGAGGGACAAATAGTTACCGAACCAGTACATGAGGAAGAAAGTGTTGTGAGTGAAAACATGGCTCTTTATGGATTGGAGCATTATATGCACATTCATGAATTGGAAGGGCAAATGAAGAATCCTGACCTAGACAAAAAAGAAAACTGGGAAGAGTTTAAACAACAATTTACCAGTTGGGATGAAATTTGCCTTCATTGTACATTTTTTAACGAAACGGAAAAAAATCTTACACTGTCAAAAGATACTGCTGATGATCCCCAAGACTATACATTTTTCAGACCAAAGGAAAATGTGCCGTATTGGATTGAAAAAAATGTTGAGATACCTGTGTAATTTTTAATATGGGGCAGTTGAGATTCTTTAAACGTGATTTTTCTACAAACAAAAAGTCTGAATATTGAAAAATATTCAGACTTTTATTATTCTTGGGTTTTAATTATCCCTTAATAAACTTCCCATAGGGTATATGTTAATTTAATACAATATCTGCAAACAATTCAGCCTGTTTCAAGACAGTATCAATTGCCTTTTGTTGCTTATCCGGAGGATAGCCGTATTTGGTAAGTGTTCGTTTTACTAACACCATTAATTTAGCTCGTGCACTTTCACGTATTGTCCAGTCAATTGTGGCATTGGCTCTTACTTTATCAGCAATTTCTCGTGCTATTTCTTTTAATGTATCATCCCCTAAAACCTGTACTGCACTATCGTTAATTTCAAGAGCATTATAAAAAGCAACTTCATCATTGGTTAGCCCCAATTTTAGTCCTTCCTTATCAGCTTCTTTTATCTGTTTTGCAATGTTGATTAGCTCTTGTATGATTTCGGATGTTGTCAATAAGTTGTTCTGGTACTTTTTAATTGATGATTCCATCATCTCTAAAAGTTTTTTACTAACAACAAAATTTGTTCTGTTTCGTGTCTTTAATTCATTATTCAAAATCTTTTTCAGTAATTCAAGAGCGAGATTTTTGTGTTTCATTCCTTGAACTTCTGAAAGGAATTCGTCAGATAAAATTTCCAGTCCAGTCAATTCCGGTTTGTCTATTCCTGCGGCATCAAAGATGTCAATAACTTTATCACTGCTTAATGCCTGATCAATAATTTGTTTGATGGCTGTTTCCAAATCATTGCCCGAGTTACCATTTCCAGTTCCTTCAAATTTTGTTAAACGTGCTTTCACAGCTTGAAAAAATGCAACCTCCGGTAAATGCGGTTGCACTTCTTCTCGCGTAATACATAGTGAAAGAGCTTGACCCAATAAATTAACTTCGCGTATGAATCTTTCTTTTCCTTCCTTCAATCCTAAAATATGTTCTTCTGCCTGAAGAATGATTGATAGTTTTTCCTTTGCATCAACAGTAAAAAATCTTTTGAAATTAAATTTGTAACTGCTTTCATAATAGGCTTCCGGTTCCTCCACCAAAATATCATCTCTTGTTTTGCTGTCCTCGTTAAACATCTGTTTAATCACTTCCAATTTTTCCATAAACATTGCAATTGCTTTGGTAATATCAACTGCGGGTTCGCCTTTGCCTCCGGCATCACTATAAAATGAAAGTGCCTTTTTCAAATCTGTTGCAATGCCCAAATAATCCACCACCAAGCCTCCGGTCTTTTCCTTAAATACACGATTTACTCTTGCTATTGCTTGCATCAAACTATGTCCTCTCATTGGCTTGTCAATATACATAGTAGTGAGGCACGGTGCATCAAATCCAGTCAGCCACATATCACGAACTATTACCAACTTTAATGGATCGTTTGGGTCTTTTATTCTTTCGGCTAACGCTTTTCGTTGCTGTTTTGTGGTCTTGAACTTTGACAAAAGAGGACCTTCGTCACTGCTTGCAGTCATGACCACTTTAATAACTCCTTTACTCAAATCATCACTATGCCATTCAGGTCGTATTGCAATAATTGCATTGTAAAGATCGGCTGCAATTCTGCGGCTCATGGCTACAATCATACCTTTGCCTTCAAATATTGTTTGGCGTTTTTCAAAATGGGTAACAATATCGTTTGCTAAATTTTTTACTCTTTCGGGGTTGCCCACAATTGCTTCCAATTTTGTCCATTTGGATTTTGCTTTTTGCTTCTCTGAAACTTCTTCGTCCTGTTCCAACTCTTTATCGAACTCCTCAATCAATTTTCTTCCTTCGGCATCCAAGTTCACTTTTGCAAGGCGACTTTCATAGAATATTCTTACTGTTGATCCATCTGCAACCGCCTGTGAAATGTCGTAAATATCTACATACTGCCCGAATACCTGTGGGGTGTTTACATCGGTGCCTTCAATCGGTGTACCTGTAAACCCTATATAGGTAGCATTGGGCAAGGCATCACGCATATATTTTGCAAAACCATAAGCAATGCGTTTTCCAATTATCTCTTTTGTTTGTTTGTCTTTATCATCCAATATTTTTGCCTCAAATCCATATTGTGTTCTGTGCGCTTCGTCTGCAATTACCACAATATTTCTTCTGTTGCTTAACTGGTCGTATTCAGATTTTTGATCTTCAGGAAAAAACTTTTGTATGGTAGTAAATACAATTCCGCCACTTGCTACTTTGAGCAATTCTTTCAAATGCTCCCTGTTTTCAGCCTGTACAGGTTCTTGCCTCAATAACTGAACTGATGCGGCAAAAGTATCGAACAACTGCTCGTCCAGATCATTTCTGTCCGTGATTACTACAATGGTTGGGTTTTGCATTTCAGGGGAAGTGATGAGTTTGCCGGAATAAAAAACCATACTCAAACTTTTTCCTGAACCTTGCGTGTGCCATACTACACCGCCTCTTTTATCTCCATTAGCTCCTGAAGCAATGATAGATGATTGGACTGCTTTATTTACCGCATAATATTGATGATAGGCAGCTAATTTTTTCTCGGTAACAATTTGTGTTAATCCTGTTTTAACGTCTTCTTTTCTTGTTTTCTCAAACACAATAAAATTGCGAATCAAATCCAATAGGGTAGTGGGTTGCAGCATCCCTCGTAACAATGTTTCCAATTGTGGTTTGAACCGTGAAGCATCCTTTATTCCATCTTCGCTTTTCCATGCCATGTAACGACTGAAATCAGCCGATACACTTCCTGCCTTGCATTCCAAACCGTCTGAAATAACGCATATCGAATTGTAAGTAAATAGGGAAGGGATGGTTGCCTTATAGGTCTGAATCTGTTGATATGCCTTCTTTATGCTTGCGTTTTCATCACTTGCATTTTTCAACTCTATAACAACTAAGGGAATTCCATTTACAAAAAGTAAAACATCAGGTCGTTTGTTCTGATTGTTTTCAATTATGGTATATTGATTGACTACTAAAAATTGGTTATTCGCAATGTTTTCAAAATCTATTAAAGCCACTTCATAACTTCGTTCGTAGCCGTCTTGTTGGTAGGGAATTTTTACTTTCTCAACCAAGAGTCTATGAAATTCCTCATTGTTATGCAATAAGGCAGGGGAATAAATACGCAATACTTTTTGAATTGCCGCATCCTGTGCATCTGCTGGTATGGTAGGATTAATTTTTGCAATGGCATTTCGCAAACGATTTATTAAAATGATTTGTTCGTAATTTTCACGTTCGCAAAACAATCCTTCCGGTGAAAGTTCCTTTCCATTTGCATATTCCCAACCCTGGGACTGCAAAGTTTCAATTGTTGATTCTTCAATTATATTTTCGGTGATTGGTTTCATAAATTACTCTTGGTTGCGAGTTCTTGGTCTTTTGGTTTAAACCAATTTTCGCTTACCTTATTGTTATCACTTAATGGAAGAGGGTCAGCATTATTTACTTTGAAAGTTGCGGGTAAATTAACTGAATGACCAAATATTAAAGCGTGTTGTGTTGGGATTGATGGCAACCGTTTTAATATGGTTTCAGAAATATGAGGTGTAATTTGTCGTATATGGGTTAAATCTTCAGGGTTTTGAATCCGATGAACTATGAAATTACTACATTGGGACAATACTGTTCTAGAGAGTTCGCTCGGACGTTGGGATGAGATAAGTAGAAACATACCAAATTTTCTTCCTTCTTTGGCAATAGTTTCAAAGATTTTGTTCGCCTTTAGGAATGACCGTTGTGGATCATTACTAATATACCTGTGAGCTTCCTCTAATATCAGGTTAACTGGATAACTATTTCTTGGTTCAAAAGTTTTGATTGCCTCGTATATAATCCTTGATACAACACAAGAAATTACTTCCACAATTTCATCTTCTACACTACTCAAATCTAAAATTATTATTTGAGTTTTCTTAATAAGTTTTCCTTTCTTTTTTGTTAAGCCAAGTAAATCTCTTTTATACTGGTCTATATCTCCATCTTCGTTCCTTAGAAACTTGTAATCTTGTCTATCATTAATACTCTTAATACGAGTTATTAAGGAAGAACAATAATCCCTGATATGGCGATTCCCGTGTGCTTCTTCAAACAAAATAGCCATATCTATCGCTTCTTCAACACGGGCAAAATTAAATTTATTTTCTTTTTCATACATTGGCATTTGGAAACCTTCGGACAAAAAAATGAATTCATCATTTTCATTTTTTTGTCCCAGAAAAAATATAAGTGCTTCGAGCCCTGGCATTTCACCATAGCTGATTTGAACCGATTGCCTTATTGTCCAAGATGTTTCTTTATTATTATCAGTATACTTAAACTTTGTTTCTAAATTCAACTCTTTAGTATTAAACTTTTGAAGAATAGAAATGATTCTATCCTTCTTTGAAGGACTACCTGTTTCGTCCCTTAGAATTTGAGTGATGCAAGTAGCAAGAATATGATTTTTAACTTTACTTGAATCCACTAAATCTTTTTTTGAAAATAACGCAGCCATTCCGAGAGTATTTCTTAAAATAGGTAATTGAGTTTTCTCACTTGCTTGAAGCAATAATGCCCATTCATCAATATTCAAAAACCAATTTGGTAAAACGAATTTCTCCGTTTCATCTTTTGCATTCTTTTCATCAAGAGTTAAATATTTTACAAGTATCGAATCATTACTATCTTTTAACTTAGAAAAAGCTTGTTTATATTCTCCATTTACATCGAAAAATATAAAAGTGCTTCCAGTTGCACTATAATCTTTAAGTTTAAATAGCTCCTGTAACATGGAACTTATTGTACATGATTTTCCGCTTCCCGTATTTCCTAAAACAGCTGAATGACTGCCAAAAAATTTATCAATATCTATCTTTATATCATAATCTGGAAATATTGTTGATTTTCCAATAGATAGTGTTTTATATCTTTTGTTTGTTCCGTGTGGGCAATCCGTCTTGTTGTTTTTCCACTTTTTAGATTCGCAAATTATCTCTCCTTGATTACCTACATTAAATATTGCATCTAATTCTGCTTCCTTAATATAAAGGGTATCGGTATATAGAGCGGGGTAAACACTGACACCAAATTCAAATTCGTAAATACTTTGCGAATTAAGTTTTGGTTTTAAAGCTCCTATTGGTAATACCTCTAAAAATTTACCCGATTTTACCTTATTAAGAAATTGTTCTTTAGGATCACTAAAAGGTACATTTAAGTCCTTTTCTTTTACACCTGATACTTCAGCTACAATGTAATAGTTTTGGTAGGGAAGAATAACATAGCTATTTAACTGAGCAAAGTAATGAATGTCATCAAACCCACTGATATTAAAATTATCAATACCAGTCAGCAATTCAATAGTAAACCTATCAGAGTTGATGGCTACAACTTTACCTATTACTCTTTGTTTATCTTCCTTGGTCATTTTTCTTAAATAATGTTTTTATAGCATTTTCGATTTTATCATCTATTTCATCGTTACTTAAATCAGGTAGTATTTCATCAACAAAACCATTAAAATAGTGTAATTTTTTTCCGCCTTCCAAATCACCTCCAATTATCCAAATTCTTGGATCATTTAATGATTTGAGTTTTTCAATTTCTGAACCAGTACTAGGATTGCCCAACACAATCAATCTAAATGAAGGAATTGTAAAAGCTTGGTAGATTAAATTGTTTATATGTTCGTCGCTGAAACTATATCCAATAGTTACAAGTACATTATTATTTTGCATTAATTTCTTTTGGAATTCACGAAATAAATCTGAATATGGACTACCAAGACTTGCGTTTTGTTTCAAAGGAGTTGGATGAATCATAACCGTGTCCATTTTCTTTAAATTTTCTGACGATGTTTCCTGAATCTCTCTTACTTTGAACAGCTTAGATTCCTCATTATCTTGAATCCAATTGATAGATCCATGAATCTTATAAAGATAAAAGAAATTGTCTATTACACTCCATTTGCCTTGGGAGAGATCCATTTTTTCAGCTAAAGCATAATTAAAAATAGTTGGATTAAAATATTTTTTTATTCCACCCGAAAACCCATTAACATAATGTATTCCCAATTTATCTAATGCTGTTTCAGAATACAAGTCATAATTGGTTGTGAAAATATTTGGCTTTGGAAGATTTGTATTTCTGTATAGTAATTTTCTGTAAAACCCTTCATAAAGTTTATTAACAGGTTCATCTTCATTTTTTTCTTTTCTTTTTTCATTTAGCATTGATTCAATAAGAAACTCTTTAACTTTTTTAATTGTATTTACTACAAGTTTCTTTTCCTCTCCTTGTTGTGCTGTGCATTCATAGAAATATTCAATGCTATGAAGACTGCCAAGAAAAAATTCAAGATTCCTTTTAAAATTATCATTTGTAACATCAAGTTTGAGTTTATCTTTTAAAGATTCTTGTTCTTCTTTTGTTAAAACATCTTTATAGAAGTTTTCAGCAAGTGGCATCATCGTGGGTATTCCAACTTCATTTTTTTCTACTAAATAAGATGAACAACCTGAACCTAAAAGAAAGGACAAAAGTTTCCCATCCAAAACTTTAGCAAAGGAATCCTTAATTTTTTCAAGAGGAGTACCATTCTCTTTTTCTTCTTTTTCCAGCACATTATCGGTGCCTTTATAAAAATAAATTTTCATTTCGCTTTTCATACGTTTTTATTTATATTATTTACTTTCACTTCACCACTCATCAGCTTAGGCAATAATGTATCCCGAATTTGAGTGAGGGTGCGGATTTGGATTTGATTGGATTTCATTTTTTGGAACATAGGTTCAATTTCTATATTAAATGATTCCAGTTTCTGCTTTGGTGGAATTACAAAATCCAATTCCTTAAAAGTAGATTTAGAAATTTCAAGAAACACTGAACCATTTGCAGAACTTATAATTGTATCTAAGTTTTTCTTTGTCCATAGATAAATAAAATAGTTTGACACCAATTTGTCGCATATTATAGCAATGTAACCTTGGTTGATTGCAACAGGGATTTCTGTAATGACTAAATATCCAATTGGTGCTCTCGAAGAAAGTAAAACCGTTCCGATAGGCAATAATCCTGAACCAATTTGTTGAAGTCCTTCGGCTGTAATTTTTCTTTCAGTATTAAATAAAAAAATAGAATTATTATTTGACAAATCTCTTGGCGAAGTCCAATTAAAGGTTCCATTCCAATATTCAGGTTTTGTTGTGCTTGGTGTTGTTCCGCCTTTTACTGAAATTACATCATTTAATTTCCCAACCTCCCAACTTTCCTCCGCATCCTTGACAAACCATTGCCTAAAAAGTGTTTCGGCTAGTTGCTCAAGGGTTTTATTTTGGCGGTGTAATAAATCTATTTTATCATCCAAGCTGCTTAGAGTAGAGGCAATTTGGATTTGTTCCTTGTAGTCAGGTAATTCAAGGGTTAAATTATCAAAACAATTTTTAGGAACTCTTTGCCTTCCTGATGTTCCTTCAAAATTTCCTTCTGCAAATCCTCTTACTTCATCCCACCTTGATAAATAAAAAACAAAATCACTGTCTGAAATATTTTCCTTTCCTCTAAAAACCAAAAATTCAGTTGATCCAAAACCAAGTCCATTTTTCAAACCTTTTACCTGACAAATTTTACCGTTCTCCAAGCAAGGGGTAATTTTTGCAAACAATGTATCGCCTTCTTGAAATCTTGCTCCACTTGCAGGTTTCCGTTCTACACTGGGAACACAAAATTTATTTCCATCTTTTAAATCTTTCATCTCGACATAAGAATATTCTTCCTTTCCATTCAAGTTAACAGTAGGATTAATCTTTACAAAATCCGAAAATTTGTATTCTTTCCATTTAGTCATAGAGTCACCTTTTCAATAATAATTTTTGCGAGATTGTTCTTAATCATTTTGTTTAAATTATCTTCTTCGGCAATCTGTTTTTCCAACTCTGTTTTCAAAGAAGTGAATCGTTCTTCAAAATTGAAATCATCTTCATCATCCGCCAAGCCTACAAACCTGCCTGGGGTAACTACATAGTTTAATGCTTTTACTTCTTCAATTTTTACGCTTTTGCAAAACCCTTGAATATCTTCGTAAGCGGCATCATTCGCAAGCCAGTTGTGGTAAGTATCTGCAACCTTAGCAATATCTTCATCGGTAAATTCAAGGTTCTTTCGTGTCTTTAAGAAACCAAGATTACGGGCATCAATAAAAAGAATTTCACCCTTATGCTGTTTCTTATTCCGGCGCAGAAACCACAAACAGGCTGGTATCTGAGTATTGAGAAATAATTTTGAAGGGAGGTTCACAATACATTCTAATAAATCATTTTCAATAAGGGCTTTGCGAATTTCACCTTCATTACTCGTCTTGGTAGTAAGTGATCCCTTTGCCAAAACAAAACCTGCCTGTCCATTGGCGGCGGTATGGTATAGGAAATGTTGTATCCATGCGTAATTTGCATTTCCGGCAGGAGGCACACCATAAACCCACCTTGCATCCTTTTGAAGTAGCTCACCGCTCCAGTCGCTGTCATTGAATGGGGGATTGGCAATAATATAATCAGCTTTAAGGTCTTTATGAGCATCATTCAAAAATGAACCTTCGTTGTTCCACTTCACATTAGTACTATCAATTCCTCGA
>Ga0206937_10321_pt1 | contig 10580 bp, 8 predicted proteins | sample Alteio_BWOrgHeat_11_FD_152923 | JGI IMG/M metagenome (GOLD analysis project Ga0206937, IMG submission 152923) | Enriched cells from forest soil in Barre Woods Harvard Forest LTER site, Petersham, Massachusetts, United States -... | ecosystem: Environmental > Terrestrial > Soil > Temperate forest >... | reverse complement strand
CAGCTGAAAGCAATAGAAAGAGTGATCCCCTGCGCGATGAGGATCGTCAGACTCGGGGCGTAATTGGCGAAGATGGTGCTGCGGGACACAATCAACAAGGCAATCACGACAAAGGGAAAATAGATCAGCGAGCCGATGCACTTCGTCCGCTTCGCCACGAGGTCGAGGTCGATCCAATCATGGACAAGTTTGGTTTGCAGACGCAAACGGCCCTTGTAGACTCCTGTGGTTGCCTGCGGCCATAGCGATTGGGCACGGCGCAGCTTGTTGACGAAGAGCAGGCAAGATAAAGTCGCGTCGAAGACAAAAAAAGTCAGAAACTGCATGCATATGACATCCCTTATGGTCATCCAATGCAACACCTCCGAAGCACGAGTGCCTCGCGCTAGGTGTATCGTCATGCCAAACATCGGTGCGAGGACGAATTTGAAGAGTACAAACATGAGTGCGGTGTAAAGAGCCGCGCGGACACAGCGCGGCCAGATCCGCTCACGACCAAGATACGTCCGCCAGGCGGCTTCAACGTTGAGGGGCACATTCCGAGTCGTCCCATTGTTGTGCCGGAATGTGCGAAACAGGCTCCTGAGCCATTTGAAGAACGTGAGAATTTCTTGAAAGCCCGCGAGCTGTCTCAACAAAGGCTCTGGCTTTGGCCTCAGCTCCATTTCCCCAGCAATCTCCTCAAGGTTCTTATGCAGACCGCCAACTATTAGCAGGAAGAAATAGACGGAGAGGATAATTCCAAGACCGCGCAGCAAAATGGTGGGCCAGACACTAACGCCGTCCGCTATCGCAATCGGCTCGCCCTTCCCGTTTTCGGTTAGATATTGCGCAATCGGCTCCCAATAAGCGCAAATCAACGCGCCCACCCCAAGGCCGAGGATGAGAAGGACAACCTCGACGAAAGCGTGCTTTCGAACGTAACGAAAGGCGAGAGCCACCACGCCGAGCAGAGCGCCCCCGGCAAGGCTCATGGCTAACATTTCGCTATTACGATCGTCAAATGTCGGAAACAGCTTTTCGATCGCTTTCGGATCGTCAGGACTGGCTAGATTGTGCAATTCCTTGATATCCAGCGGCTGGATGAAGCCGCAATTGGCCGCGTCGTTGCTCGTCCAGCAGGGTGTTGCCGAGCGTCCTTCCGTGAGGGCGGCAAGTAACGGACTACCCTTGTGTTTCCGTTCGTGAGTTTGCGGTGAAGGAGCAGATCGCTGCCCCCAGGCAAACTGCATTATCTCGCCGTTTCGCTTGACCTCGAACAGGCGCGGAACAAGAAGCTGGCTGGATAGGTCAGTTCCGAAACGGTTCGGCGTTTCCAGATTTTTGGCGAGATGACCTACTGCAAGCTGCGTGGCGAGAAATGCCGAAGCCTGACCTGTGTCGCGGAAATACGGTATGTCGCCTTGCAACCATTCGCTCAAATTTGGACCAAAGCTCGACGAGATTATGAGATTGCGCGTAAAGGGAAGCTCGCTCTTGATCGTGAAAGCTTCGTCAAAATCGGTGGTGAAAAACAGCGCTTCGGGGAACTCAGGCCGCAACGCCCGCAGGATCAGCAATTTGTCAAACACATCGCCGCCAAGGATACCGATCGCTTTTATTTTCTTTTCCTGCTTTTCTTCATGCGGTTGTTTCCGGAGTTCGTCATCGACCTTGTGGAGTCGGGCGCTGATTCGCCGGAGATAATCGTATTGGCTCTCTCCAATTGGACGCTCAAGGCTCTGAGTATTGTTTTCGATCTTGAAAAAATCTGACGACCCGCCCGTTTTTGTTCCCGTAGTTGTGGATTTCTCTTGCTTCGCGTCCTCCTTGCCCGCGCTCGAAGGCAGAAGGCCATCGAGACCTCTGAGATAGGTGAATTTGTAAATCGAGCTTGGTTCTGGATCATCGGGAGCGAATGCGCGCGCGACTGCTTTCGGGAGTGTCTGGCCATAAAGCGTGTCCCACTCCGAGATCAACGCGATATGATCAGAAGCTGGGTCGATCCGTCGAAGCAAAAGCTCGTCACGAATACCATCGGCCAGCGTGTCTTCGGTCGCTATTGTTCTCTGCAAATGAATCCCATGAACCCCAAGGTTCTCGAAATAGGTTTGGAGTGAACCGCACGGATTGTGCAATTTGCCGAACAGGTACTCACCGGGCGCGCTCGCGAGATATGCGTAAAACTTTACGTCGTCCAGATTTCTCCAAGGACTTTTAGTGCCGCTGCAAGTGAAGCCATTTTGTGCCAGCGCTTCGTTCACCATCTCACTAAGCATATCCGATGAAGAGGGACCTATAAATTTGACGGCTGGGTGTTGATCGCGATGCAGTAAGCCCACCAACGAGTTCAAAGCGGTAAGCGGCTTGTGCATCAGAACGTCTTCTTTGAGCCAAAGGACCAGGACACTATCTGGCGAATCGCTATCGCTGGCTTCATCTCGGTATTGAACTCTCCTAAACTTTTCGTATGGAACGATGGCGGGCTCCGCCGATGCAAACTCGGGCAGGGATTGAGCTGATTGCAAGTTGGAACCCTGCAATATGCCAAATAGCGGCAATTCTGACGCCACGCGGGCCGATGCAGTGCTCACACAAGAAAAGTGCGCGGAAGCGGGCGTGCCGCACGCCAAGAGCGGCAGCTCTGGCGGCATATGCGGCACAAAGGGGGCAGGGGGAGGCGATTGCGACCACACAACATAACCGATGTGGCGCCTGTCTTTGGGTGCAAAACCGGCCCGTTCGAGGCCGGCCAGCACGGCATAGCGTGTGCGGCGCCGCCGCTCGACGTCCTCGGGGTAAGGGGCCCCGGGCACAGTGACGCCGAGCACCAGTGTTTTGTTATCAGCCCCCTTCAATGGCAGTTTGCAAGGAGGCGCTTCAAGCCCTGTACTGTCCTGACACCTTTGCTCAGCCTCCCAGGTGCCCGATCTGTCGCGAAATTTGTCGACTGCTCCAATCGGGTCCTGCCACAGACGCGTCTCGACCTCCTGCGGCCCCGCATGCTCTTCGAGGCCTGCTTCCGCAAGTGGGCGCATGTCCACCAGCGGCGCCTCGCGATGGAAAAAATAAAAGCCTGTCGAGACAAGGGCAACAAAGATGACGCTGCCGCTTGCCAAATTTGGCCCAGGCTTTTCGTCGTTTGCCATGAGCGTCCCCCCTATTTACCCTTCTTTATCTACCCTTCTTTTTTCGGCGGCGAAAACAGACGTATGCGCCGCGAATTGAACGGCGCAAGGCTCAGCTTCTCCGTTATGCCAATCCTTTTTTGTCAAGATTTGGCTTTCTCATTATTGCCATAAAATGACTTTGTCACGTGATTTAATCCGGCGCACCCCCCGCCGCATGATCTAGGATTATTCTCAACCTAGAGAGAGCGCCATGTTTCCCGATTTTAATAATCCAATTTTCCGAGACGAAGCCAAAGCCCGCAAATGGCTGGAGGCCGAACTGTGGCCAGATGGCCCTATTTGTCCGCATTGCGGCGTTTTGAACGGGTCTACAAAGGTCCACGGTGCGACCGCGCGCCCTGGCCTCTATATGTGCAACGATTGCCGCTCCCAGTTCACGGTAACCGTTGGAACACTTATGGAGCGCAGCAAAATCCCGCTCACCAAATGGCTCTATGCAACTTATCTGCTTATGTCATCGAAGAAGGGAATGAGCACTCAACAGTTGCATAGAACGTTAGGGGTGAGCCTGAAATCCACATGGTTTTTGATGCATCGCATCCGTGAAGCGCTTCGCGAAGGCGGCAGTCCATTTACACAACTTGGTGGCAACGACAAAAAAGTTGAAATTGACGAAACGTTCGTCGGCGGCCTTGAGAAAAACAAGCACCGCAACAAGCGCAAGCATGCCTGAACAGGCGGCGCTGGCAAGGAAGCTGTCTTCTCATTGGTCGAGCGAGATGGCAAAGTCCGCTCCCATCACGTTCACTCAGTGAGCGCCAAAACGCTGCGCCCGATCTTGGAAAAGCACATTCATGCTGAAACGAAAGTTTACGGCGACGAAGGCGGCGCGCGCGTCGGAACCGAGTTCAAGAACCACGGGACTGTCAACCACAGCATCTGCGAATATGTGCGCGGCGACGTGCATACGAACACAGTTGAAGGATACTTCTCAATCCTCAAACGCGGCATCAACGGTGTGTATCATCACATCAGCCAAGAACATTTAAAACGCTACCTTGCTGAATTCACTTCCGTTATAATGAGCGCATGGCGCTTGACGTAAGCGACATGGAACGTACAACAAAAGCGATTAAGGGTATTGTCGGCACGCGCCTCACCTATCGGCGGCCTAATGAAGCCGCACACGCTTAAGGAGAAGGCGCAGACTTTTGTCGAATGGCGCAAGCGGCAGCGGATTAAGTGATTGGATAACAGCTGCCGCCACGGCTGCTACAGCACTATTTGCCGCTATTACCGGCTGGGCTGCAATGCAGGCATACAGGCGTGAGGTTAAACATGACTTCCCGGTAGTGGAATCGGACTCCAAATGGAGCATAGAAGGCGAAATAGGACCGCATATTATAATTCGATTTACGATCTTAAACCGGTTGGATGAAACTCTTGTCGTTCAAGAATGCACGATCGAGAAACCAAAAATGGTCGCGATTTCGGATGGTATTATATCTAGTGGCGGCATGCTAGTTCCTTCTCGTGGCGTCGGCCAAAGAATTAGATTGAACTATAATGTGCATCGCTCTGAAACATTTTCCTTTGCGCTGTTCCTCTCGCCGCCAGAGGACTGGCACCATGGAGAAATCGTAGCGCAATTTTTGATCTCAAGCAAAGCGTCCACGATACGCAATAAACGCATAGTTACAAGGAGCATTATACCTGCTGCCACACATATGCAAACGGATGCAAAAGCAATCAAATATGGCGGAGAAACTTCCATTGATTAAGCGTGCGTCTTTCCTTTGTGAACGCGCCCCTTAGAGGCTGGCCGTTCCGTTGGTCCGCTCTTGACCGAAGCGCCGCCGATTCTATGCTGTGGCCCAGCCTTCGTCATCACATGCACGGCTTGCCGGAAACGATCCCATGCATCAGGATAAAGTTCTGGTTCGATTTTAGGCGGCTCTTTTTTTTGGTTTCCCATGCGCGATTTCCGCAATTACCCAAAGCCCAATCTTACTGATGATGATCTATTAGCATTGGGCGCCATCGTTTCCTATTGGTCTTTCGCGGAAATGAGCTTCGAATGGATCATATCTCTTCTTATTTCGGCAGGCCGTCCAACAACTGACCCATACGCAAAAGAACGCCAAATCAGCTTCAAGAAAAAGGCTGTCGTTTACAAAAAGCTCCTTCAGATAACATGCGGCGACAAACACCCTAATCATCTTGAGGTCGGCTTAGCCCTATCATCGGTTGGCAAGTCGCTTGCAGATCGTCGGAAAATTGCGGTGCACTGGCGATCAAGCAGGATCAGCCCGCAGAATGAACCGATGATCAATTTTATAGATTTTGGATGGCTCGTAGCTCAGCGAGTATCGCAAAAGACCGTAGAGCCAACTGATATTAGCGAGCTAGCGTGCGACATTGCGGAATGGTGGATTGATCTAAACCAGTTTATGCTTTCGCTAACAGTTGGGCCGCTTGCATCGCTGACCACATTTCACGGACCAGAACATGTGTTGGCGTCTCCAAAGTGGGGGAATTTTCGTACCATTCAGAGAATTCGTCGGACTCCCACCAGCGATAAACCGACGCCCCCGCCTCGATCATCTCTGGCGTGGTCTCAACAGCCGAAAGCGACGCCCTAGATTGAGCGGTCTCCCAGTCGCCGGCCTGTCCGGCCCTATCTACATCTTGGGGATGTTTTGTCAAGGTGAACACTCCCGAGCGGAGGGGGTTCCGAAACCGTCTGCGGCCCCTTCAATCAGCGACAGCGCGGCGCTCCCGGCGGCAATCCATTCCGGTTGATTATCCTTGGCCGCATGTGTACTGACACGACGGCAGCCGACGAAACTCGAGCCGAGCGCGTCTTGCGGAGTTTGCAATGCGAAAAGCGTCCAGACTTGGATCAATATTCAGCACCGCATCCGTTTCCATGGGGGTTTTTCTCGCCGCGATAGCCCTCGGCGGCTGCAATCAAACTTCTGGCTCCTCCGTGCCAGTCGCGACGGTGGCGCCCAAGGCGCCGGCTCCGCCGAACTGGCCGAAATTGCCCGAGGGCGCCGCCTGCGCCAATGATCTCAACCACTATCAAACCGTGCTTGACGCCGACGTCGGCACTGGCAATGTCAACCGGTCGGTATACGATCAGATCGAGATCGATCTTGGCCGCGCGGCCGACGCTTGCGCGGCAGGTCATGACGGCGAGGCGCGCGCGATCATTCGTTCGACGAAACTTCGGCACGGCTATCGCGCGTCCGCGTGAGGACGTGTGGCCGTCCTCACGCGGCGTAAGCGCCCGGGCTTGCGGCGGAATGTTCCGCTTGTTACTTGAGGCCGCCTTGCCCGCGCCTCCCTTTGCTTTGAGTAAGCAACATGGCCTTGCCGCGCAGGTCTCCGCCTCTCCTCGACGCCAGGGGCGCGCGCTTCCTCATTGTCGAGGCGCGCTATTACGAAGATATCTCCGCGATGCTCTTGGAGGGCGCGAAAACCGCCTTTGCCAAGGCGGGAGCCTCCTTCGATCTCGTAAGCGTGCCCGGCGCCCTCGAAATCCCGCTCGCCCTGGCGATCGCGCTCGATCATGCGGCGGCCTCGAAGCGCCCTTTCGACGGCGCGGTGGCGCTCGGTTGCGTCATTCGCGGCGAGACTCATCATTTCGAGATCGTCGCCAACGAAAGCGCGCGCGCCTTGATGCAGATTTCCCTTGCGCGAAAACTCGCCTTTGGCAATGGCGTTTTGACCGTCGAGAACGAGGCGCAAGCCGTTTCGCGCGCGGACCCCCGACAATGCGACAAGGGCGGCGATGCCGCGCGTGCCGCTCTTTCGATCCATCGGCTGAAGCTTGCAATCGGGGCGTCCTGATGGCCAATGCCGACCGGCGTTCCGCCGCCCGCCTCGCCGCCGTTCAGGCTCTCTATCAAATGGAGGTCTCCGGGAAAGGCCTGAAGGAGACCCGCGCCGAATTCGAGTCGTTCTGGATCGGCAATGAAATCGAGGGCGTGCAATACAGGCAAGCGGAAATCGCGTTTTTCGGCGATATTCTGACCGGCGTTGTTTCCGCCCAGGGTCCGATCGACCGGTCCATCGACAAAGCCTTGGCGGCGGGCTGGCCGTTGGCGCGGATCGACTCCGTCATGCGCGCGATTTTGCGCGCGGGCGCCTATGAATTGAAAGAACGCGCCGATATTCCGGCGCGTGTCTCCATCGCGGAATATGTCGATATCGCCGGCGCCTTTTTTGGCCCCGAGGAAGCCGGAATGATCAATGCGGTGCTGGACGCCCTGGCGCGCCAGTGCCGGGCGGCGGAATTTCCGCGCGAATAGGTTTCATGAACAGGCCGTCCGAAGACGAATTGATCGCGACCTACTTCGCGCCGCTCGCGGGGCCGGGAACCTTTGGTCTGCGCGACGATGCCGCGATTGTCGCCCAAAAACCGGGCCAAGATATCGTCGCGACCACGGATATGTTGATCGCCGGAGTGCACTTCTTTACGGACGATCCGCCGGGCGCGGTCGCCCGCAAGGCCTTGCGGGTGAACCTCTCCGATCTTGCCGCCAAGGGCGCGGAGCCTTGCGGGTTTCTCCTCGGGCTTGCCTTGCCCGAGGATTGGACGGCGCATTGGCTCGCGGGTTTCGCGCAAGGGCTCGGCGAGGATGCCGCGGCCTACAAATGTCCGCTGCTCGGCGGCGACACCGTGAAGAGTTCAGGCTCGCTCATTGTCTCGATTACCGCTTTCGGCAGCGTCCCGGCGCAAAAAATGGTCTTGCGCGCGGGCGTCGCGGCGGGCGACCGCATCTATGTGACGGGGACAATTGGGGACGCGGCCTTGGGGCTTCAATTGCGCATTGGCGAAGCGGAAGACACGAAGTGGAGGAAATGCCTCAGCCAAGCGGATGCCGCCTATCTGGCCGGGCGCTACCTTCTGCTGCGCCCGCGCATTGGCCTGCGCGAGGCGCTGCGCGCCCATGCGCATGCGGCCATCGACATTTCCGATGGATTTGCCGGGGACCTTGCCAAAATGTTGCGCCTGACCGGGATGACCGCCGAGGTCATGACCCTCGATGTGCCGCTCTCGGACGCGGCGCGGAAAATTCTGCACGATGCCCCCTCTCTCCTCGAAACGATTCTTACGGGTGGCGATGATTATGAAATCCTTTGCGCCGTGCCGCTCTCCCAAGGCGCTGCCTTCGAAGCCGATGCCGCCGCCGCTGGGATCGTGGTGCACCCGGTTGCCACGGCCATGCCAGGCAACGTGCCGCCCGTGTTCACAGACGAGGAAGGGCGGAATTTGGTTTTCGCGCGGCTTTCCTTCCAGCATTTTTAGTGGGATGGCGCTGACGAGAGATTTTCCATTGCTCGCGCGAATGTCAGCGCTGTTTTGCTATTCTGCCCTACGTTCTGCTTTCTTGGGTAGCCGGTGTCGCTACCTCCCGCCGAAGGTGCTCGATATCCAACCTGTTCCCCCCTCTCGCCTAATCGTACCCTCCAGAAGCGACAGGGCGTTTGCCTGTCAGGGTATTTCCGATGGGGGGAATTCCAAAGCCTCATCGAGCAGCACGGTGCCCGAGGGATCGACGATGGTGATCTTGATCGAGCGATAACGGCCGAATTTTTGCACTCCCTGTGGCGAACCTTTTATGATGGTTCCTTGGAATCTCTTTACCAACGCGCGCGCGTTGGTACCCGCGGGAACCTGCAAGAGCAGCTCGCCGCCTCCGTGCAATTGCATCTTATTTGCCGCACCTCTGATTGCGTTGGTGAATTCCCTTGGGTTCCCGTCCCACGTCTTAACCTCGCGGCGCAGTACCGTCGAACTTCCCCTGGCGGTGGGTACGCGGAACACGATATCGGCAGACTTCGGTCGGATCCCCATCCCCGTCGCAGGTGCTCCAGCCGGTCCGTACGCTTCAGGAACCGAACCCGGCGGGCCTACCAGGGCGCGCTCGGCATTTACCCTCGACAGGCGGGGATGTTCCTTCATCAGCGCTGCAATTTCCTCCTCCGTGCTCTGGGAAAACTTGGGAAGCAGCTTTTGCGTCAGCGCCCCAACGGCCTTCTTGCGGAGATAGGAGCGTAGGACCAGCCAGCCCACCTCCACGAGCTCCACAAGCTCCACCAAGAGGAGCAAGTCGAGAGCATATTTGGCGATTATGTCGAATGGGCTATCCTCAGGCGTGACGCCGTCCATATCTCGCGACATCAGCACAAGCACGACATGGCCTTTTATGTCAGTCATCACGGCGAAGCTTTGCTGGGGCGTGTCCCAATTCAAATAGCCCCGTTTTAAGTAATCCTTGACATATCTATCCGCGATTACGTCGGCACCTACATCCAGATAGTCTTTCAGAGAAAGGGATTTCTTTACTATTTTCACTGCCCGGGGCAGCCCGCAAGTCCCCGTAACCGGAACCTCCACCGTTTTATACTCGCCTCGAAGATTTGCAGGCACGAAGATTTCATCAGAGGCGAACCAGCCATAATGGGCGACCACCACTCCCTCTCCATCCACCACCGGCCAGACAGCGCCGATACTTCCGTCGAAGATGGCTTTGCTATGCAAACTTTCCCAGGCGGTCGCGTATTTTTTGAAGTTTCGGTCTGTTCTCTTAAAGTACTTGATCGGCGTAAGCATCCCACCGGTGAATGCGTATGCGGTTGCTCCGCCCGAGAGGTAATGCGCCCCTACATATGCGTGTCCGTCGTTGAGCTCACTGTCCAGCGTGCGATGATATTTGGCTGTAGGATCCAATTTGGCCATCGTTTCCTCCCTCACTCGACGGGTTCATCTCCGCGCGTCCAAGGACCAGGTCCCATTCGGAGGGATGTCACCCGATTCTCAGCTGCAACCGGGTCTTCCCGCCACCTGCCGCGACGATTGTCGTTTGTGGCGTCGTAGTAGCCGCGATTTCCCGGATATCATCCCCTGATTAGGGGCCAGGGGTGATAAAGGTTGCGGTAAAGGCGTCGCTCTGAAATCAGTATTGCCTCCATACGGCCGACGGTGGAAGTGCGCTGGCACACATGCCGCACACTCTTACGGCGAACGGGCCGTTCAGTGTCGAAACATGCTGATTTTTTCCGTCGTCTGGACCCATCTCTCCCGTGAGTTGGCCTCGAACGCCAGGCAATCGAACACTTCACGCGGGCGCTGGATCGGGCGGCGGACGCAGTTCCGCGATCAGCAGCACGATCTCGGCAAACAGAGTTCTCGGAATGGCAACCCCCGGCCATCCGGAAGGCGACGCAGCGGCCGTCGCTGGCGACCTTCGCGCCGATCTTGATGAATCTCTCCTTCAGGCTCGTCAGTGACCGGTCCTTGATCGGCAAGGACGCCGCCAGTGTTCACAGGATGCGGAGGGCGGAGTTTGGTCGTCGCGCGGCCTTCCTTCCGGCATTATTAATGTTTGGGCGCGAGATGGCTGTCACGAGCGCGCGCCAGCGCGATTGCGTGGTGCGGTAGTTTCGTATAGGCCGTGC
>Ga0206937_10149_pt3 | contig 10603 bp, 6 predicted proteins | sample Alteio_BWOrgHeat_11_FD_152923 | JGI IMG/M metagenome (GOLD analysis project Ga0206937, IMG submission 152923) | Enriched cells from forest soil in Barre Woods Harvard Forest LTER site, Petersham, Massachusetts, United States -... | ecosystem: Environmental > Terrestrial > Soil > Temperate forest >... | reverse complement strand
GCTCACGAAATTGCAGGCTCCTGGCATGCCCAAGGGCGGGCATTGTGGGCTGCGCACGCACGAGAGGGAATGGTACGTGTTCAACGGCAAGGCGTGGGTGATGCGCAAGCGGGCGGTGTTCGAGTCGCTGGCGCTCTCCATCCTCCCTGAGCCGTTGCAGGAAATCAAAAATGCGCGGGCGGTGCTCGATCACGCGCAGATGCGGCAACAACTCTTGCTCAATCAGACGTTCGTTGGCGCGATCCGCTTCCACTCGGAGAACACGGCGGTGCTCATCAACTGCAACAATGGCGTGTTGCGAGTAACGGCAGACAACACGAAGCTAACGCCACATGACCCGGAGCAACTTTTCACGGGCTGCCTCGCGGCGGATTGGGACGAGAAGGCTGAGGCGCATTTATTCCACAAGGTGCTCGATGAGCTCCTGCCGGATGTGCAAGACCAGGCGTTGCAACAGTGGTTTTTGGGTTACATCCTGTATCCCTCGTGCAAGTATGAGATTTTCCTGATCTCGCACGGCGGTGGTGGGACCGGCAAGAGCACGATCTCGGATGGAGTGATGGAAGTGTTTGGTGGCAAGCCGATGAAGACGGTGCTCTCGATGGCGCAAATCTGCGCGGAAGGGCAGGGCGCGTATTCGCTGCCCTCGCTTCAGTATGCGATGGTGAACATGGGCACGGAGTTGGACACGGTGGACATCGGCGACTCGGCCAACTTCAAGCGCATCGTCTCCGGCGAGCCAATCGAAGTGCGGCCGATCTACGGCGATCCCTACACCATGAATCAATACACGGTGAAGTTGTGGTTCAACTCGAACAGCTTGCCGCGCTTCCGCCACGGGACCGACGCGGAGTTGCGCCGCGCGCGTTTTATCGAGTTCGTGCATCCGCCCAAGGTGAAAGATGTGACCCTGAAGGAGCGGCTGGCTGGCGAGAAGAATGGCATCCTGCGCTGGATGGTCACGGGTCTGCAAGGCGTGCTGCAAGGCATTCCTTGCCCCGAGGGCGGCAAGGAGAGCCGAGGGGTGAAGGAAAAGTTCGCGATCTCCAACGACCCGGTGAGCGCGTTCGCCAAAGAATGCCTGATCTTCGGAAAGGATGAAGAAGAGACGAAGGATGCGCTTTACGAGGCGTTCGGGAATTTCCTGAATGGCTGGGGCTTCCCCGACAAGTCGCGCGTGGCGTTGTTCCGGCAGTTCTATGAGCGTTTCCCCGAAGTGACGGCGCATCGCGAGCGCAGCGGCAAGGTGCGCAAGGAGGGGCAATGGGTGCTGGGGGTGCGGTTGCGCGAGCGCCCGGATGACGCTGCCGAGGCCGCCGCCGCTCCCGCCGAGTAGCGCACTACTGATTCAACTCCGATTGGGCGTTCGCCCCGTGCTCGAACCGGTTTCGAGCACGGGGACACGCCCTCGTTTTTCTTCCGCACCATCTTTGGGACGAGTTAGCCGCGTCGTTGCGCGAGCTACATTCGACTGTTTCTCTGTGTAGATAAGCTGGCAGGCTATTGATGGGCCGCATTTGCCACGGTTGTCAGGGATTTCCTAATATTGTGTCTGAGAAAGATAAGAATGGAGTAGTATAGGGGAAAGGATAGGGGGGCTGAAGTGTGGCAAGTTGGGCACCTATGGCGCGCGGGTTCTACATCCACCACGGACAAAGGAATCTATTTGTCCTGTGAAGCCATGCAGGTAGCACCAAGGCCCGATGGTGAAGTTGTGAAAATCCTGAAAATGAATGTCCGCTTTTTGCGTTATGACCTCACCATTGAATTGGCCCGGACAATGGAGCGGACAATGCCCGCCAAACCGTGCCGGTGTTCGTTCCAATCGCCGCCGGATAAAGCGTTCCTTCGATTTAAACGAAAAAATCGCAGTACTCGGCTCGCCTCGGAGAAGGAGCGCGAGATGGCAACCAGAGGAATATCCTCGGGTTGGAATGGCGAGGAACTTGAGCCGGGCGCAAAAATGGTGTGCAATGGGATGGTGGATATTCTGACGCGCCAATCTCTCGATACCGCCGCACAGGTGGTGCAATCGGAACTGTCCGCTCACGGGCTCTGGGGCAGAGTGCGCCGCGCTGAAATCTATTGGTGCGCCCTTCCCCAATGGCCTTTCGACGCGCTGGGCTTCTTCGTGCACGCCGCGCACCCTCTCGCCAGATTCTTCGGTTACGCTCCCGGATACATCTATATCCCGTCATTCTCGTTTTGGAACCGCAGCATCCGCGACGTGCTCCGGCACGAATACGCCCACGCCATCGCACACTACTACCCCGCCGCCGTCCAACGCTCGGCTGCCTTCCGCGGCGCCTTCGGCGGAGATTATTGGAGCGAAGCGCCGCGCCCGCACGTGCGCCGAATGGACTGCGTATCCCGCTACGCGATGAGCTGCCCGATGGAGGATTTCGCCGAGACGCTAATGCTATTCCTCCGGCGAAAGGGTCGGCCGCTCAAACGCATGTCTCTGGCGCTGCGTCGGAAATGGGCGTTCGTCAGGAAACTGGGCGGAGTCACGGACCGGCGGGAGCAGTGCGGCCCGAGTTGAGATCCTCTCCGCACGCCGCCTTCTCTCGACTCCGCGGGAGAACGGAGAGGCATTAGGCCACGGAAAATATTAGGTCATCCAGACCCGCATTGATCTCGACAGATTCTTTTTCAATGGATTCCAGCGTGGAGCGTTTGGCTTTAAGTTCCTGCCCGCCCGATTCAAGGGCGGCACGCGCGGCTTTTACTTGTTCCTCAATGCTTTGGATGTCCCGCTCGAGCGTTGCCGCAGCCGCCGACGAAATCAGGTTGATCTTCTCGCCGACCTTATTACAAACCTTCTCGGTCATCGGAATGATTTGTTCGCCCAAACTCTTGGCCATCTCTTCGCCAACCGCCCGCTTTCCTTTACCGGTCATTTTTTCGGCATTCCAAAACGCATTGAACGCTCCTCCGCCGAGCAATACCGGAATGATGATCCAGGGGTTTGTCACTCCAAGAACGACCATCGCTATTGTCAGCGCGATTTGCATCCCGACTGCCGGAAGCAAGCCTTCAAAGCCGAAGCGCGCGCCATGCAACCCACTGTAGAGATCACCGACTAAAAAGCCGGTCATTGACGCGAAAAATCGCTGGGATCCAGAGATATCTTCAACGCGCCCGCTACCTCTGAGCCCAGCGGAGAAATCGGCGTTGATATCATCAACTTTCGCGTAAAACTGTTGAACATACTTTTCCAAGTCTTTCGCCAAACCCTGCATCCTCTGTTCCATCAACGGCGCGAGCACGCTGCTTCTCCACGCATTGATGTCAGTCGAGATGACCCCCTCGATCTTCCCAGACATCTCGTTGAGAAGTTCTTCGACAAGCTTCTTGTGATTTAGTGCAAAGACCTTGACAGACGCCTGGGTTTCCATCGCGGCAGCTTGATCTGGCAACTTGTCAATGAGGCGTTGCAATTGATTGACGAATTCGTGCTTCACGTCGCGCACAAGGATTTCGCGGTGATACTCAATCTGCTTTAGAATCTGTTCCCTTTCTCTGCGCAGAGCGTCGAGTTTTGGGATAACTGCTCGGTATTTTTTCTCGAGTTCTTCCAGGCTCAACTCCAGCAAACCCCGTTCACTGGGCAGAATTTTATTTGCCAGTTCGGCACAAGCGCGCTTCAATTCTCTAGAAGGTTGAAGGATTTTGATCTTTCCGCGTTGTGTAACAAGAAAGCTGGCCAAATCCCTTTCCATCCCAAGCATTCCGGAACCATCAACCTTCGCACGATCCTTCCGCCGCCGACCATCAAGCGCCTGTTGCGCGGAAACAAAATGAACGCCGCGGTCGCCGAGTTGCGTTTTCTGAAGAAGCTTTTTCAACCCGTGCTGACGCAGCCGCTCCTGTTCTCGCGCTGTCTGATCTGGGTCTTCCGCTGAACCAAGTTGGTCAAAGCGGTTGCAGACGAAAAAGAGCTCATCGTGGCCGGCCGGGCGAATATTCGTATCCACAAAATCCATCTCCCGCTGACTCGCGAGTGAAAGACATGTCAGGACAAAAATCACCGCATCTGCTTTTGAGAGGTAGTCAGTGGTAACTCGCTCCCGAATGCCATGTTCATTGAGTCCTGGTGAGTCAATGATTTCAACTCGGTTCTCACAAAGTGACAGCGGCCAGAACAACTCTACCCGATCGTACGGCGTCTCCGAGACCGATTCTTCTTGCGGCCGACTCGGATCGGGGATAACCACGTAGCTCTCCAGCTCGCCAACTGGAATTTCCATAGGGGTGGGATGCCCGCCATCTGAATGTTGTATATGAGCTACCGCTGCGGGCGCAAGTCCGTCGGGCAAGGGAAGGGGGACCGGGTTGCGGAAGTGCAGCACGGCCTTCTTGTCTGCACCCCATTTGACCTCATTGATGACCGCCGTGCACGGGATAGCATAGGCAGGGAGGACGGCCTGACCAAGCAGGGCATTGATAAAGGTGCTCTTACCGCTCTTAAAATTTCCGACTACCATAACGCGGAACACATCCGAAGAAATCTTGGCATTCAATCTGTCGAGTGACTCCCGCCAGCTTTTCTGACCAAGGCGCTCAAAAGCCCTCGCCGTCTGTGCGACGAGCTCCTGAAGGGCCGCCTGCTTTTTGCGAAAATCCGCATAGATAGGTGGTGTACTTGAACCGCCTGGGGTGGCATCTGAGTTTTCCGTAGAAATCATATCAGGCGTGTGTGTTTGTTTTGAGCTTCGTCAGAATTTCAGTCCAGCGGTGCACTCGTGCATCAATTTCAGCCGTCTCGCCTTCCCCTTCATTCCTAATGGGGTCCACCAACGCACGTCGGTTGATCTCGATCCACTCGTCACCCTCAACCTTCAAGCGCGTCGCAATGTCTACATATATTACGTGAACTCTGCCTCTTACCATTTGTGCAGCGCTGTGTAGCAGTTCGTCGATAACCCGAGCGAGATGTTGCGATAACTCTTGCTTTTGTGTGTCGAGCTGTTTACGGAAATAGTTCTCGCTTAAGACCCCTCCTGCCAAACTCACTGCCGATGCAAGAGGACCAAGTAACGCAAAAGCGCCAATGGCGACCCCCCCCACGGCGAGACGCGTATATTGACGCAATTTGTATAGGTCGGACAGGTCCTTCCCTTTCACGCCTGGCGAAACCTCTATTGGAACAGCCACATCAATAGACACTTCCGAGAGGCTGCGAGAATATATCGCCTTGGCCCGTTCCTGAAGCCAACGGAAGTCATCGGCGATCTTAAACTCAAGCGCGCTTTGAGCATCCTTGCCCAACCGACCGAACTCTTGGCGAAGCCGAAACGGTAGGTCTTCGCTCCACCAGACCGCAGGTTCCGAGCGGTTTCGCAACTCATACCGCAAGCGATCTACAAGATCGTCCTTTTGTGCAAATAGTCTGGTTTCCATCAAATCACCGATGGCAATTTCCCGCTTTTGGAACCCCAACTTTACATCTTCCCAATCGAGTCTGGTCTTTTCAATTGCAGCGGTCGCTTTTTCGCGCAATTCCGCTCGCTTTTCGCCATTCAAGCTAAGCGCTGTCCTCCGTGCATTCAACTGTGCGACGGCTTCTTCGGCCATTCTCCTTAGACCATCGATAACCTGCTGGACTACGAGGGCGCCGTGATCCGCGTCCCTGATCCATTGACTCAATAGTTCGCGGAGTTCCGCGACGCCGGCAAATGCCACTTTTGTATCCGCAGCTAACTTGTCGCGGTCGAGTGTGGTTCCCAGAAATGCAGCGGAAGACCACTTGTGAAGATGTGCAGCTGTGTATGTGACGACGCTTTCCCGTTCATGTTCTGGAATCTGGTCTAGATGGGTAAGGACCACTGCGATACGCGGCACCGAATGCACTGCTACATGTTGCGCTAGAAACTCGCGCTCAGATAGGCCGAGCGGCGACAATGCATTTACGACCATGATTGCGGCATCGGCGGTCGCCAAGACCTCCATTGTTGGCGCTAGCTGCTCGGTCTGTTCGGAATTGGCGCCCGGCGTGTCAAAGAATTGGAGTCCCGTGTCCCGGAGCCATTCGCTACGTATGTTTAATTCCGCTACAGCACTTTTACTGTCCGCCAGTTCGCGTGCAATTTCTTCCCAGCCATTGGAGGCGAGCGATATCCGTGCAGGGGATTGCCCTGGTCGTTTTAAGACGAGAGAGTCTTCCGGTGCGTAGGTCACGCGCGTCAAGAGTGCGCCGAGTTGCGTGCATCCGGCAGGTAACACATCTTGGCCTAACAACTTATTGATCAACGTGCTCTTCCCACGCCGGAACTCGCCTACCACAGCCACGGAAAAGCTGGCAGAATCCAAGCGCGCGAGTAGACGGTCTACCGTCCTGATCGCCTGAACTTGGCCGCTTTCGCGCAGCGTTTGTCGGATGTCTAGCGCTAATTGGGAGCGTGCACCAAGAGCGGAGATTCTCGGTGATGAAATGCAAACACTCGCCGGCGGGGAAGTTTGTTTTTTCCAAAGTGCTTCGCCGCGCTCATTGTTTAATGGCGCTGCCCAAGGAAAATAAGCCGCGAGTTTCGAGAAAAACTCAATGATCTCCCGAGGCGCAGAGGGACAAACCGTTCCCTTGGACAAGGCAGCTTCGAGAAGCTCTGCCTGCTGGCGGCTTAGAACATGTGCTCGTGTGAATGCAACCGGCGGTAGACCGGGCCAATTCTTGATTGTTTCGATTCGCAGGAGACGTTGTGCAGGCCACGCCCACGCTATGTATGCCCAAGGTGTCCGCAGGGTGACATTTCCGGTGCTCTCTGGAATAGTGAGCAATTGATGCAAGACGAATTCACCATTCTCGTCCCGCGTTACCAGCGGCTGCAATGGGACGGATTCTAGCGTTATCCACCAGCGAAGCATCTTTTGGTTGTGCAAATCACCAAGCAGTGACCATAAAGTGCCCTTCGTCTCGGCGTCAGGCTGGTGTTTATATTCCTCCGATAGGCGTCGGAGTTCTTGGACCTCGGCCTCGCCGAGCGTTTTTGGGGTCTCGTCCATTGTGGAGATGATTGGCAAGCCTAGCCGTGAAGTTTTGTGATTACCGAAAAATTGCCCTCGTCTTGCCACGCATTCATGAAATCCTTGAGTGGAACTTCTTCTCGCCATCCAGAGAGTGGTGCCGAGTCGTTAAGCGCGACGTAGAATTCGTTATCCTTCACCGTGATGCCTGTTACCCAAACGGCGTGTCCGGCAGGGGACTGTTTCAATGGAACGCCTTCAGGGCTGTATTGTGGTTCCCAAATTTCGTGCGCGTTCAGTCCAACAATTACTTTGTCGCCGCGCTTCAAGGCGTCAAAGAGGTCTTCCAGACTCGTATCGAAATGGCGCTCGACGGGAATATTAAACGCTTCGATCAGATTCCCTACACAATCAGGCGGGGTCCCGCTTTCGGGGTCATACCATCCATGTTCTCTGGCGAACGATACGAGAGCATCCTGATTAATGTCTTGGTGAAGCACGGACTCAATTACGCCCTGCTGCGCGACAACTGCGCACGATTCATCAACCCCTTGCCAATTCCACCATTCGCGGTCGGAATGCGGATCGCCGGCAACGGCCTCGCTCGAACTGAAATCCGGGAGCCATCGAGGCAATAGTTCCAAATGAAAACCGCCATCATCGAAAATGTTTGGCGGAAGAGGTTCCGACTGATGCATCGACACGCTAGAATTTGCCAAATCACTTCCGTGAAAATCGCTCCCGATCGATTCGTGGATCGACGCGAGAAAATCTTGGATGTCCGTGAACATTGAGGGAACCAAGATTTTGAGGAAATCGACGACAGCCGTCAAGCGGCACCGACGAAGCGTTTCCGCGCCTCGGCGATCTCGGAGTCGCGCTCGCCGACGCGGGCAAGATCTACTTTGATCTGCTGGCGAGACTGCATCACCTCCCAGAGTGCTCTATCGCATCGCGCCGCCACGGCCTTGACCCGGGCGCCGTATTCGGCGGCAATTCGGAGCATGCATTGGTCGAAAGATTTCGTATAATTCTCGGCAATGGTTTTGGTTGCATCGCGCAGGCGGCTCTCAATCGCTCGAAACAGCGCATCAACGGACGCTTCAGCGGCGGTGGACATCTTTGCGCGCACCTGCTGCGGATCCTTGAATACGTCGACGAGAAAACCCAAGCCGAAGCAGAATGTAGAAACTTCCTCCGCGGTTTTCTGAAGCTGCATAAGATGAGACGCCATCGAAATTGCAACGGGTGGAATCTTCGCGCTCTCGATTGCGATCATTTGTGAAGGTGGTGCGCCCTGGAAAACTTGCGGATAAGCCGCGAAATACTCAGCCCGCACGTTCAGGTCTAGTTCCCTAGCAAGGCGGTTGAGTGCATGATCAATCAACTGTAGGCGCCCAGCGATTTCATTCTTAAGCCTCTCGTCGACTGTCCTCGGGGTTCTTTCGAATAATTCGGAGCGCAACTCACTAAAATTCGAGCAATTGCGAGCAGTGCACAGCACGCTCTCCTTAATGGCCTTCCGGAGTCCTTCCAGCCAATTATCTGAGTCGACAAAAACCCGAGTCGATTGGAGTGCGAAGTGGTGCAAGTAATCGGTCCGCTTTTCCTGAAAAAACGCCAAGTCGTCCGTCGGGCGTTCTAGCTCTAAAGCTGTTTGACGGATTCGCAGTTGCGCGTCGAGGTTCGACAACTCCGAATGCAACGCCGCAAGCAAGCGTGAAAGCAGTTTGGCAGTTCGCTCGGCGAGTAGCGCCGTTCTTTGCTGGCGAAGGAATTCTTTCAAAGTGATTTCTGCTTCGCGAAATGAGCTCAACCACTCCACGGCGGTTGCAGACCGATTTTCGAGGACAGTTTTCGGCGACACGGACTGAACTAGCGGATTCTGTAACGAGAATTCTCGTCCAAAGCGGGCCTTTATGAATGCGAGATGCCGCGCTCGCTCAGGTGCTTCGATCAGGTCCGCTTGTGTGACGACAAGCGCGCTTCGTGCAACTGAGTCCCCGAGATGCCGATGCACGAACCCCAATAGCGACTGCGGCAAAGGGGTCACCGCCGAAGTCAAAATGACCACTCCATCTGCCATGTGATTCACGACCCATTCGACAACTTCCGAATGCCTTTGATTATCGGAGTTGAGTCCAGGAGTATCAATGATCACTAAGCCGTCCGCTAGCGAATCAGAGCTATGTTCGATCGTAATCCTTTCTATCTCACGGGCGTTGGTCTCATGATTCGCAGCCGCGTGAAGAGCAGCTTTGAACGCATCAATCTTGCGATAACGCCGCGATTCCACTTTCCCACCGTGGTATTTAAGAATGAGCTTCCGAGGGGCCTTGATCCCGAAAATGTTCAGCAAGCGATCCCGCCAAGTAAGCTGTTCCTGGCGAATGAAGGTCGGGGCGGCTGTCGTGCCTTGAATCACATCCGATTTCAGCAGGTTCTCCCGTAGCAATGCATTGATAAAACTGCTCTTGCCGACCGAAAACTCCCCAATGACGGCGAGGTAAAGGCTTTTATCTGAGGCCCTCTCCTCAATCTCCTGGATGGAGCGCTGAATCTCGCGAATTGTCGATTCCGACCACGGGTGATTTTCCAGCACTGATTTGACCAGCGAGAGGGTCGCCTTCAGATCGACTGCGTGACGAAGGACTGTTTCATGGTTGCAGCCCACCGGTGCTGCGGGCAGCGGGGGTGGGCGTTGCGTCGGCATGCTAATCATCTTTCTGTCTCGAATAGGCCAGAATTCATATCGGGCTCACGCCTCCCGTTGAAGCCCAAAACAAGCCGCGCCGCGATTTAGATTGTTCTGTCGCGGTTTCGTCGCTGATGCGTCTAGGCAGCACAGCGCCGGCGCAAGTAGTCGCGCAAGGCGAGGGAGAGTTCGCTTGGCGATTCCTCGGTCGTGGCGGGTTGGAATGTTGATTTATTCAACTGGCGGAAGCGGGCCTCGGCGAGGCCGAGCGTACGCCGCAGGCTCTCCTTCCATTCGCGCTCCATGTCCGCCTCGTCAATCGTCGAAGCGTTCGGATCGAAGTTTTTCACGGCCTTTTCCAGCAGTTGCGTCAGATTGATCGGCTCGACCTGTTGCTCGATTAGGCAGCCATCGAGTCCGAGTTGCGCGCTGTCCAGCTTGTCGCTGAAGTCGGCGGCCATCAGTTCGTCGATGGTGTTGGTCATCACAAATGGGAAGATCGTGACATCTTCCCGCGAGTTGAGCCGCCATACCCGGTGAATGAACTGCTCGTTCTCATCAAGGGCGAAGGAAAGCGACGGCAGGAAAAGGTATTTCGCGCACTCGAAGCTGTGCCCCTTGCCCATCGCTTTCAAACCCGCAACCGTGGTGGAAAACTCCTTCCGCTTGAAGCGCGCGGCCAGAACACCCCGGCGCTTGGCGCTCACGCTTCCATCGAGGAAAATGCTCGAAACGCCGGCCTCGATCAGCCGCTTGTGCAGAGCGGCGTTGAAGTCGGCAAACGGCGAACCGATGATGGCCTGCTCGCCTTCTTCGAGGATCTTCGCGAGCTGCGCGAGGATGGCTCCCATCTTCGGGTTCATATCCGTCCAGGACTTCTTCGGCCCCACCGCGCCTTGAAAGCGCGAATTGTGCGTCACGGTTTGCGCGAGCGCTTCGGAGTGT
>Ga0206937_10320_pt1 | contig 10637 bp, 9 predicted proteins | sample Alteio_BWOrgHeat_11_FD_152923 | JGI IMG/M metagenome (GOLD analysis project Ga0206937, IMG submission 152923) | Enriched cells from forest soil in Barre Woods Harvard Forest LTER site, Petersham, Massachusetts, United States -... | ecosystem: Environmental > Terrestrial > Soil > Temperate forest >... | reverse complement strand
TTGGAAAACCTATCGAGAATCCGGATCGACCTACGACGCCTGGCGCGAATACAACCGTGCGGCCACGGAGGCAAAGCGGCGGTACGTCTACGGCGATCCTTTTTACGTGCCGGTCCTGCCGTAAGTCAACGAAACGAAGCCGCCCATCATAACTGGTTTTCCAAGAGCGTCGTGACACGGCGTATTGGACACTACGGACAGATTGAAAAACCTGTCCGGCGAAAAATTCTGAATATCGTCGCCGGTTAACCCTCCCGTCTTACTGCGGTTAATCCTCTGGCGAGACGTTCATTAGGCCGCTCGCCCATATCGTTCGGCTTCAAGTCGTCGCCGTTGAAGTATCAAACGGTCACAGGCCCGAATTTCTGCTGACTTTACATCAGTTCTGACATCCGGGTTTTACCCGTTGAATACAGTGTTTTTCATCGCTTATTGGATGACGGTGCTACCGGCAGTTGGCTTTTGACGAAAAAAGCCGGCCGATGGGGGAGCCCGAAGACTATTAGCTATTCCCCGGGAAGGACACAAAGACCGGAAAGAAACTCTCTCGGAAGCCGGCGGTGCAGTGGGAAACGGCTTGGCGGGGGTAGAACCGTAGATGATCGCCTACTGCTTCCATGTGAATCCCTTTTTCAGGAATTCAGCGATGATTGTTTCGGCGTTCAAGCGGCGTCGGCATACATCGCCTTTCTAGCGTCTGCCTCGTTACAGCAATTTCTATTGTAACAATCCGCGGCCTTATCCGCTGGATAAGTTATTGACGGAAAACGACGCTCTTGACGCTTTTCCGCCCCCACCTCGCACCATCCCACCTCCACATTTGTCGTGCTCAGATGACCAACCGTCCCCAAATCCTAGTACTGGCCGCGCTCATTGGCTTTCCCAACATTAGTTTGGTTGGCGCTTTGCATGCCAATAGTTTCGTAAATCATCGGAACAACCCGCCCAAAGCCGAGGCTGATGCCATCCGGTCCGGATGGGTAAAAATGCCCGAATGGGCGAACGCATTTCACCGGCGTGGTCCGGGAAACCAAGGCAACAAGAAATACCTCCCGCCCAGGGATGGTAGCGTTGATTTGGGAATGGAGGCAATTTACGACAAAAACGGCAACTTGGTTACGGACAGTCTGAACGGAGGTACCTACAACTACGTGGCACCGGCGTACCCAGGCGATAGTTCGTTGGCATTTGTAATCCGAGGAAGCGGGCATTTTGCTGTTGACGTGCTTCCTTACCTAGTTCTCGGCAATTCTCTGTAATTACATCGCCACTAGACCTCAAAACCAGTCAATCACTCATTTGCGACAGAGCGTTCTACCCGAACAAATTTCCAAATCCATCATCCTCAACATCGACATGAAGGTAGTTGCGTAAGGTAGTATGCGGGATTCAACTACGAAGCCCCCAGCCGATGGGCGTGGTTTCCATGCAATCCACGATCTAACCTGCGAACAAGTCGAAAAGGTATTGGCAGAAGTTCGCGCGTCGATGCGATACCTGGGCCGCCTCAAGTCACGAATGGAGAAGCGGGGCCTTCACCCGTCCGATCCCATCTTTGAATCGACCACGGCCCCTATCGCAAAACGCTAGGCATGCTCGCTACAGTGGAGGCGCGAAATGAAAACCTATTCCGAAGATCTGAGAATCCGCGTCATTTATGACAGTGACTCTGGGATGCCGACAAAAGCAGTGGCAGACAAATATCGTGTTTCACGGAGCTGGGTTCGCATCCTTAAGCAACGCCGACGTGAAACAGGTTCAATTTTGCCAAATTACCGAGTGGATTCGCCCAGGCGCAGAAAATTTCCTGTCGATAAGTTTCCTGAGCTTGAGGCCTTCTTAAAAGAGGGGGCGATTGTGCATGGTTGGATTAACGAGATTTGGACAATTCAGCGTGTGATGGAACTCATTAAATCGAAATTCAATGTCACTATTTCTATTTCAACGGTGTGGAATATCTTAAAAAAGGACCTTGGGTGGTCATCGATAAAGCCGCAGTCTGTTCTACGCGAAAGAGATGAGAAAAAAATCTCCGACTGGCGAGAAAAGGGGTTCGATGTGATTAGGAGGCGAGCTCAAAATCGTGGCGCATATTTGGTGTTTGCCGATGAAGCGGGTTTTTATGTTGCAGCCAACACTTCGAAAGACATTCACTCCGCGCGGAAGTCGCCCCGTCACCCGAGTGTCCGAGCCGCGCGGACGGATATCGACGGCTTGTGCTATCGCGATAAGTCCGAAACGCAAGCGGCTAAATCTCTATTACCGATTGCTGCCAGACAATACGAACTTCACTGGTCATTCGATCGCTTCATTCCTTCAATATGTCCACCAAAAACTTAGATCGCCACTTACGGTGATATGGGATTCAATACCAATTCACTCGGCTGAGCCTGTGCGCAGATATCTGCGTTTGCAGCGAGAGGTTGTGCTGGAGAGGATTCCAGAATACGCGCCAGAATTGAATCCTGCTGATGGCGTCTGGAGTTATATCAAGTACGGCCGACTCCCAAACTTTGCGCCGCACGACTTGAGCATTCTCCGCAAACAAGTGACCAAGGAGCTTGAAGATCTCAGCGATAAACCACCTCACCTAGCCTCATTTATCGCCAAGTGCAAACTTTCGCTTGACGGTTCCTAAGGGGCTTAATTGGCTTAAATGCGGCCGTTCATTCGATCGGCTTCCTTGCGTGCCGCATCAACCGTGGTTAACGGCCACTTCCCGATGACGATTCGCTCCGGTCGCCCATCCACCTTTCGATACAGATAAAACGTCCTCCCTCAAGCCGTCGGAAGGCACAATGCGAGCCCCGGCGCCTTGCTGTCGTAAACGTAGCGCCGGCCATCATGGGGCAGCACCGTCGTATTAATATTGTCCTTCGTAAAGTTAATTCGCTTGGCTGGCTGCGGTTCATGGGTTGCCATAAGAGTTTTCCAACTGATTCTTTATCAGCGGTAGCACGATCAAGGAGACTTTATCGGGAAATACCGCGTTTCTCAAAGTCTTTCAATTCCCATCAATCAGCGTGAAACCCCTATTAGGCTCACTTTACATCAGTTCTTAATCCGGGTTTTATGCTTTAAAAACAAAAGCAAAAAGCCTTGATAAAAAATCTCGGCCCCCTTGTCGATTATGTCGACGGTCATTCGACTAGTTCATGGAGTATGGGTCCAGAATGATCAACTAATTTCAATGAGGAGCACAAAAATGTCGCGACAATTCTTGATTTGGGGGCTGCTGTTGGTCCTTGCGAGTTTTACTTATGGTGAAGATAAGAAGGTCCAATTACCGACGCCTCCCAGCAACGCTGTCTTGGATAAGATGAAAACGCTAGTGGGCACCTGGGTTGAGGCCGACAAAGAAGGTAAGCCGACCGACAAGGTGTTCTCCGTCATCAAATTGACGGCCGGAGGCAGCGCGGTTCATGAAACCCTTTTCCCTGGTCAAGACCATGAAATGGTTTCGGTGTACACCGTCGATGGGACCGATACGGTGATGACGCACTACTGTGTGCTCGGCAATCAGCCGCGCATGAAGGCCCCAAAACTTACCGGCAATCAAATCAAATTCGAATTCGCGGGGGGCCTGAATTTGGACCCCAAGAAAGATAAGCACATGCACGCCGCGACGCTTACGATTGTTGATCCCGACCACATCGAGATTGAAGGAACCGGCTGGGAAAATGGCGGGCCCGCCAAAGAAATGTGCAATGGGACGAAACTCGTCCGTAAGAAATAGCCTTTGCCAATGGCTGAATGGGAGACTTCCGAAGTCTCTAAAGACTTCGGAAGTCTTTTCCAGCAAACTAGGACACTACCTTTGAAGCGGGTCACACCTATCCTGTAGGGGGCGTCGATTTTATACTCCTTATAACGTTACGGAATCAGGCGTTCCGGCGCATTAGTCCCTGGACGGATTCAGACGAACTAAGAATCCGGGGGCTAGCGCCCTCCGGCTCGCCAAAATGAATGAAAAGGTGCTGTCATGGTCAAACGGCGAAAAACGAAGATCGGGGCCGTTTCGTACCTCAATACCAAACCGTTGGTTTATCAATTGGATAAGTTGGCGATCGAGTCCGAACTGATGTTCGATCTGCCGAGCCGCCTGGCGGATCGCTTAGCGGCCAGCGATTTGGATATTGCGCTGATTCCTTCGATCGAGTTCTTTCAAAATCCTTCGTATACGATTGTGTCGGATGCCTGTATTGGCTGCCGCGGGCCAGTACTAAGTGTAAAGCTCTTTAGCCGAGTGCCGATCGCACAAATCAAAACGCTCGCCCTTGACGAAGGCTCGCGCACTAGCATCGCGCTCGTGCGCACTTTGCTGCAAGAGCGATATGGAGTCGTCCCGCGTTTGGAATCGCTGCCGATCGGTTCGACGGTCAAGGATACCGCGGCCGACGCCGTATTGTTGATTGGCGATCGAGCGATTCACCCGCCCGAGGGGTCATTCGCGGCCACGTGGGATTTGGGCGAAGAATGGCAAGGTTGGTCGCATCTGCCATTCGTGTTCGCGATGTGGGTGGCTCGGCCCGATGTGGATTGGACCGGTGTCGACGTTGCGTTGAGCACAGCCCGCGATTTGGGATTAGAACATTTAAGTGAAATTGCCCGCGCCGAGGCTCCGGCAGTCGATCTAACGAACGAAGAATGCCTTTCGTATTTACGTGACAATTTGTATTTTTACTTGGGGCAACGCGAACAGCGGGGTCTCGATTTGTTTCGGCGGCATGCCGTCCACTTGGGGCTCGCCCCCCCCGAGTGTCTCGATGTTTCGCTCGCCCCGGCCGATTTCGTCAAACTTTGATCGACGATTCCGACAGCGATGAGAACGAGGTCGATTTATTCCCATGATTGCCAAAGCTGAAGCCTCTATTACCAAGATTCTTGATAAAGCCGTTGCTGGCGAACGTCTCGGCCCCGATGAAGGTTTGCAGTTGATGCAATCCCACGACCTCGCCGCGCTCGGCCGCGCCGCCGATGCCGTGACGCGCCGTCTGCATCCGGAACCCTATCGCACCTACAACATCGATCGCAACATCAACTACACCAACGTCTGCACGGCAGTTTGTGATTTTTGTGCGTTTTATCGCGCACCAAAAAGTCCCGAAGGGTACGTCCTGCCGCGCGAAGTGCTGTTGAAAAAAGTGGAAGAGACCGTGGCACTTGGCGGCGATCAGATCCTCATGCAAGGGGGGTTACATCCCGACTTCAAACTCGATTGGTACGAGCAGCTCCTGCACGACATCAAGGGCCGTTTCCCGCAAGTCAACGTTCACGGATTCAGCCCACCGGAATTGCACCACTTCACCAAGGTCAACAAACTGCCGATCCGCAGCGTGCTCGAACGTTTGAAAGCGGCGGGGCTGGGTAGTATTCCCGGTGGGGGGGCAGAGATTTTGGTCGACCGCGTGCGGGCCGCGGTCACTCGTGGCAAGGTGATGACCGACGACTGGCTGAACGTCATGCGCGTCTGGCACGAATTAGGGGGAAAGAGTTCGGTGACCATGATGTTTGGCCACTCGGAAACCTTGGCCGAACGGGTCGAGCATCTGGAGCGGGTCCGTCAACTGCAAGACGAAACCGGTGGCTTCACAGCCTACATTTGCTGGACATTTCAACCTGATCACACCGATATGGCGAACATCCCCCCCGCTGGCTCGTTCGAATACCTGAAGACGCAAGCCGTCTCGCGGTTATATTTGGACAATATCCCCAATATCCAATCGAGTTGGGTGACGCAGGGTTTGAAGATCGGCCAACTGGCATTGCAGTTTGGGGCCAACGACATGGGAAGCCTGATGATCGAAGAAAACGTTGTCGCCGAAGCCGGAACCGTCCACTTCTTGACGCTCGATCAAATCCGCGACGCGATCACCGAACTCGGATTTGTTCCGCGGCAACGCAACGTGTTCTATCAGCTTTTCGACGAGGCGCATGAACGCCGAGCTCTTGAAGCCAACCGTCTTCGGTCAGTCACAGCGGAGAAAATGGAAGCGGCCAAAAAGTTGGACGTCGTGGAATTGGTGTAACTTGTAGGTAGGGTGGCTGGGGCTAAGTACTCGAAGCCCCGGCTTGGTCAACTGTCGGATCATCGAAAACCGTGGCGTCGAGTACTCCGCCACAGCCACCAAATCCGGACCCCAAGGCCCCCGCATCATGAAACCCCGCCAAAATCTAGTTCCGCCGCGCGACGAGATCCTGCACACCATGGAGCGGATCTATCGTTACCGCATGACGACGACATCGGGGGGGAATATTTCGATCCGGGATGATCATGGCGATACGTGGATCACGCCGGCGCGGATCGATAAAGGGAACCTGCGGCGGACCGATATCGCTTGCGTGCATGCGGATGGTAGCGTCGACGGGCCGCATCGCCCATCGTCGGAATTTCCGTTTCATCGAGCGATTTACGATGCTCGGTCCGATATTCGAGGGATCGTGCACGCTCATCCGGTGGCGCTCGTCGCGTTCAGTATTAGTCGGCAGTTGCCCAATACTCATCTATTTCACCAAGCGCGGCACGTGTGCGGCGAAGTGGGCTTTGCCAAATACGCGCTCCCCGGGAGCGAGCAACTGGGGTACAACATTGCCAAAGCTTTTGCGCAAGGGTTCCATTGCGTGATCTTGGAAAACCATGGTGTCGTGGTCGGCGGCGACAACTTGCAGAACGCTTTTCAACGGTTCGAAACGCTGGAATTCACCGCGAAAACGATCATTAAGGCCGGCCATCTGGGACAGGTTCAATATCTCAACGATGCCCAGCTTGCGATTCCGCGGCGGGCCGTTGCGCCACTGCCTACCTTTCCAGCAGGTCCGGCGACGAGCCACGAAAAAGAGCTGCGTCGCGAATTGTGCGAGTTTGTTCGCCGCGGCTATCAACAGCGTTTGTTGATTAGTACCGAAGGAAGTTTTTCCTCGCGATTGGATGCGAATTCATTCTTGATTACACCCTATCAAGCAGATCGATTCGCGATTGAAGCCGAAGACTTGGTCTTGGTCCGCGCCGGAACTGGCGAATCGAATAAGATTCCGAGTCGTGCCGCACGAATGCATCAAGCGATCTATGACCGTCATCCAGAAATCAGAGCGATCGCCAACGCATATCCTGTCAACGCAACGGCGTTTAGTGTGACGGGCGCAGCGCTCGATACCCGGACAATTCCTGAGAGCTATATCTTTCTTCGAGACGTTCAGCGCATCCCCTACGGGCTGCAATTTCAGGATGGCGAAGAGATTGCCCGGCGCGTCTCACCACGGCAGCCGATTGCGCTCTTGGAAAACGATGGCGTGTTGGTTTGCGGCACGAGCGTGCTGGATGCTTTCGATCGCCTGGAAGTATTGGAATCTACTGCCGAGGCGCTCATTAACAGCCGACCTCTCGGTCCCGTGGCACCGATGGGGAATGACGTTATCGCGGAACTCAATCGGGCGTTTCTGGGTGAATAGCATCGAAATTCGAAAAGACTTCCGAGGTCTTTAAAGACCTCGGAAGTCTGGACTTAACACTCGCCTCTGCCCGAACGCCCATTATCCCGTCTATGCGTATTGCGCATGTTGCGAAAATGCAACACGATTGCATCACCCATATCCCCCACGGCGCGTGCCCGTAATACGCACATCAATACGGCGTTTCTAGGCATTTGTCGCTCTCCACGATTTGACTCTCTCCGCCAAAAACCTAGCTTTTCTTGCACCTACGCTCGGGGGAGATGCGTAGGTGTCAGACGCGGCGGGGGTAGCTGGAAGCTAGAGGGGACCCCGCCACGTTTTTTAAACATTGTTTTCACACCGTGTTGTTCGAGAGGAGTTACTCACGTGCAACTCCTATTGCCAACCATCGAGAACCGAATTCGGCACCATGCCGTCGAATTGCGTGGACGTCGCGCACATGTCCCCTCGCGCCGCCGTGCCTTTTCGTTACTTGAGGCGATGGTTTCTCTGACGTTGCTGACGATGATCGCGGCCGTACTCATCGGGGCGGCACAATCGGCCGCGAATTCCGTGTCGATGTCGATGGACGAATTCACTGCCGAGGGAATTGCCCAGCAGGTCATGGACGAAGCGATGGGATACCCTTATGTGGACCAAAGTTTTACTGCGTCTAATCCTAATGCCGTGGAAATTACGGCCATGGGCAATTCTCAAAATTCTGGTTCGCGTTACGGCAACGGATGGGGGGATATTGACGATTTCAACGGTGCCACCCCGACTTCCACGTATGTGAACCAACCTCCTACCGATTGCTGGGGCGCCACGTACGGCCTTGGCGCGGGGACGAATACGTCGGGCAACCCCGATCTTCGCAACCCATCGTTTCAACTAAGCAACACTTACTTTAGCAACTGGCAACTACAAACCAATTGTTACTATGTGAGTCCCACGGACTTTACGCAACAGTTGACAACGGGCACCAGTTGGTTTCGCGCTTTGGAAGTGCGTGTTTACCGCGTGCTGCCCAATGGCAGTCTGTTGCTTTTGCGCGAACTCCGTCGTGTGCACTGCCATGTTCCTAAATCCACCACTTAGACCTCCAGGGCGAATGATGCGACAGAAACCTTGTCGGGCGGGCATGACCTTCGCCGAATTGATGATTGCGACGGCCGTGACCGGCATTATTGCCGCGACCGTTTCCGCACTCGCTATCACGGTCGAGACGGCCACTTCCTACAATAGGAATGCCGATACGGCGACGCAAAACGCCCGCGTCGTGTTGGATCGCATTCAGCGCACCATGCGAGCGGCGAATGCCAACGAATTGTTCCCGGGAATCTTGTCGATTAGCACGACGGTAGGGAATTATTCTTATCCGGATGCCGTCGCGGTATGGACGCCCCCCAACGGTACTCCCAGCAACACCGCCAACACGGGCTTGCCGTTATACAAAGAACTAACCATCTATTGTCCCTCGCCCACCAATCCCGGGTCGCTGCTCGAAATCACGCGGCCCAATGATTCGACGGTCGCACCGACCCCCTCGGATACGACGAGTTGGGCAGCCACGATCAACACGTTTGCGACGGCCAGCGACAGCACGGTTCTCACTTTGACGACGATGCTGCGCACGGCAAGCGCAACGGGTACTGTGACTATTCACGGCGACGGCAACGGTAAAGGTAACACCACGACCGTCTCGCAAATGCGTGGTTGCGTCCGCTTCGAAATCCTACTGCGTCCGAGCATAACGGAACTAAACGCCTATCGAACCTTGGCGACTTCGAATCAGACGTACAGTTCGTGGGAAACGATACCATGGCCACAAAATTATTACACGCGTAACTCCGGAACGCGACAAACTTGGTGCCGGATCGAACTGCAACTCATGCCTGACCCCAACTGGACGACCAACGACCCCGCGGGCGTAACGGCAGTTCCCTTTTTTGGGTCAGCCTCGCTGTACTACGAAATCCCTCGGTAACTATTGCTCCACCAAACGACGATGGCCAGAATTGCCCCCAATCCGACGAAGCCACTCCCTCCATTCCGACGTTGTCGACGATTGAATCGCGGCGTGACGTACGTTTTGATCCTTGGTTTAATCTCCATCACAATGGCATTGTCGTACGCCATGATGCGATCGACCGTCACCGGGACGCTCATTCAAGATAACGTCAAGCGTCAGGACGAAGCGCGGTTGGCCGCTCACGCTGGCATGAACGTCGCCCTGCGAACCATCGGAACTTCGAACTGGGCGGGAGTGGGAACAACGTTGAGTGGAACGCTGGGGAACAATCAATCGTATACCGTGACGTTTACCACAGGCGACCCTTCGTTAGATCTTTCGAATCCATCGGTTTATCTCAACAATCCGACACTTCTCACCCAACTCCTGAATCGAGTGACGATCCTATCTACGGGAACTGCCACCACGTCGGGAACTAGCCTTTCCGCCACTTACAACGTGCAAACGGTCGTCGAACTCATTCGCCGACAACTAGCCAATACCCCCAGCGGCTGGACAACCGCGCAGAATTACACAGTCTATCAACAGAACTCCGCCAATTCGCAGTTGAGCGTGGACTGGCCTGCTCAAATTACTGGCCCTACACGAATCGGTGCGACTGCGAATCTTCTTCCGACCTATCCCTATGACTATACATCACGTAGCCGGTATCTCTCGGCCCTATCGAACAATTGGACGGGAGGGCTCGGGCATGACGCGCGACCTTTTACGAATAACTCGGATATCGACTATAACGCCAACAACTCCGACTTCCGCAATCTGTTTGGAGTGATGGGACTGAGTACAAACAACATGACGAGCACTCCAACTGTCGCGTGGACCGCGCCCAGTGCGATCACCACTTATCAACTTTATCCTGGCGGCCCCACTTACAACGCCTATCAAATTCCCTCCTCGGTTCTGACAGGAATTCAGAATTCCACCACCCCCACCCTCCAGCCGACGTTAAGCAACCCGCTCGGAATTTATCACTTCCCTGGCTCGCTGACGTTGGGGAACGACGTTTGGGTTCAAGGGACGATCGTCCTGTCTGGCGGCAACTCCTCGAACCTTATCTTGAACGGCTTACGAATTACGTTGGCACCCGCCAGCAATATAGGTGGACTTACAGCCAACGATCCGGGAGATACGGAAGCACTGGTGCAGTTACCTGTCGCCGACGTTGCCGGCAGCT
>Ga0206937_10152_pt2 | contig 10739 bp, 6 predicted proteins | sample Alteio_BWOrgHeat_11_FD_152923 | JGI IMG/M metagenome (GOLD analysis project Ga0206937, IMG submission 152923) | Enriched cells from forest soil in Barre Woods Harvard Forest LTER site, Petersham, Massachusetts, United States -... | ecosystem: Environmental > Terrestrial > Soil > Temperate forest >... | reverse complement strand
CGCCGACTTCGAGACGGCGACGGCGGATATAGTCGCCCAGCGTTTCGCCGATCCAACCGGCAAACATCCGATGAAAATGAAAGCGCGAAAAATTGGCGACGTCCGCCAGCGTCGCCAGTTCCAGCGGCGCATCCAAATGTTGATCGATGTAATCGAGCACGCGATTCATGCGGCGGGCGTATTCGCTGCGATGTAATTGAGGTGAGTGCATTCTGGAGTTGGGGTCGAAAAAAATTGCTCAATTATGACATGTTGGCTTTTCGTCATTCTATGGCAGAATAGAAACGTCCCGATGCATTATTAAATTTAAGGCTAAGTACGCACATGGCTGAGCAAGAAATAAGCAAACACACAAAAAATTTGTGGAAAATCATTAAGGGCGATGGTCATCACGTTAACCATCCGGTATGGCATAAGGTGCGCGAAGTCGCATTGGAAATATTCATCATCGTATTTGCGGTTTCTCTGAGTATCTGGATGCATGGCTTGGGTGAACACCGGCATGAGCAGCAACAGGTCAAAGCTTTCTTGGTCGGGCTTAAAAAAGATCTGCGGGATGACGTCGGTAATATTGACAACATCATCAAGGCGCATCGAGATTATGACGTGAGTTATCGCTACCTTACCGACCTGGACCCGTCGACTCAACCAGACCCCGTAAAATTTGAGGCAGCCTATGTCGATGCGCGATCAAATTATTTCTTCGACCCGCAAGCCAGTCGCTATGAAGGCTTCAAATCCAGCGGGAAATTGACTGACATTGAAAACGACGAATTGCAGGAAGAGATTGTGAGCTTGTATCAACAATCGCTGCCTCAAATTCGTAATTCGGAGAACGGTTGGAAGCATTCGCAGACGAATTTGGAGAATTATCTTGAAATCTCATTGGATTCTCCAACAGGTGAGGATCTGCGCTTCAAGCTGCTCACCGCGCCCAAGGGCAAGCGCCTTTGTAAAGCAATGATCACGAATCACCAACTATTCGAGCGCTATCAATCCTATGTCGAGCGCGCCACGCGCATCATCAAAGCGATTGATCTGGCTTATCCAGAATCATGACATGCATTCGCCGAATTTCTGATTCCGACTACCTCGTACGATGAAAACCTATCACGGCAGTTGTCACTGCGGCGCAGTGCGATTCGAGGCCGATATCGATCTGGCACAAGGCACGCTGCGTTGCAATTGTTCTTTTTGTTTGAAGCTGCGTTGCTGGGCCACAGTCGTTAAGCCTGAGTCGTTCCGCCTGCTAACAAGTCAGGATGATTTAACCGAATATCAATTCGGTGCTAAGCGCGAGCGGCATTTTTTCTGCAAACATTGCGGCGTGCGTTCCTTTGGCATTGGTCACTCGCCGCGCTGGGGAAAGTTTTATGGTGTCAGCGTGACTTGTCTGGATGATGCGACGATAGACGAACTCGCCAACGCGCCTATCACTTTCGTCGATGGTCGCAATGACGAATGGCACACGCCACCTTTTGAGACGCGTCATCTGTAAACTGGATAGAATTCCACATTGCTCTTAACAAGGATTGCCAAGACAATCGCTGTGTCTATCTAAAAGCGCAATGCCTTAATCTCCGGTCCAACAAGGCCGAAAATCTTTCCTTGGCCGCCGCGCTGCGTCCCGGATGATCGGGTCGTAATCGACGAATGGCGTCGGTGCCGACCTGCTCGGTGAAGTGCAACGCACTTCCGTCAAGCGGCTATTCACATGCACCTGCTCCCACGCCGTTTGCTGGCCATCTATCAGCAACGGAATCAACTTGATCTCAAAACCGTATTGCTGCGCGTGCGGATTGCCAATCACCGGCAACGAGTTTCCCGGGTTGGCGCAGCCGGTCTTGTGTTCGCCATCGGCTGGGGTTACTGGTGGGAAGTCGATGCGGGTGATCATGCGGAGGCTCCTGATGTAGTTCGGTTGAAAGAGTTGTTGAAGCAATTCTACTATAAGTAGGATTAATGTCAACAACTTTAAGTAGCGATATATATCTGCTGATTTAACCGAATTGTCTGGTATTAGGCGTAAAAAGCCCTCCACGTGGGAAGGCTGTTGAAAATAGCTGTGCTGAAATGCTACTTTTGTGAACGTTTTCTACTTTTGCTGATGGGGTCACAAGGCGGTTGGTTGGTGAGGATGCGCTCTTGATATTCGTTTAACGCCTGCTCTATCTTGGCGCGCAACGCTACCGTCTGCTGAATATGGTGGTCCAACTCTACAAGTTTCACACTGAGCATTTTGACGATGTATGCGCGATCTAATCCCTCGCCTTTTCTTTCTGCCAGTGTGCGGCCGATTTCGTCCAACGTGAAGCCAAACGATTGCGCCTGGAGGATGACTTCCAGGGTCGCAATCGTGTTGTCGTCATATTCGCGATAACCGCTGGGCAGCCGGGTTGGTTCGATCAAGCCGCTGGCTTCCAGGAATCGGATCTTCGAGGCGGCAACGCCAAAGTGTTTTGCGAGCTCACCGATTTTCAATGCGTTCTCCGTATACCTTGCATGACACGGTTAAACAGCCGGGCTTGCGACGGCGCGGTTTGCCATCCACGCCTTATATTTTTTGGTCATGCGCAGCGTGTTGAATTGATCCAGGATCAGCGCGCGCAGCGGCGAGACACTTGGCTTGGGCGAGCGACCCTGACTCAACTGTCGCATTTGAAACTTTACCACGGCCATGGTCGCCAAGGCGGCCAAGGGTTTGCGCTTCCAGCGTATCGGCGGCATTTGCGGATGATTGTCTGCGCCGTCGCGCCACGCGCGCGGCAGGGCAGGATCGATCGCCATCGCGGTGGCAATACCCGCCATTGCAACGCCGCTCTCCAGAACTTGTTCGACCACCGCGCGGCGACGGATGCCGCCGGTCACCATCACCGGCATGGCGGCAATTTTGGCGATGTCGCTGGCGAATTCTAGGAAATACGCTTCACGCGCCAAAGTGCGGCCATCGCGCGATTCGCCTTGCATGGCAGGGGCTTCGTAACTGCCGCCGGATAATTCGATCAAATCGACCGGCAATGCATTGAGCATCTCGACTATGCGCTGCGCATCCGCTGTATCAAAGCCGCCGCGTTGGAAATCGGCGGAGTTGAGTTTCACGGCGACCGCGAATTGCGGCGTGACCGCAGCACGCACGGCGCGCACGATTTCCAGCAACAGGCGCGCACGATTTTCCAGCGAACCGCCCCAGCGATCAGTGCGCTTATTGCTCAGCGGCGACAGGAATTGGCTCAGCAAATAACCATGTGCAGCGTGGATTTCGACGCCGGTGAATCCGGCTAGCTCGGCTAATTGCGCGGTGCGGGTGAAGCGGCAGATGACATCGCTGATTTCGTTTTCGTCCATTGCTTTGGGTGCAGCAAACATCTTGGAAAAACTGCCGAGGTCGAGTGATACTGCGGAGGGGGCCAATGCAACTTGCCCAAGGCTGGCTTGAGTTTGCCGCCCAGGATGATTAATTTGCATCCAGAATTGCGCCCCCTTGGCGCGGCCGATTTTCGCCCATTGGCGAAAGCGCTCCAAATGCGTTGCATCTTCCAGCACGACACCGCCAGGGCCGGTCATGGCGCGGCTATCGACCATTACGTTGCCGGTCAGGAGCAAGCCGGCCTCGCCGTCGGCCCAGGCGCGGTAGAGTTGCATCAAGGCGTTGGAGGGGGCATGGTCGGCATCGGCCATGTTTTCTTCCATGGCAGCTTTCGCGATGCGATTAGAAATGACGATGCCATTGGGTAAATTCAACACTTGAAACGGATTCATGTTGCCGCTTTCTTGATAAGTTAAAGCGACATGCTAAACCTTAAAGTTAACTTTAATGTCAAGCGATATTGTTTGCGCGGCTTTAATTGATTTTTTGCATGGACTTGCTGTACTACATTGTTGCGTTTGGAAAAGTTTTAGTTATGCATGTCCGAGTGCTTACATGCACCATGGCAACAGTCTGTCGAATGTTTATGCGCTTAACACACATGCCAAGTTGCCATGTTGCGAAAAGACCGCATCGCGACAAAATTACAAGCACGGCCTTCATTGGTCGATAGGCTTTTGAGCAGGATTCATTTATTCTATCCTTACAAAAAAGCAATTCTCACTGCTACAAAAACTCCACTCTGTAAGTTCACTCAATAAGTCGCGAATTTGTAACCTTAGTTCTTTACGGTTGTCGTCAAGAAGTAGATGTTGCGTTTATTTTGCTTGAGATGAGTGGTTGCTCTTGTCACCGCGCCCCGCGAATTGGTGGCGGTCTTGATGATAAATGGCACGTCAATTACTCACTGCAAAAAACATCGGCCATGGCCCGTTACGCCGTGACCCTCAGAATATTAATTGAATAATTAATCGTTTTTGACGGGGTGGGGATGAAAACATTACGTGATGTCACCAAGGGTGTATCGGTATTGGCCAGTATTTCACTACTGAGCGCACTGTTCAGTTACACCAGCCTTACGATGGCGCAAGAGGCGCAGCATTCAGACCCAGGCCCAACGCAAATTGCGCTAGCCGATTCCAGTAAAGAAAGTGCGGCACCGGGCGTCAGCTTCCCGATCACCCGCTTCCAGGTCGAAGGCAACGTCGTGCTGTCGACCGAAAAAGCGCAAGCCGCCCTGGCATCTTATGTGGGCGCGGACGGCAGCATGAGCAAGATCGATGCTGCGGTGATTGCATTGCGCAACGCCTATGCCGCTGCCGGTTATCCGATCGTGCAAATCTACCCGCCGCAACAAACCATCAGCGACGGCCTGGTCGTCTTGCGCGTGGTCGAAGGCAAGATCAGCGCAGTCGGCGTAGCCGGCAATAAACGTTACGACGAAACCAATATTCGCAACAGCGTGCCTGCCCTGAAAGAAGGGCAAGACCCGAACGTCAAAGATGTCGCCGCTGCAGTCGCCTTAGCCAATGAAAATCCGGCCAAACAAGTGGCCGTCAATTTCCAGCCTGGCGCGGACCCCGGTGATGTGATTGCGCGCATCGACGTGACTGAAGACGACCCATCGAAATCCGTCATTGCCTACAACAATTACGGCACCCATGCGACCGGTTACGACATCATCAGCTACAGCTATCAAAATGCGAATTTGTTCAATCGCGACCATAGCCTGACAGCCGACTTTTCCACCACCGTGCAACATCCGAGCGACGTTAAAAATTTCAGCCTCGGCTACCGCATCCCGTTCTACCCGATCGGCTGGTCGCTCGACTTGATCGGCGCCTATTCGGATTCGGCCACCAATAGCACGCAAACCGGCGCGACTTCCTTAGGCACGCTGCAATTTACCGGCAAAGGCACCATACTCGGCGCACGCATGAATGAGAGTTTGCCGGGGCTGGGCGAATACCGCCAAAAGCTCACCTATGAAATCGACTATAAAAATTTCAATGACCAATGCGGCATCAACGGCGTCGCAACAGGCAGTTGCGGTACCGTCACCAGCCAACCGGCCATTCTTAGCTACCTCGGCACCTACACCACGCCTACCGTGCAGGCGGGCGGCAACATCAGCTATGTGCAAAATATTCCCGGCGGCCCCAATGGCAATCCCACCGACTATGCCGCCGCTCGTTTAGGGGCCAGCCGTAACTGGAATACCTGGCGCTTGGGTGGCTACGTGGTCAAACCTTTCGCCGGCGATTGGCAAGTGCGCGTCAACCTCAGCCTGCAACAAACCAATCACATCCTGATCCCGTCTGAACAATTCGGCATCGGCGGCTCTTCCTCGGTGCGCGGCTATGATGAACGCATCTTGGCCGGCGACAAAGGCACCGATATCAATCTCGAACTGTATACACCCGACTTCGGCAGCCACCTGGCCGGAGAAACGAAAGCCGATGCCGCAGGCAACACCGCCGTGCCCAGCAACCACAAGCTGCGCGGTGTGTTCTTCATCGACTACGGCAGCGTGCGCAACAACGACGCGCTCACCATGGGCACGGCCACCTTATCCTCGGTCGGCATCGGCTTGCGCTACGAATACAAGAAATCATTTAACTTGAAACTCGACATCGGCATGGCGCAACACGCCAGCGTCGATCCCAGCTGGAACGCCGTCATCGCCAAACTCAACGACGACCCCGGCAGATGGCTAGGCCCGGTCCAGCTATCGTGTTCCTATTCGTTTTGATTTGTGAAATCAATACCAACAAATTCTAGTTAATCCAAGCAAGCGATATTATCGGAGCATGGACCATGAAGCCTAGCCTACCTTTCACACGCACCACCATCAGCTTGGCGATTGCCGCCTGCCTCGGCAGCAGCGCCCCTTTGATTAGCGCCAACCCCACCGGCGGCGTTGTGGTCAGTGGCAACGCCACCTTCAATAATTCCGGCAACGTGCTGACCATTACCAACACGCCCGGCGCCATCATCAACTGGAACCAGTTCAATATCGGCGCGACCGAGTTGACGAACTTCCTGCAGCAATCGTCGCAATCGACGGTGTTAAATCGCATCACCGGGCAAAACGGCAGCCAGATACTCGGCACGCTGCAATCGAATGGTCGCGTGGTCTTGTTCAACCCGAACGGCATCGTGTTCGGCCGCGGCGCTGTGGTCAACGTCAACGAGTTGGTTGCCACCTCGCTCAACATCAGCAATGCCGATTTCCTCGCCAATCATTTCAACTACAGCAATGTTGGCAATGCCGGTGCAGTTGTCAATCAGGGTGCAATCACCACGCCGATGGGCGGCAGCATCTATTTGATCGGCAATAGCGTGAGCAACCAAGGCGTGCTGACCAGCCCCAGCGGCAAGGTCGTGTTAGCGGCCGGTAATACGGTCAGCATGACCGACAGCGCCGTGCCCGCCGTCAGTGTCACGCTCACCGCCACCAGCAATCAAGCGGTGAATCTGGGGCAAATCAGCGCCGCCGGTGGCAGTGTCGATATCTACGGCGCACTGGTCAGCCAGCAAGGCGTGATCCGCGCCGATAGTGCCACGGCCAACGCCAATGGGCAAATCGTCTTGCAAGCGACGCAAAGCACAGAAGACAGCGGCACCATGAGTGCCACCAATAGCGCAGGCAAGGGCGGCAATATCGAAGTTCTCGGCAACAACGTGACGCTCACCAATACCGCCAGTATCGATGCATCGGGTGCGATGGGTGGCGGCACGGTCTTGGTCGGTGGTGCCTTGCACGGTGCCAATCCGAACATACAAAACGCCAGCACCAGCACAATGGCAGCGGGTAGCAGCATCACCGCGGACGCACTCAACCACGGCAACGGCGGCAATGTGGTGCTGTGGTCGAATGACACGACCAACTTCGCGGGCAGCATCAGCGCTCGGGGCGGCGCGCAAAGCGGCAATGGTGGTTATGTGGAAACCTCCGGGCATAGTTTGATGACATCTGGCAGCGTCAATACACTGGCGCCACATGGCACGACCGGGACCTGGTTGTTGGATCCGGCGAGCTTCTGCTTCTACGTTACTGCTAACAACGAATGCACGTTCAATAATTTCAATGCATCCAGTATGCAAGCGTTGTCCGCATTGGATTCTTCGTTGGCGACATCGAACGTCACGATTGCAGCGACCGATTATGCGGTTTTGATGCCGGACGGCGGGAATTATCAGTTCAATGCAAGTGGCACTACCTTGACAGTGACGTCACCGTATATTTTGGTCGGCAGCAATTCTTTTCCGGGGACGCTAAATTTTGGCCATGAAACGCTGAATTTTACTGCATCGAGCACGTTTGGCACGTCGAGCATCGCCAACAAGACCGGTGCGATTGATATTGACGGCACCTTGACGTCTTCGGTCAATCAATCGCTGACGTCTAGCGCCGACATGGGAATTTTTGAGCTCAGCACGACCGGTGTGCAAACCTTGAAGGTCGGCGGAAATTTATCCGTTGGTGGATCGCAATCAAGTGATGCTGCGTATATCGCCAGTGGCTTGGGGCAAAGCATTATTGTCGGCGGCAGCTTGAATGTGGATTCGGGCAGCGCGCCACCGTCAGGGTCAAATTCTGCACCTACTTCTGCGGTCATCGCCAGCACCGGGCCGCAAATCATTTCTGCCAACACGATCAACTTGATCGGCGGCACCAGCTTTGCGGCAGCCGGTCTTAGCGACAACAACGCCGCGTTGATTCAGACCCTTGGCATCGCGCCGCAGACCATTACCGCGAATCAAATTAATCTGCAGGCAGGGTCAGCGGGAAGCTTCAATTTGGCCAGCATCAATAGCGCTGGCGCTCAAACCATCACGGCGCAAAGCATCGCGATGACGGGCGGCGCAACCGGGAATAATAATAGCGCGTCTATTGTCGCCAATGGTCAGCAGAATATCATCCTCAGCGGTACTGCCAATGCGCTCAAGATGACAGCAGGGGGCAGCACCGCAAGCGATTTCAACGACCAAGCGGTGATTGAACAGCTTAGTTCTACGACCGGCGGCCAATCCATTGTCTTCACTGGTGCAAACGCCGGCGTCACGATTTCGGGCGGCGCTGGATCGTCGATGAGTGGCCAACTGTCGTTCGGCTGCCCCAGTAACTGTAGCGGACAAACCAGTTCCAACTGGGCTGGCATCAACGACTCGTTCGGCAATCAAACTCTCGATTTCCAACACGGCGGCAGCTTAACCTTATTGGGCGGCACGAAAGGCAACGCCAACTTTGCCTTCGTGACCGATGACGCGACGAGCGGTTTGCAATTAATAGAAAGTAGCACCGGCAGCGCCAATTACCCGGGCATTTCACTCAGTGGCGGCACCGCCGGCGGCTCGACAGCGATCGCAACGCCCGACGGTGGAAATGCACTCGCCAATTATGCGGCCATTGTTTCATTCGGTTCACAAACAATTCAGGCGGCGAGCATCACGACGCATGGAGCTGAGCCGGGTAGCGCCACGGGTTCCGTAGTCGGCGGCGCGGGCATCATACAATTCGGTGCCAGCGGTAGTCAGTTGGTCACCGTCAACGGCAGCATCGACTTGACCGGTGGCGATGGCGCAACGGCCAATCCGACCGAAGCAGGCACCCAAATCTATTCGGCAGGTAGCGGTGGACAAACGATCAGTGCCGCGAATATCACTCTCATCGGCGGGTTTGCCGGTGTCGGCAATCCTGCGCTCATTGTGGCTGCCAATGCAAATGAAACACAAACCATCACGGCGACGAATGGTATAACGTTGACAGCGGGTGGCAACGGCAGTAATGATTCCAACGATTTTGCTCAAATCACTTCAAGTGGAAATCAAACGGTGCAAGCCGGTGCACTGACCTTGTTTGGCGGCGTTCAAGGCAATAATAATTTTGCCAGTGTCAATGCCAACGCAACACAGCAACTCAACCTGACTGGAACCGGTAATGTCTTGACCCTGAAAGCAGGGGGCAGCACCGCTAACGACTATAACGATACTGCGACCATTTATCAGAGCAGTTCAACAGTTGGTAGCCAAACGATTACATTTACGGGCGCAAATGCCGCCGTCTTGATTCAGGGTGGGGCCGGTTCGTCGATGAATGGCAATCCGGCCCACGACTGTTTAACCGGTTGCCAGGGCAAAAGCAGTTCCGATTGGGCCGGCATCTCCAACTTTTTCGGTAGTCAAACGGTGGATTTTCAACTCGGCGGTAGTTTGACGCTGCAGGGCGGCAGCGTTGGGACCAGCAACACGGCCTACCTATTCTCTCATGCACCGGGTGGCATGCAAACAATTTACAGTAGCGGCGGTAGTGCCGATTTCCCGGCAATTACCTTGATAGGCGGCGCATCCGGCGGACCTACCATCGACTTGACCGCGATGCCGAATTACAATGGGCACTTAGGTAACTTTGCGGTCATCGGCACGGACAACTCCTCGCAGACGATACAAGGGGCGAACATTACGCTGACCGGGGGCAATGCGGGCACTGGTAACGTCGCGCAATTTCTGACCAAAGGACTGAGTTCTGCCGATGTAACTCAAAGCATTACTGCGACCAACCTGACGCTCACCGGCGGGCTGACCGGCAGGGGGAATGCCGCAGAAATCGACGCAAACGGTTCCAATCTGACGCAAGACGTTACCGCAACCACCATTACGTTGATGGCCGCGCCAGACGCTGCCGGATCCCGGAGTAGCGGCTATGCGCTGATTCAGGCGAATACCACGAGCTCGCAACTGACACAAACCGTTACCGCCACTTCAATCTCATTAATCAATGACGCCTACATCATCGCATTGGCCAATGCCGCCTCAGGCATTGCCGGGGATCAAACGATTAGCGCCAACCAGATAATTTTGCAGGCGGGGCAATCCGGCATCAATTCGAATGTCGAAATTGACAATTACGCCGGTGGCAATCAAACCATCGCACTCACCGGCACGTCGCCAAGCTTGACAATGACCGGCGGTGGCGGCACAGGAAATTTCGGCAGCGATGCCAGTATCTTCAATGGCTTTACCGGTGGAAATGCGTCCGCCGGAAACCAGACCATTACCATCAACGGCGGTGGTATAGTGAAGTTGACCGGCGGCTCCGGCGATGGCACCGCTCCCTTCGCCACCAGCGCGAATTCTCAGGCCACATCGACCAATTTTGCCAACACGCCGATAGATTTCGCTACGTATTGCCCGAATTGCGCAGTCAGTTCCAATTCCGCCAACATTCTCAACGAAGCAATCGGCACGCAAACGCTGGACTTCGTGGCTGGCGGCACCCTGGCGCTCATGGGCGGCTCGAAAGGTTCGTTTAATGTGGCGATGATCTCGCAATTGTCGGGCTCCGGCACCCAGCAAATCATCACCAGTT
>Ga0206937_10316_pt2 | contig 10891 bp, 4 predicted proteins | sample Alteio_BWOrgHeat_11_FD_152923 | JGI IMG/M metagenome (GOLD analysis project Ga0206937, IMG submission 152923) | Enriched cells from forest soil in Barre Woods Harvard Forest LTER site, Petersham, Massachusetts, United States -... | ecosystem: Environmental > Terrestrial > Soil > Temperate forest >... | reverse complement strand
CAATACGGTGACGCTGACGGTGACGGATGTAAACGGGAACAGTTCTTACTGTACGACGACGGTGACGGTAGAGGACACCATTACACCGAGCGCAGTGTGCCAGGCGATCACGGTAACATTGGATAATACAGGCAATGCGACGATAACGGCGGGCGATGTGGATGGCGGCAGTTCAGACAACTGCAGCTTCACGATGAGTGTGATTCCGAACAGCTTCACTTACGGCAACCAGGGCAGCAATACGGTGACGCTGACGGTTACCGATGGCAGCGGGAATACCTCCAGCTGCAGTACAACGGTAACGGTTCAGGATACGACGCATCCTGTTGCAGTGTGCCAGTCGATCACGGTACAGCTGGATAACAGCGGTACTGCGAGCATCCAGGCAAGCGATGTAGACGGGGGCAGCACGGACGGGTGCGGAATAGTATCCGAAACGGTATCAGAAAGTACGTTCACGTGCAGCAATGTAGGATTAAATACGGTGACGCTGACGGTTTTTGATAACTGCGGGAACAGTGCAAGCTGTGCGGCAGCGGTGACGGTACAGGATAACATGCCGCCGACAGCGATCTGCCAGGGTATCACGGTACAGCTGGATAACAGCGGTCATGCGAGTATCCAGTCCAGCGATGTGGATGGCGGCAGCACGGACAACTGCGGCATAGGCGGGGAGACGGTAGCGCCGAATACGTTCAATTGCGCCAATGTCGGGAATACTACGGTGACGCTGACGGTGACGGATGTGAACTCCAATGTATCGACGTGCAGTGCGGTGGTGACGGTAGCGGACAATACGGCCCCGGCAGCCTCTTGTCAGGCGGTGACGGTACAGCTGGATAACAGCGGCAATGCAGTTATCCAGTCATCAGATGTAGATAACGGGAGTTCGGACAACTGCGGGATAGGAAGCGAGACGGTATCACCAAACACGTTCAGCTGCAGCAGTATCGGGGATAATACGGTGACGCTGACGGTGACGGATTTAAGCGGTAACAGTTCGAGCTGTAGCTCTACGGTGACTGTACAGGATAATATAGCGCCGATAGCGCTTTGTTTATCGGTGACGGTGCAGCTGGACAACAGCGGCCATGCGGGTATCTCGGTGACGGATGTTGACGGGGGGAGTTTTGACAATTGCAGCATAGCCTCCGAAAGCGTATCTCCGGGCACGTTCACGTGCAGTAATACAGGGGACAATACGGTGACGCTGACGGTCACCGATGAGTCAGGGAATACCTCGGGCTGCACATCGACAATAACGGTAGTGGATACCCAGGCACCGGTCCTTACGTGTTCCGGTAATATGACCCGTAATGCGGATAACGGGAACTGCAGTGCGGTGGTGACGTTCAGTGTGACGGCAACGGATAACTGTTCGGTAACGGTAGTATCGGGCCCTGCCTCGGGCAGCACGTTTGCTGTGGGTACGACGACAGTAACCAGTACGGCGACAGACAACAGCGGGAATACAAGTACCTGTTCCTTTACGGTCACGGTTACGGACAACCAGAATCCTGTGATCACCTGTTCAGGGACGATCACGCAGAGCACTGATAACGGGAACTGCAGTGCCGTGGTGACGTTCAGTGTGACGGCAACGGATAACTGCGCTGTTTCAACAGTAGTGTCGAATCCTGCTTCGGGCAGTACTTTCAACACCGGCACAACGACAGTAAACAGTATCGCAACAGATATATACGGCAATACAAGTACCTGTTCCTTCAGCGTGACGGTAACGGACAACCAGAACCCTGTAGTTACGTGTACGGGTAATGCAACCCGCACTATGGATAACAATGCATGCAGCTATACGACCCAGGGATCGGAGTTTGATGCTGCGGCGAGCGACAACTGCACGTTAAGCAGTTTGGTGAACAGCCTGACTAATACGGGTACGCTGGCAGGACATGTGTTTACGGCAGGGGTGACGACGGTCATCTGGACAGCGACGGACAACAGCGGGAATACGGGCAGCTGCAGCATGACGGTGACGGTGACAGACAACCAGAACCCTGTAGTTACGTGTACGGGTAATGCGACCCGTACGACGGATAACAATGCGTGCAGCTATACGACCCAGGGGACGGAGTTCGATGCGACAGGGAGCGACAACTGTACGTTAAGCAGTGTGGTGAACAGCCTGACTAATACGAATACGCTTGGAGGACATGTGTTTACGGCAGGGGTGACGACGGTCACCTGGACAGCGACGGACAACAGCGGTAATACGAGCAGCTGCAGCATGACGGTGACGGTAACGGACAACCAGAACCCTGTAGTTACGTGTACAGGTAATGCCACAAGAACAATGGATAACAATGCATGCAGCTATACGACCCAGGGGACGGAGTTCGATGCGACAGGGAGCGACAACTGTACGTTAAGCAGTTTGGTGAACAGCCTGACTAATACGGGTACGCTGGGAGGTCATGTGTTTACGGCGGGAGCGACGATGGTCACCTGGACAGCGACGGACAACAGCGGGAATACGAGCAGCTGCAGCATGACGGTGACGGTGACGGACAACCAGAACCCTGTAGTTACGTGTACGGGTAATGCGACCCGCACGACGGATAACAATGCATGCAGCTATACGACCCAGGGGACGGAGTTCGATGCGACAGGGAGCGACAACTGTACGTTAAGCAGTTTGGTGAACAGCCTGACTAATACGGGTACGCTGGGAGGTTACGTGTTTACGACCGGGATGACAACAGTAAACTGGACAGCGACAGACAACAGCGGCAATACAAGTACCTGCAGCATGACGGTGACAGTAGTTGATAACCAGGCACCTGCGATCAGCTGTCCGTCAAATATAACAGTAAACGGGAATATAAATAATTGTACAGCGGTGGTGAGCTTCAGTGTGACGGCAACGGATAACTGCGGTGTCTCCGGGGTAGTATCAAATCCTGCCTCTGGCAGCACGTTTACTACAGGGACGACGACGGTAAACAGCATAGCGACGGATATCCATGGCAACACGGGCAGCTGCAGTTTCACGGTGACGGTTCTATCGGTACCCCCTGTGCAGCCGGGCCTGATAACAGGGAATATGACGGTCTGTCACGGGAGCATCCAGACGTATTCGATCGCGGCGGTAGCGGGAGCGACGAGCTATACGTGGACCTTGCCCAATGGCTGGACGGGCAGTTCGACGACGACAAGCATCACGACGACGGCAGGAACCATCAGCGGCAATGTGACGGTGACGGCAAACAATGGCTGCGGGAGCAGTGCCTCCCAGACGCTTGCGGTAGTGGTGGATAATGCAGTGCCGGTACAACCGGGCGTTATTACGGGGAGCACTCCGGTCTGCCAGGGCAGCACGCAGACGTATTCGATAGCAGCAGTGGCAGGGGCGACGGGTTATACATGGACCTTACCGGGCGGCTGGATCGGGAGTTCGACGACGACGAGCATCACGGTGACGGTAGGACTTAATGGCGGAACAATCAGTGTGATTGCGGTTAATGCCTGCGGGAACAGTGTAGCCAGGACCTTTGCGGTAGTGGTAAGCCATGTACCGGCCACCCCGGGGATGATAACAGGAGCGACGACGGTCTGCCAGGGGAGTACGCAGACCTATTCGATAACAGCGGTGGCAGGCGCGACGAGCTATACGTGGACCTTGCCCAATGGGTGGACGGGCAGTTCGACGATAAACAGCATCACGGTGACGGTTGGAATCAACAGCGGTACGATCAGTGTGACGGCGAATAACGGCTGCGGTAGCAGTGCAGCGCGGACGCTTGCGGTGACGGTAACGACGATACCCAACCAGCCTTTGGTTATCACGGGTAATGCCAGCCCTTGCCAGGGGAGTACGCAGACGTATACGATAGCAGCGGTGGCAGGAGCGACGGGTTATACGTGGACGTTGCCCAATGGTTGGACGGGCAGTTCGACGACGACGAGCATTACGGTGACGGTGGGAGCGAACAGCGGCACGATCAGTGTGACGGCGAATAACGGGTGCGGGAGCAGTACGGCGCAGACGCTGACGGTAACGGTGAGTACGGTACCGGCACAGCCGGGCGTGATAACAGGGAACACGACGGTCTGCCAGGGGAGCGTACAGACGTATACGATAACAGCGGTGGCAGGGGCGACGGGTTATACGTGGATAATACCAGGCGGGTGGAGCGGCAGTTCGACGACGACGAGCATTACGGTGACGGTTGGAGTCAACAGCGGGAATATCAGTGTGACGGCGAATAATGGCTGCGGGAGCAGTGTAGCCAGGACGCTTGCGTTGACGGTAATGCATATTCCGGCACAGCCGGGAGCCATCAGCGGCAACACGACGGTCTGCCTGGGCAGTGTGCAGACGTATTCGATAACAGCAGTGGCGGGAGCGACGAGCTATAGCTGGACGTTGCCGGGTGGCTGGACGGGCAGTTCGACGACGAACAGCATCACGGTGACGGCGGGGGCTACGAGCGGAACGATCAGTGTGACGGCGAACAATGGCTGCGGTAGCAGTGCAGCGCGGACGCTGGCGGTGACGGTGATTACGGTACCTGCCGAGCCATCGGTAATAGCGGGTAGTTCGACTCCGTGCCAGGGCAGTACGCAGACGTATTCGGTAAGCAATGTAGCAGGGTTGAATTATACGTGGACGTTACCCGGAGGCTGGACGGGAAGTTCGACGACGCACAGCATTACGGTGACGGTGGGAGCGACGAGCGGTACGATCAGCGTGACGGCGAATAACGGCTGCGGGAGCAGTGTTGCCAGGACGCTGACAGTGACGGTGAATACAGTACCTTTACAGCCGGGTCCGATAACAGGGAATACGACGGTCTGCCTTGGGAGCACGCAGACGTATTCGATAGCTGCGGTTACGGGGGCGACAGGATATAGCTGGACGCTGCCGGGTGGCTGGAGCGGCAGTTCGACGACGACCAGCATTACGGTGACGGCGGGGGCGAACGGGGGCACGATCAGCGTGACGGCGAATAATGCCTGCGGGAGCAGTGCAGCCCAGACGCTGGTGGTGACGGTGATGACGGTACCGGTGCAGCCGGGATCCATAACGGGAACGACACCGATCTGTTCAGGCAGCAGTGCGACGTATTCGGTGTCCCCTGTGGCAGGAGCGACGAGCTACAGCTGGACGCTGCCGAATGGCTGGACAGGAAGTTCGACGGTGGATTCGATAGTAGCCACCTCGGGAGGAACGGGAAGCTTCACGATATCGGTGACGGCGAATAACAGCTGCGGGAGCAGTGCAGCGCAGACCTATGGGGTGACGGTGATCACGAGCCCTGCGACGCCGGGCGTGATCACGGGGAGCACGTCGGTATGTGCGGGAACGCCACAGACCTATTCGATAGCGGCGGTGACCTATGCGACGGGATATGTCTGGACGCTTCCCAATGGCTGGACGGGAAGTTCGACGACGACGAGCATCCTGACGACGGCGGGAACGACGAGCGGCAACGTATCGGTGATAGCGGTGAACCAGTGCGGCATCAGCCCGACGACGCGTATCCTTGCGGTGACGGTGGGCGCCCCTCCGGGCAACCCGGGCACGATCACGGGCAATACGGCACCGTGTTCAGGGACCTCGCAGACCTATTCGATAGCAGCGGTATCAGGAGCGACGGGCTATACATGGGTGTTGCCAACAGGCTGGCCGGGAAGTTCGACGACGACGAGCATCACCTCGAGTTCTATCGGAACAACGAGCGGGTATGTAAAGGTACAGGCGACGAATTCCTGCGGAACGAGTTTGTGGGATTCGGTACAGGTGACGGTGGGTACGGCACCGGCGCAGCCGGGAACGATAACAGGACCTGTCCAGGTCTGCCAGGGCTCGGCGGTGAGCTATTCCATAAGCCCTGTGGCAGGAGCAACAAGCTATGCCTGGACCAAACCGGTGGGATGGACAGGGGCTTCGGTAACGACGAACATCACGCTGACGGTAGGATTAAACACGGGCAATATGACGGTGAGTTCGGTGAACAGCTGCGGCACCAGTGTAGCTAGAAGTCTTACAGTAACCAATGTAGCCGTGTTAGCGATAACGGGTAATCCGGCATCGTTCAACTTCTGTACCCAGAATGCACCGACCTTTGAGGTGCTGATGGCAACGAACGGTTTCAATGCGTATGCATGGTCACCGAGCGGGGGCAGCACGGCGACAGCGACGGTAAGCAGTGCAGGGACCTATACGATATCCGCCACCAAGACGGCATACGGGTGTACAGCAATTAAGACCCAGGGCGTGACGAATAACTGCGCGGCACCGACAGCTCTTTCCAACGGAACCATCACGAGCAGTACGGCAGTGGTAAACTGGGTGCAGTCGCAGTGCAGGGTCAACTATACGTTAAGGATCAGTCCGCATGGATTGAATACCTGGACAACTTATACGATAGCGGGCACTCTTACAAGTTACACCTTTACAGGGCTGACGACGGGTACCAGCTACGACTGGCAGATACTGACCGATTGTAATTCATCGGGAACGATCACCTCGGCATGGGTGAGCGGACCGATGATCACCACGTTATCACCCAGACTGGGAGACGGATTGCCCGACATGTCATTCAATGTCTATCCGAACCCGGCGGACGGACAGGTGATGGTTTCCTTCACGACGATGGAGGAAGGCAGTTATACTGTAAGGCTGGTGGATATGTTCGGAAGGGTGGTGAAGAATGATATTGACAATGCCGGAGCAGGAGATAATATCCATGTGATGAACCTCGATGGTCTTGCCAAAGGCGTTTATATTATAGAACTGGAGAAAGGCAGCCAGGTCAATAAGACAAGGCTGGTTATCCAGTAAGGAATGTGTTTTTTCGATTGATGGGTTGATGAGAGGAAGCTCTGCGAAAGCAGGGCTTCTTCGTTTTTAGGGGGATTTGCAGTAAATATTATCATCCACCAAAAAATAAACCTGGCTTGGGGTGAAATAAACTAATCATTTCAAAGAATAAACATAGCCTGGCGGGAAATAAACCTGTCATTTCGCGGTAAAAACATAGCTTGGCGCAATAAAAACCTCCCATTTCGCGATACAAACATAGCTTGGCGCGATAAAAAGGTAGCTTGGCGTGGATTATTTTTATGTGTAAGTGTTTGATTATTAGCGTATTTTAATAAAAATGAGAACTTGCATGGAATAATAATGATGGTGAGGTGACGATTATTCAAAAATAACCGATTAATAAAGGTATCTTTGCCATCTAAATAAAAAATATAATGAATGAAGCTTTAACGAATGATCAGAGTAACGAGAAAAACAGATGTGATAAACAAATGCTGTTTTTTGGATTGGCACCTAATGTCATTAAGATTAACAGTTATCAACCTTTTAAAGATCAGGTGGATATTTTGAGGAATCAATTGGTAATTATTAATGATGCGGGATCGAATAAAACGGTTCAGACTATTGATATAACTGAGGGTAAGGCGAGTTTGAAGCATGGTTATGCTGATTTTGAGGGTGGAATTTGTTTGGAAGGGTTGGCTTATGGAAAGAGATGGGGTATTCCTATTCTTAATGATATGCTTCAGGCGAGTGAATTTTTTAAAATTAAGGATGGGGAGATTGTTGCGAGTGCTCAGCATATATGGGATGTTTTGGATCCGAGATTGGCGGATATGGCGGCGAAGGGTTATACGACTGTGGCGGCGGATTTGGATATGGGGAAAACGATGGCTGCGGAATTTGCGGCTACTATAGGGCAATCGGGTGTTGTGGCGAGTGGTGGTACTGTGGCTGGTGGTGTGATTGCGGATGCTTTTAGGGTTATTGCTGGGGTTCAGGATCAGTTTATTTTATTGAGGGGTCATTGGAAGATTACGGATCATGATTTTTATGCTGGGATTGTGGAGAATAGTGTGTTGGATCATCTGGGTCATATTTATACGGGGATGAAGGGGGTGGTGACGAGTGGGGCTTCGAATGCTGTGGTTGGTGGTGCGACGATTACAAATGAGCGGACGGGTAAATCGACGACGGCTAATGTGGTGGGTGCTTATGTGATGCAGGGGATGCATCCTCATTTAGATAATTTTAGGATTTCGAGTCCTGGTTTGCCTGATTTGGTTGTTCCGATTCAGACGAAGTTTAGGGAGACTATTGTTGAGAATTTTCATTTTGCGTAAGTTAATTAGGAATTACGAATTAGGAATTAGGAATCTCCGGCGAACAGTCGGGGATTTTTTTTTTGGATTAATGATTCTTATGTGATGAACGTTGCGGTTCGAGGGTGCGTGGGGCGATTGACTGTGGTGAGCTTAAATCGGAGCTGGGACTTTGCAGATTAGCCCCGATTGAAGCGGTTATCCTGCCTAAATAAAGCTTTTGCGTGCGTTGGCAGGCAGATATGAGCGGAAAGCGGGACTGAGTTTTCGGCGAGATGTGAGGGTGTGCTTCAAAAAATTATTGGTGTATTAAAAATAATTCCGTAATATTGCATAAATCTAAACCCATTGATATGAAGGCTTACTGTAATACTGTTTTATTAATTGATGATAATGAAATTGATAATGTGATAAATCATCAATTAATCAGGTTGAGTAATTTTGCGGAAAACATTGTGACTAAGCAGTATGCGGATGATGCGCTGGAGTTTTTGCGGAATGAATATAAGATAAAAAAAGAGGTTCCGGATATAATTTTTTTGGATATTTTGATGCCTGTGACTGATGGGTTTGAGTTTTTGGAGTCGTTTGAGACGTTTCATGATAATCTGAAGAATAAAACGAGAATATTTATGCTGACTTCTTCGATAGATAAGGAGGATGAGGCGCGTGCTTTTAAAAGTAAATATGTGAAACAGTTTTTGCGAAAACCGCTGACGGTGGAGGTTTTGGAGAATTTGAAATCACAGAAGCTTTAAAAATTTACAAAATAAAAAAAGCGGAATTACCCGCTTTTTCAATCACTTTGAGAGTGTACCCCGGGCCGGAATCGAACCGGCACGACCGCAATGGCCACAGGATTTTAAGTCCTTTTTTCTAAACGTAACGTGCCGTAAACAGGCAGTTTTACCCTACATTTCGTCACATTATGTGACATTTCCCCACTTCATTTCTGCACTTTAGAATATTTCCCCACTCCGAGGGAAATATCCAATAAGTGTTAAATCGATACGGCATGCCTGCATGCCTTTCAGGTGGGTAAAATTGAATGCAACTTTGCACAATAATTAATAAAAACATTAACAATTAAATTAATAAAAAAATGAAAGTACAAGCATTACCAAAGATCGCCGTAAATCCAGAGTTGGAAGCGATCATCAGAAAAAAAGACGCTGAACTCAAAGAGTTGGCGCGAAAGAACGGCAAAGTGTTTGCCATAAACAATCAACCTGCTCCGAAGGGAGATAAACTGCCTTCCTTTGTTGGAGACATAATAACGGGGTATGAACATCTGGGTGCGCAACTGCACCATGAGCATCTCCAAACCGCCACCCACATGCCGGAGGGACAAATCGAAGCTGACCGTGCAAAAGCGAAATGCAAACAAATGGAGGATGCAATCTTTCATCTTGAGGAGCAAAACAAACATGATGAGTATGAGTTGCAGAGTTTCGATTCAAAAAGCGTTTGGAACCGAATCTATTTAGCTATTGCGGTAACGCTTGTAATCTTAATCGGTGAAATCGCTTTCAACACAAAAGCCTTTGAATTTGCAGGGGAGAGCCTGTTATTCGCTTTGACTATTTCCCTTTCTGTTTCCTTTGCGGTATATGCTCTCTCCCATGTCGCTCCGATGCTTTACAAAGAAATTAGGGATAAAATCAAGCGCAGACTATTTGCTGCAAGTGTTCTTGCCGTTACTTTAATTGCTTTTTATGTCCTTGGAGTATTTCGTTCAAATCTTCTTGCACAAAACGAAGCATCTATCAGCCCTGTATTTTTTGTTATCATCAACTTCTTTCTCTTTATGGTCTCGGTTTTCCTCTCATATTACTTAATGCCAACTTGGGAAGAGATTAAAGGCAGTTTCCATAATAGGAAATTGCATCGAGCCATCAATAAACGTAAAAAGGAAATTGCTGCTCTCCATGACCAAATTGAGGTATTAAATAAATACATTGAGGAATTGGCGAGGCAAATCATACGTATCAATATTTACACGGAATATACCGACAAACGTATTGAAAAATTGTGTTATGAATCAATATCCATATTCAAAAATGTAAACCTAATCCATCGCACTGACAGAAAAGTGCCGGACTGTTTTCATGATGAATTGCCTCCAATATACATACAACATTTAATAGCTCAACCATTTATTGATAATAATAACGCACAATGAAAACAATAATTTTAATCATCTTAATAGTAATAATCGGCGGAGTATGTACCGCCGTTTATTTGGCTTCTAAGGATTCCGAAATAACTGAAATTTCCACCCTTCGGGATGTTACGGATAAGTTTCTCTCGCAACCTGCAGCAAATGAAATCATTCCATTATATGGTTTGGACAATCAAAAGTGGAACGGTGCAATTTTTCACTTTACAAATATTAGTGATGTCAGTTTTAACCGAACTAGGGAAGCAAGTATTGGAACGGCGAATCAATGGTTATCGAATGAATATGACAGGGCAAAAGAAGTTAAAATGTTTTATTCTTCGATTTCTCAAATTCTTACGGATACTCAAAAGGACACCCTTGGAAGGAGGCATTCTTCCATTTATGTTCCTGTTGCAAATGAATTAAACAGGTTAAGCCAAAGTTCTTCAAAACGGCGTATTCTATTGGTGTACTCTGATTTAATGGAGAATGACTTAAATTTCTCAATCTACGATCAAAAAAACGTTAAGTCTGATGACAACAAATCCGGCTATTGTACAAAACACATTTAACAAATTAGTTCCGCTCGGAAATCTCAGTGACATCGAAGTACATCTGTTA
>Ga0206937_10165_pt1 | contig 10946 bp, 9 predicted proteins | sample Alteio_BWOrgHeat_11_FD_152923 | JGI IMG/M metagenome (GOLD analysis project Ga0206937, IMG submission 152923) | Enriched cells from forest soil in Barre Woods Harvard Forest LTER site, Petersham, Massachusetts, United States -... | ecosystem: Environmental > Terrestrial > Soil > Temperate forest >... | reverse complement strand
TTCGGCCTGGAAACTTTCAGGCGGGCTCGCCTGGGAGCCCCTCATTCGCCAATCATCATCCTGAGCGGGCACGACGATGAAAAACTGTCGCTGGAGACATTGCACGAGGGCGCGCAGGATTATCTCGTGAAGGGTCAGTTCGACCAGCGCCTGCTGGTGCGCGCCATGCGCTATGCGTGCGAGCGGCACAGGATCGAGGAGACGCTTGCCATGGAGCGCAACCTCCTTAAAAGCCTGGTCGATAACATCCCGGACTCCATTTACGCAAAAGACATCGAGGGGCGGTATGTGATCGACAACATTTCCCATTTCCGCCGCTTGCGCGTGGAAAAGGCCGGGGACATCGTTGGTAAAACGGTGTTTGACTTTTTTCCGAAGGAAATCGCCATGGAATATCATGCCTACGACCAGGCGATCATGCTTTCCGGCAAGCCCATGCTGAACCATGTGGAGCCGGGGATCAGCCCCGATGGCGAACCCGGCTGGGTTTCCACCACGAAAGTCCCGCTACACGATGGCCAGGGCATCATCACCGGGCTCGTCTGCATCACCCGCGACATCACCGAGCAGAAGCGGGCGGAGGATGGGCTGCTGAGGGCCAATGCGGCGCTGGCGCAGAACAGGGAGGAGTTGCTTCACACGCTCGGGGACTTGAAAAAGGCCCATGAGGAATTGCGCAGTGTGCAACTCCAGTTGATCGAGGCCGAGAAAATGAAATCGATCGGCCGCCTGGCCGCCGGAGTCGCGCATGAGGTCAAGAATCCGCTCGCGATCATCACCATGGGGATCGAATACCTTTCCCGGGAATCGTTTTCCAGTGACAGCAACGTCCCCGAGGTTCTCAGCGACATTTCCAGTGCTGTGAAACGCGCCGATGAGGTGATACACGGCCTTCTCGATTTTTCCGCGCCGAAGAAGCTGGACATGAAGGAGGTCGATTTAAATGCAATCATCGAGCAGGCGCTGGTGCTGGTGCGCGGGGAAATGCATGGCGAGGGATTCGAAATCGTGAAAAACCTGAACCCCGATCTTCCGCGCGTGAAGCTCGATGGAATCAAGATCGGGCAGGTCTTCATCAATATTTTTACCAATGCTATCCATTCCATGGGCGATGGCGGCACACTGTCCGTGCGCACTTTTGCGCGTCAGCTTGCGGGTGTGGGGCCCAATATCGGGGACAACCGCTCGGAATCATTTCGCGTCGGCGAGATGGTGGTCGCCGCCGAAATCGACGACACCGGCCCGGGAATCCCGGAGGATAAATTGCGGAAGGTGTTCGAGCCGTTCTTCACCACCAAGCCGACCGGCAAGGGGACAGGGCTCGGTTTGACGGTATCAAAGACCATCATTGATCTTCATGGCGGAACCATTGATATTGTAAACAGACCTGAAGGAGGCGCGAGAGTCACGGTGACGTTCAGGGTTTGAATTTATTATGGCTAAAAAACGAATTTTGATTGTGGACGACGAGTCGGGGTTTACCCATCTGCTCAAGCTTACCCTTGAAAAGGCCGGCGAATACACCGTCCTCGAGGAAAACGATGGCACGCGCGCGCGGGATGTGGCCCGGAGTTTCCTGCCCGATCTCATTTTGCTCGATATCGTGATGCCGAAGATCGACGGCGGCGACGTCGCCTCGCAGATCAAGGCCGATCCCGTTTTGAAAAACACCCGCATTGTTTTTCTCACCGCGATCGTGTCAAAAAAAGAAGAAGGTTCCATAGGGTTGATCGGCGGATTTCCCTTCCTGGCAAAGCCCATCACGCTCGAAGGCCTGATCCAGTGCATCGAGGATAATCTGGCGAAGTAAAATGGTGGCGATGGGATAACACCGGCGAAGCCGCACTTTTCTCCGAAGCGGGTTGCATCATGTGGGCCTAATCCAGTTCGCCCCACAGCGGCTTCAGGTCGGAATCTTCCAAGGCCAGCGTGCGGCACTTCGGCTCCAGGGTGAACGCCTGGTCCAGGTATTCCTTCGCTGTTTCCAACTTGCCGAGCTGGCATTCGTAGCAGGCGAGATTGTAGCGGATCATCGCTTCATCCGGATGTTTTTCCACGGCATCGAGCAGGATTATTTTTGCATCCTCGATGGTCTGGGCGCGCCGGGTCGCATAGGCGAAGGAGATCGCCCATTGTGGATTTGCGGGATCGCGCTCAAACATTTTCCTGGCCTCGTCCCGCATCGATTCCCATTCCTTTTGCCCGCCATGGATCGCGATCCTTACGGCGATTAACTCATCCATGTCCGAGTATTCTGGGGCGATCTCCCCGAGCTCGGCGGTTGCATCTTCATACATGCCCAGTTCCACATAGCCGTGCGCCGCTCTCAGGTGGTGAATATCTTCGGATTCCAGGGGCATTTTTTATTCTTTCAAACTAAGGCGGCTTATTGCGGTGTCGCTCTATCGGGTTCAAAGAGACTGTTTAGCAAATTTGCCAGGCGATAGCCAGCAAGAGCGATGCGACGGCAAGCGATGTCGTGCGCATCGCCGACGAACAAGGGGGAGAGCGTGACCAATTCAAAATCGCCCGGATGCGGCCCGTGCGGATACCCGAACCTGCACGCAAAACGATAGCTTTCCCGCGCCCATACATGGGGATCTCCCACGTTTGCAAGCTCCGCCATGCTGGCCGGGGGATACCGCTCCATGATTTTTGCAGCTTGGGTTTTGATCACACCCGCCGCCGGCACGCCTGGCCGCTCCGAGGGCCACGGGCTGTAGTAGAGCTCGATGACCTTTCCATTCTGAACCCCGAAACGGTAGGCCCTGTCCCAGAATGCATGCAGATTCGCCGGCTTCGTTTTCGACAGGTCGGAGAAGGGGACACCTGCGATGAAATAGCCGTTGCCCCCCTTGTCGTTCCAATCCACACAATGCAGCGGCTGGTGGATATCGCCTGTGAAATGGATGAGCATGGCCATCGCCAGGGATTTCTGAGCGCCGCTGCTCCCGGCATCCTCGAAAGTGGCGACCGCCTGTTGCAATGCCCAGAGCACATTCGGCGGTCCCGGCTCGGCATACCCGCTGCCGTCGGGTGTGTAATTCACATCCATGTAATGCAACGCCGAGTACGGATAACCCTTCTCAGCGCGCATATCATCCATGTAGCACCCTGCGGTGACGAAATTGTAGGGCTTGTGGTTGTTGTACTTATTATCCAGCGTACGCACCAGCGCATCGACCCGCGCGCGCACATCCGGCCGCACTTGTTCATATGCGATTTCACCCACGAGCATATGCCCGGTGCTGTCCCACGCGAGTGCTTGCACGGCTCCACTTCCGAGAGTCAGGAGGACCAGAAAAAACCGGAAACAGGGGGAACGCGCCACAGCCATTCCAAATAGCAGCGGGAGAGAGTTTGTCGAGTTATCTGATGTTGCAAAAATAGGGAATTGTCTGCGGAGCAATCAAGACCTCAGCCTCGCACGCATGATGGGCAAATTCTCCGGCGAGGTCAGCACACTTTGCCCTTTTTACCTTCCGGGCCATGGGCATACGGCTTTTTCCCAACCCAGCGTTCATCCACCGGTTCGCTGGCAAGCTGGTAACGCGAGTCGGAGGAAAGCCGGAAACGGTTGGAGTGATTGTCGAGGCTCGCATGGATGGTCCCCATCGTAAATGTCAGCACGTCGCCGGCCTCAAATTCCGTGGTCAGCCAGCGCCCGCCCAGCTTCTCCCGCAGCGAGACCGGATTGCTTGAAAGCCGCCCGTCCCAGTCCTGCCATTGTTTTTTGCCGGACTCGATTTCGGCTGCGTCGGGATAATTTGTGCAATAGGCGTCCACGTCGCGATCGAGGTAATTGCGCAGCTTGTCCGCCTTGCGGTGCGAGTTTTCCAGGATCATCAGGCCGCCCACCTCCACCGGCACATCGCCAATGGGCGTCCACGCCGTGAACAGGTTCCGCGTTCCCCGGCCCATATAGACCACGTCGCAATGGGGATAAATGCCATTTCCACCGCCCGACACCGCGCGAAACCAGGTAAAATCGTAGTGCCGCACTGCCCCACCTAAAAACCGCGTGTAAAGGTCAATCATTCTCCCCGAGTAGAGGAGTTTTTGCAGCGGGGCATTGTCTGCCGTCAAAGGCTCAAAATCGACTCCGGTTGTCCCGGGTTTGCTGATGGCATCCATCACAGGATATCCCTCGTCGAGAAGGCCCGATCGTGCCAGCCGGTTTGTGATTTCGGCGCGTGCTTCCAGCACCTCGTCGCGATCGAGATAACCACGCAAAAACAGATACCCATCCTCCTGCATCCGCGCCCTCAATGCATCCGGCTCGTCCACTAGATCGGCGGAATCGCGCAATTCGCCGAATGCCTCCGCCGATGTATCCAGAGCCAGGCCGAATGATGTGAGGAGTTGTGCGATGGCGTTCATGTTTTTTCCACCATACTCAGCATGGAGCAAAAAGAGAATAGCTCCCATGGAAAAATACATGTGTTTTTTGGTGAATATGACAATGGATGTCCGTACCTGGGGTCTTTGGTAGTTTGATTCAACGCGAGTCTATCGGTGACGCTCATTGTCTTAACATTATGTCTTCCACAAGTTCACAGCACGTACCAGCGCGACATAATCCATACATAAAACTAACAAAAGACTTGACATTGCTAACGTTTTCGACATACTGAGAGAAATGAAAAACCTTGGTTTAATACATCCCTTCTCGCTCTTGATGGGTGGCATTCTCGCCGAAAGCCCATTTTGCCAAACAAATCCTTGGGCGGTAACCATGGAGCTGGGTCGGCAAGCTATGAATCCGAAGGTCCCTCAGTTTCCTCTATTTTCTCCTGTTAAATCTCTTATCCCACCTCAATCCCAGTGGATTCCCAGAGTAATCCAACCAAATCCAAGGTAATCCAAGCAAAACAAAGGTAAAAAGTGAAATCATCGATCCACAAACTCCATTCAGCATTGAACGTTCAATGTTGGAAGTTGGACGGTTCTCCCCCCTTTGCGTTCTTGGCGCCCTTCGCGGTAAACTCTTCACAAAATCTGTCCAACCCAGTCCAACCCGGTAAAGGGCCGCCAAAAGTTGAAACTTATCCGGCCTATTCCGGGTTAATCCGGCCTAAAAGTCTCAAAAAAGCAGCGAAATGAAAAACCAGACGACCATCACCAGCCCTATCCCGACCTTGCCGATCATGCCGGCTGTGGTGCCAAGGAGTGTGCCCCAGGTGGAGCGGCCTGCGGGAAGAATGCCACGGCCTGCGAGCAATTCGCCGATGAGAACGCCCACGATCGGCCCGACGAATACTCCGATCAACCCGAAAAACATCCCGACCACGGCTCCAACGATCCCGCCCAGTGCACCCCAGCGGCTGGATCCGAACATTTTTGCCCCGACCGATCCGCTCAAGACATCCACGGCAAGCGCAAATACCATCAATACTCCGAGGGCCACGAGCATGAGCACGCCAGAGCGATTTTCGGGGCCTAAAAAAAGAAAATGCAGCACGGCACCCGCAAAGATCAATACGCCTCCCGGTATCCATGGCAGGATCGATCCGAACAGGCCTACCAGCATCAGGAGCATAATCACGAACCACCAAATTGTCGTCATGTGAATTTAAGATTTGCGATTTGCACGGGAGAAACTAAACATCTTAGTTCCGAAACATAAACTTAAACAGAGAGAATTTTAAATATGGCACTCACAGTAGGCAGCAAAGCACCCGATTTCACCCTTAAATCCAAAAATGCCGACGGACTCGTGGACGTGAGCCTGGCTTCAAATCTTGGCAAAAAGAACACGGTCATCCTGTTTTTTCCACTCGCTTTCACGGGCGTCTGCACCGCGGAGTTGTGCGATGTGAGCCAGGGGCTCCAGGCATTTTCCGATCTGAACGCAACCGTCATCGGCATCAGCGTGGACAGCCCGTTTGCCCAGGAGGCATGGGCGAAGAAGGAAAACATCACGATCACGCTTGCGAGCGATCTCAACAAGGAAGTCACGCACGAATACGGCGTGCTTTTCAAGGGCATCGCGGGAATCGGCGACAGCTCGGCGCGCGCCGCTTTCGTGGTCGATCAATCGGGCGTGATACAGTATAGTGAGCAGACGCCTACGCCGAAGGATCTTCCAAATTTCGACGCGATCAAGGCGGCACTCGCAAAACTTAACTAATCAATTCAAACAAAGGGTAGAATCACGGGGAGGGGACATCTAATCATGAGCGACACGTTTAAAGCACTTAGGAAATTCGATCTCGGTAACGGCAAACAGGGCGGCTACTTTTCGCTGCCCGCGCTGGAAGAGGTAGGCATCGGCAAAATCTCCAGGCTTCCCGTATCGATCCGCATTGTCCTTGAATCCGTGTTGCGCAATTGCGACGGGAAAAAAGTCTCCGAGCAGGATGTGCATGCCCTGGCGAATTGGAACGCGAAAAAGCCCGCTCAGGTGGAGATTCCCTTCGTCGTGGCCCGTGTGGTGTTGCAGGATTTCACCGGTGTGCCTTTGCTCGTGGATCTCGCGGCGATGCGCTCCACGGTCTCCCGTCTCGGGCGCGATCCGAAAATGATCGAGCCGCTCGTCCCGGTGGACCTCGTGGTGGACCATTCGGTGCAGGTCGATTTCTTCGGTTCGGCGCAGGCTTTGGGGTTCAACCTGGAGCTGGAATTCAAGCGCAACCGGGAACGCTACCAGCTCCTCAAGTGGGGGCAGCAGGCGTTCGAGACATTTGGCGTGGTGCCTCCGGGCATAGGCATCGTCCACCAGGTCAATCTCGAGTATCTCGCCAAGGGCGTGCTCGAGCGCGGCGGTGTCTGGTTCCCGGATACGCTCGTCGGCACCGATTCGCATACGACGATGATCAACGGCCTCGGGGTCGTGGGCTGGGGCGTGGGCGGCATCGAGGCGGAAGCCGGCATGCTGGGCCAGCCTGTTTATTTCCTGACCCCGGAAGTCGTGGGAGTGAATCTCACCGGCACGCTCAAGGAAGGCGTCACCGCCACAGACCTGGTCCTGCACATCACGCAGATGCTGCGCAAGGCGAAGGTCGTCGGGAAATTTGTGGAATTTTACGGCACGGGCGCGGCTTCGCTCCCGGTCGTGGATCGCGCGACCATCGGAAACATGGCTCCGGAATACGGCGCGACGATGGGCTTCTTCGGCATTGATGCGGAAACGGTCACTTATCTCCGCGCCACGGGCCGGAGCGAAGATCAGTGCAATGCATTTGAGAATTACTACAAGGCGCAGGGCCTCTGGGGAATTCCGCAGAGCGGACAGATCGACTACAGCGTCGATCTCGCGCTGGATCTCTCGACGGTGGTGCCCGGCGTTGCGGGGCCGAAGCGCCCGCAGGACCACATCAATCTTCCGGAACTCAAGGACACCTTTAACACGCTTTTCAAAAAGTCATTGCCCGATGGCGGCTACGGCAAAAGCGAGGCGGATCTCGGTAAAAAGGTGCTCGTCAATCTGAACGGCGGCGGGGCGCACAGCGGCCGTACGATTCCCGAGGGCGCGGCTGGTGCTGAGGCGATGAACGTTACTGAAATGCTTTCCAATCGCCCGACACCGGATGTGGTGGAGGATTTGAAGTCCGATCCTTACCGGCACGGCAATGTGAACATTGGCAACGGCAGTGTACTCATCGCGGCGATCACCAGTTGCACCAATACGAGCAACCCGAGCGTGATGCTTGCGGGCGGTCTGCTCGCGAAAAAGGCGGTCGAGCGCGGCTTGACGATCAATGCGTCGATAAAGACATCGCTGGCGCCGGGATCGCGCGTGGTATCGGACTATCTGGACAAGACCGGTCTGCAGCCGTACCTCGACAAACTCGGGTTTAACATTGTTGGTTTCGGTTGCACGACGTGTATCGGCAACTCCGGCCCCTTGCATCCGGCGATCGAGGAGGCGATCACTAAAAATGATCTCATCACCGCAGCCGTGCTCAGTGGAAACCGTAATTTCGAGGCGCGCATCCACCAGAACATCAAGGCGAACTTCCTCATGTCGCCGCCGCTCGTCGTGGCATTCGCCCTTGCGGGCCGCGTGGACATCGATCTGAGCAGGGAGCCGCTCGGGAAGGGAAGCGATGGTGCCGATGTTTATTTGAAAGACATCTGGCCATCCCTGGCGGAAATCCGCGAGGCGATGTCGAGTGCGTTGAAGCCGGAGGTTTTCCGCAGGCTTTACACCAATTTTGCGAACCAGAATCCGAAGTGGAACGAGATTCCATCCTCTGTCGGCGAAGTTTACGCGTGGGACCAGGATTCGACCTACATCCAGGAGCCTCCGTTCTTCACGGATTTCTCGATGCAGCCCGGGGAGATCACGGAGATCAAGGGTGCCCGGCCGCTGGGTATCTTTGGCGACAGCGTCACTACGGATCACATCAGCCCCGCTGGCGCGATCAAGAAGACTTCGCCTGCCGGCAAGTATCTGATGGATAACGGCGTCGCCTACGAGGACTTCAACAGCTACGGCTCACGCCGTGGCAACGACCGCGTGATGACCCGTGGCACCTTTGCCAACGTCCGCATCAAAAATCTCATGGTTCCCGGCATCGAGGGAGGCGTCACCGTTCACCAGCCCGGCGGCGAACAGTTGTCGATCTATGATGCTTCGATGAAGTATCAGGCCGAAGGCACGCCGCTGGTCATTTTTGCGGGCCAGGAATACGGCACCGGCTCCAGCCGCGACTGGGCGGCAAAAGGCACCCGGCTTCTCGGGGTGAAGGCGGTTGTCGCGCAAAGCTTCGAGCGTATCCATCGCTCGAACCTGGTCGGCATGGGTGTGCTGCCGTTGCAGTTTCCCGAGGGTGTGAGCGCGCAGACATTGAAGCTCGATGGCACCGAGACATTCGACCTCATCGGCTTTGACAATAATATCAAGCCCATGACTGAGGTTACGCTGGTCATCCATCGCGCCAATGGTCAGGAGGACAGGCAAACCCTGACCAACCGCATCGATACCCCGATCGAGGTCGATTATTACCGCCACGGCGGCATCCTGCCCTTCGTGTTGCGGCAATTGCTCAGCGCGTAAACTGCACGGGTTACTTGGGCGCGCCCGTCATCCTGTAAACAATAGCGTCGATCAATAGAGTAACAATGTAACACATAAAAAATCCGGCCAATGTCAGGGCCCATGAGCGCCTGCGCAGTCCCTGAATGAATACCAGCAGGGTAAGCAGGATAAGCAGCAGGACTCCCAAACCGGCAAGGGTCCCGCAAATGAACGAGTAAACATCCATGAAAAGTGGATTGTATGCGAACTCCCGGCTGCGGCTATTTGTTCAATAGCTGCTCGAGGGCCGCATCAGGCTCGGAACCAAGCTCGACCGCGCGCTTGTAATGTTTCTTGGCCGAATCCTTGTCAATGGGAGGGGTGGTGAGATAGATCACCGCGAGATTGAAGTGCGCATCCGAATAATTCGGATCGATCCTCACGGCGGTTTCCAATTCCTTGCGGGCGGCTTCCACCCAGCCTTTCGCCGCGGCGGTGATGCCGAGGTAATTGTGCGCGGTCGCATTTTTCGGGTTGATTGCGAGGGCCTTGGTAAGTTCGCCCACAGCCTCGTCGAGCTTGCCCTGGCTGTAATAAACAATACCGAGCGTGCAGTGCGAAAAAGCATCATCCGGTGCGACAACGATCGCCTTCCTGAAAGTTTCCTCGGCTGACTGGAGTTTGCCGCTGCGGAAACGTACGACGCCCAGGTTTGAGAGGATGTAAATATTCTTGGGTTCCTGGCTCAGCATGGATTCGTAGGTCTTTTCTGCATCCCGGTAGTGACCACGCTCAAACTGCTCCTTGGCCTCGTTGGCCTGGGGAATGAGCTCTGCGGGAACGGGAGGGGTGATCGTTGTCTCGACGTGGGGAGCGGCGCCTGCTGAATCCGGCGTTGTCACGGCTGGCGTGGACGCAGGCGTCGCAACAGGTGTTGCGGCAGGCATCTGGGGCGCCGGCGCCTCCGCAGTGGGCGCAGGGCTCGCGGACGGAGCAGGAGTTGCAGGGGAGGCGGGCGCAGGAGTGGAGGAAGGAGCGGGTGTTACAGTGGGGGATGGCGAGGGAGAAGCGGAACTGGAGGGCATAGTAACCGCAGGGGTGGCTTCCGGAGAGGGCGAGGGCGAAGCCTCGGGCTTTTGCACGGCAATTGAAATGTCCTGGTCGCTGATTGCTATCTGGGGTTGTTTAAACAGCGAGCGCTCCTGTTCCGTGAGTTTTACCACGGGCTGGCCAAGGTAGTTGATTTTTTCGACCAGGGCGTTGGATTGGACGTGAAGTTTTTCCAATTCCGCAAGCACCAGCTTTTTCTCCTGGTCGCGGTGGGCTTCTTCCTTGCGTTCGCGCATTACGATGCCGCGAAGCAATTCGTTCTCGTCAGTCAGCTTCTTTTTATCGTCGGAAGCGGCGCCGGCCTTGACCTGGGAAAGCTCGGTCGTGGCGCTCTCAAGCTGTGTCTGGAGATCATTCATCGAGTTCTGATTTTCCTGGCTTTGCTTCAGGGCGGCCGCAAGCTGGTCCTTCGTGTCACCGACCTCCTTCTTCAAGCTCGCGATCGCTGCATCCTTCGTGGGAGCATCGGAATTGAACTGGGCGATGGTTTTTTCAGCATCGTTGAGCTTTTGGACCAGCGCGGTGTTTTCGGCCATGAGCTTGTCCACCTGCTGCTGGGCATCCTTGGCCTTGCTGAGGGAATCCAGGGCTTCGTCCCGCTGTTTAACAGCCACGTCACGCTCCGTTTTTACCCCTTTGAGTTTCTGCGTAAGATTCTCGTTGGTTTCCTCTTCAACATCTCGTTCCGCCTGCGCGTCCTTGATTGCATTTTGCAGGCGGGCGACTTCATCCTTGAGTTCTTTCTGCCCCTCGGAATCCCTGGTTTTGTCTGCTATCGCATTCTTGTATGCCTCCTCGGCCTGGGTCAGTTGTGATTTGAGCTGGGTTTCACTGACGCGCGATTTATCGAGTTGTTTGATCGTAGAATCGAGTT
>Ga0206937_10318_pt1 | contig 11018 bp, 10 predicted proteins | sample Alteio_BWOrgHeat_11_FD_152923 | JGI IMG/M metagenome (GOLD analysis project Ga0206937, IMG submission 152923) | Enriched cells from forest soil in Barre Woods Harvard Forest LTER site, Petersham, Massachusetts, United States -... | ecosystem: Environmental > Terrestrial > Soil > Temperate forest >... | reverse complement strand
CGATAGCTGGCAACCATGCGGGTGTCTGCATCAATGGCAACCCAAGTCCAAATATCGCCGTAGCCTTTTGCCTTGTCGCCAGCTTTCAGGTTGGCTTGTTTCTTGGCAATGAATCCCCAGATTTCATCCATCTGGATTTGCGAGCAATTCAGGTTTTTCATTTGCTCGTCCATGATGCGCTCGCAGGCTTTTCCCACGCGCACCGCAAGTCGTCCAATCGTGTCGCCATGAATCCCTGTCAGCCGTTCAATACTGCGGATGCTTGAACCCTCTGCGAGTGCGCCAATCACCGCAATTTGTTTTTCTTTGGATAGGATGTTTGCCATGCCCTTGTTGTATGCTTGCTTAGCACGCATAGCAAGCATTATTTAAAATTTATTTTGACAATGCGTGCTGATGCCTGCTACCGTGCATTTATGAACGAGGAAAAATCAATCCAATCATTAGGCGGCGAAGCGAGAGCAAAAGCGCTCACAGCAGAGGAACGTAGCAGCAGCGCCAGCGCAGCAGCTTTGGCGCGTTGGGAGAATGCGCCATCGGCAAAAAAAATTCCAAAGGCTACGCATGAAGCCGATTTGACTATAGGTGGGCGCGTCATTCCATGCGCCGTCTTGGAGAATGGCGAGCGAGTCATAGCAGATCGAACTCTTGCGACGACTTTGGGTATTAAGGGCGCTGGTGCTTATTGGAAAAAGAAAAAGGGCGAGGAAAAGGGCGCTCTACTTCCTGAATACATTTCAGCCAAGTACTTACAGCCATACATTACGGAAGAAATTCGCGCAAAGGTCATGGATTCAATTACTTACAAGCCAAAAACCGGAGGTCTTGCAAGTGGGATACGCGCCGCAATCCTACCCGAAATATGCGATATTTGGCTCAAAGCAGAGGAAAAGGGCGCTCTATCCGGATCACAGTTGGATGTCGCAAAAACCGCCTATATGCTGCTGAGAGCCTTTGCCACGGTTGGAATTATAGCGTTGGTTGACGAGGCAACCGGATACCAGGAAGTGCGCGACAGGCAGGCGCTTCAAGAAATTCTCAAAAAATATATCGATGGCGCTTTGTATGAATGGACAAAAACTTTTCCGCTGGCGTGGTATAAGGAAATTTTTCGCCTCAATGGTTGGGTTTGGAACAATGGGAAGATGCCCGGAGTGGTCGGAACTTGGACGCTCGATCTAGTCTATGATCGGCTAACCCCCGGCATGATAGAAGAGCTAAACCGTATAAATCCAAAAGACGAAGTCACCAAAAGACGAAAGCACAAGTATTACAAATTCTTCACTCCAGATTTCGGCCATCCGGCACTCACGCAAAGGCTTTACGAACTTTTAGGAATGGCTAGGGGGTGCGATAATTGGAATCAATATTATCGCCTAGTGGAGCGCACTTTCCCAAAAGTCGGGCAAACATTGACGCTGCTATAAAATAAAAATGGGGGTGGCTTGGCGCTGCGCTCGGCTCTACACCTAATGCTGCACGGGGTTCAATTCCCCGCACCTCCAAACCATCCCCACAAGGGAATGTATCATAATCTTCAAAATCGTCATCCTATAAAGATGCAAGATGCAATTTTGACATCCCCCTTGTGTGCTGCGAGTTGTTCCCCATGCACACACAAAAAACCCAAAAATATCCTAACTTTCCTGAAGTCGCCAGTGATCCAAAAGAACCAGCCAAAATCACTGAATTTCTGACTGACAATCCTGATTCCAATGTGACGATCTTTCAACCGGTCGAGAATGAAACAGGGGAAACCGAGTTAATTTCATTCAGAATTTCAAATTAGGGCACTACCCAAAAGGCCGTGAACTTGCTTTCAAGGCCAAGGCTTGTATTCATTAAGGGCGCTTTTTGTATGATTATTCGTGAACAACCTCCGCTGCATCTTACTTATTGCCTGAATATCCATAGGGGTGAAACATGGGGGGAGAATTTCGCGGCGATAAGGGAGAAGGCGGTGGCAGTGCGGGACAGAGTGGCGCAGGGTGTGTCTCCGAGTGCTGCGCTTGGGCAGCAGTTCGGACTCGGGTTGCGGTTGAGCAATGAGGCGGCGAGGACGTTAAATTCATCCCAGGCGCTACGGGAGGCGCGGGAGTTTTTTGAGGCGAACGGGCTTTATGCGTTCACGATCAACGGGTTTCCCTACGGGCAGTTCCATGCGGGGCGGGTGAAGGAGCATGTGTATCAGCCCGACTGGCGGACGGCGGCGCGGCGCGACTATACGATTGCGCTGGCGCATATCCTTGCCGAGCTGCTGCCGGAGGGGGTGGATGGGAGTATCAGCACGGTGCCTTGCTCGTTCAAGACTTGGATCCAGACTCAGGCGGATGTGGATACGATGGTGGGGCATCTTGTGGATTGTGCAAAGGTCTTGCACAAGATCCACGAGCATTCGGGCAAGGAGATCCATCTCGGCCTGGAGCCGGAGCCGAGTTGTTATCTCGAGACGACGGAGGAGACGGTGCGGTTTTTTAATGGGACGCTGTTTCCCGCGGGGCGGTTGCTATTGGGCGAGGCGCTGGGTTGCAGCGCGGAGGAGGCGGAGAAGATTTTGCGGCGGCATGTGGGGGTTTGTTTCGATACGTGCCATGTGGCGATCCAGTTCGAGGATCTTGCGGAATCGCTGCGGCGGTATGAGGCGGCGGGCATCCGCATTTCGAAGATCCAGGTGAGCGCTGCGCTGCGCGGGCCGTGCAATTCGGCGAGCCTGGAGGCGCTGGCACCGTTTGCGGAGCCGGTTTATTTCCACCAGGTGAAGGGGCGCGACCGCTCGGGCGCGATTTCGTCGTGGGACGATCTGCCGGAGGCGCTGCGTGAATTGTCAGAGGTGCTGCGCAACCGTCCTGCGCGCGCGGAGATCGAGGAATTGCGGGTGCATTTTCATGTGCCGTTGTTTGTGGAGGAATACGGGGCGCTGAGTTCCACCGGGAGCGCGCTGACGCCCGAGTTTTTTGCGCAGTTGCGGAAGGGGCAGACGTCGCATCTGGAGATCGAGACTTACACGTTCGATGTGCTGCCGGATGGGATGCGGGCGGGGGATGTGGCGCAGAGTATTGCGAAGGAATACGCCTGGCTGCTGGGGAAGCAGCCAAAATGACGAATGACCAATGACGGAATGACGAATGGGTAGTGGCGCTGCGCGCGGGGGACTTGAAGGGCGGAGGGCGGAAATGGGAATTTGTCCGAAGAAGCTGTCGCAGGGGACACGACGGAGCGTGTCCGTCCACGGCACATCCAGAGTTCTTTTTGGCGATTGATCTCGTTTTAGAACCTCAATTTTTTTCTTGAAGCGGGTTTTTAACTGTCATAGTGTCCTATGACGGTTGGACGCGTATGCTTCTGCAAATTAATTTCAAGTCGGGGAAGCCGGTTTATCTGCAACTGGTGGACCAGATCCGCTATGCGGCGGCTTCGGGCGGGTTGCGCACAGGGGAACCGCTGCCTTCGATCCGGCCACTGGCGGAGGAGTTGCAGGTGAACCGCAATACGGTTGCGAAGGCTTATGCGGAACTGGAGAGCCAGGGGGTGATTGAGACGATCCCGGGCAAGGGGTGTTTTCTCAAGGAGGGAAATTCGCAATTCACGCGGTCGGCGCGGGAGAAGATTTTGACCAAGGAAATTGACGAGGCGGTGGTGGCGGCGCACCACCTGCAAGTGGACCGCGACGCGTTTCTCGCGCTCGTGAAGGAACGGCTCGACCGCTTTGAGCGCAAAGTGAAGGAAAAATCCGGCGACGATTGAAAGACACACTTATGAATACCGACACCCCGATCCTTGAAATCCAGAATCTCTCGCGTCGCTACGGCAAACTGGATGCCGTGAACGGCCTTTCGCTGAATGTGCGCGCTGGAAAATGCTACGGGTTTTTCGGCCGCAACGGGGCGGGCAAGACGACGACGATCAAGTGCCTGCTGAACCTGCTGCGGCCCGATTCCGGCAAGGTGCGCGTGTTTGGGATCGATCCGCAAAAGGACGAGGTCGCGGTGAAGTCTCGGCTGGCGTATGTGCCGGATGTGGTGGCGTTTTACCCGTGGATGACGGTGCGCGACACGCTGGAGTATCTCGCGTCCTTCCGCCGACATTGGAATGGCGGGATCGAGGCGGATTTGCTCGGCCGCTTCCGGCTCGATCCCAGCCAGAAGGCCAGCCATCTTTCGAAAGGCCAGCGGACACAGCTTGCGCTGATCGGAGCGATCTGTCCGGAACCGGAGCTGCTGGTGCTGGATGAGCCGACGAGCGGCCTGGACCCGATCGTGCGGCGGGAATTCATCCAGACGGTGATCGGCGCTTATCAATCCGGCGATCCGGGACGGCGCACGGTGTTTGTCTCGACGCATTTGATTTCTGAATTCGAGGGGTTGATCGATGAATTTACCATCATCGACCAGGGGCGCGAACTTTTGACGATGGAGGCGGATGCGGCGCGCGACCGGTTCCGGAAAATCCGCGCGCGGTTCGTGCAGCCGCCGGGGCAGCTCGAACTGGCCGGGGCGTTGAGCGTGAAGCAAAACGGACGGGAACTGGAGCTTCTCGCCGATGGCAACAGTGAGCGGCTGATGGATGAGCTGAAATCGCGCGCGCCGGAGGATTTGCAGTGTGAGTCGCTGTCACTGGAGGAGATATTTGTGGCGTCGGATGTTTTGAAAAAGGCCGTTGTATGAACGCGCTTGTTAAAAAAGAAATCAGGTTGCTTGCGCCGGGATTTATCGCTGGCTTGCTGATGGTGGGAGCGATCTGGCTGCTGCCGGAAGGGATTGGCCTCAATGCAGGAGTATGGCTTTTCCTTTGTGCGATGTTGATGATGGCGCTGGGAGCATTTGGCCGTGAATTCAGCGCGGGAACTTTTCCCATGCTGCTGGCTCAGCCGGTATCGCGCATCCGAATCTGGCGGACAAAAACGGGGTTGCTTGCGGTGATGATGGCACTGGCATGGGTCGCGTGGAGTGTTTCATGGATGCTCAACATGCTCGAAAGCGGCCCGGCCTCGGGCTTAAGGGGCATAGAGATTTCCACCGGATTGTTCGCCGTCGCGGTGTATTCCGGCGGGCTGTGGACGGTGCTTTTGTTCCGACAGGTGACAGCGGCATTCTGGTTCACGATTCTGGCTCCCTGCGCGATCTGGGCGGTAATCGAGAATAGTTTAAGCCGCCAATCGCGGGAGTTTATAGAGCGGACAGAGATCTTAGCTTTCATTGCGTATGGGATCGCCGGTTTTATGTTTGCCCGGTGGCTTTTTTTACGGGCGCAGGATGCGCAATGGATGGGTGGCAATATTCGCATGCCTGAAAGATGCGGACTGGATTGCTTCAAAACCGGACCAGGAGCGCAGAGGAAATGGCGTCCACGAACGGCGTTGATGATGAAAGAATTTCAAATGCATCAAGCGCAATTTGTAATGGCTGGCGTTTTACTCTTGCTCCATCTGGGTGTCATCGCCATACGAAAGTTTGGCAACGTGCAGAAAACCTCGTCGTTTGAAATTCTTCTCGAGTCTTTCTGGATGCTCTGGCTGGTGATACCTTTGCTGATCGGTTGTGCGGCGGTCGCCGAGGAGCGCAGAATGGGAACACTGGAAGGCCAACTCTGTCTGCCGGTCAAGCGACGCATGCAATTTGGGCTGAAATTCTTTGTGGTGATCGTGTGTTCCCTCGTGCTGGGATTAGAAATGCCGGTTCTGCTGGAAGGGACGCGGATTCTCCCCGACTGTAGCCATAGCGCGGCTTGGTATTACATGCTCTCATTGCCCAAAGACTGGTGGCAAAACACCCCAGGCATCAGTGATGCAATTCTTAATAAATTGTCATGGCTGGCTCTGGACTTGATAGTGGTCGGCACGGCAAGCATTGCCTTTTACGCCTCCTCGCTTGCCCGCAATACTTTGCAGGCGCTGGCTCCTGCGATTTCCGGGGTTGCTTTAACATCGGTCGCCCTGTTTTTCGCCGATATGCCGGAGTGGCTCGTGCGTGTGCAACTCTGGCGCGGGATGATGATTTATTTGGTCAGTTTGCCGGTTGGTGTGATTGTAGCGGCAGTGCTGGCATACAGGAACTACCAAGGGGTTACGCCAAGCTGGAAGATGTGCCGGAAGAATTTGATCGCAATTGTTGTCTCACTGGCTTGTGTAATCGCATTCACTTCCGCCATTTATCATCGCTCATGGGAATTACTTTCTCCGATCGAGCCGGCCCACAGCGTCCCGAAGCTAAAGCCAGATGGGGCAAGGATACAGGTGCAAAGCGATGGGGAGCATTTTTCCATCACCGCACTTTTGCCGGATGGCAGGGCGTGGCTGGGCAGCTACATCCTGCAGCGGCCAAACTGGTTTGCGGGGAAGAAGGAGGAGGACCAGTTTTACGACCGCGGGAAATTTCTCGATGGCACGGACTGGCTGGATGTCGCGTTTTGCGAAAAGGAAATAGCCGGCATCCGGCGCGATGGGAGCCTTTGGATTTCCGAAAAACCGGGCTGGAAATTTCAATTTCAAAATTCCCCGCTGGTGAGGATGGATGACGGGAACGACTGGAAGAGCATCCGTACTTTTGGAGGCACAGTGGCGTTTTTATTAAAGAATGACGGGACACTCTGGCAGTGGGGCGTCCTTCAAGGAGGCGGGACTGCAATTGTGCACCAGCTGCGCTCTTTCACGCCGAAACAAATGGGAAAGGATGCGGATTGGGTAGAGATATTTTCCGCCTACGGCATCCCGGCTTTTCGTAAAAGCAACGGGGAAGTGTGGATCCGACGAGACTGGGGCTACCGACTCAATGAAGGAGAGATGTATCTTATCCGTGATCCTCTCATGGAAAGCCATCGGTGGAAAAGTACACTGGTAGGTTTTGCTCAATTCCGGAGTTTTCTCGCGGGTGTTTCTGAAGATGGGATGTTTAGAGAACTTGGAGTGCTTCGAGAACGGGGGGTGGAGATATCGCACTTCAGCGATCCCGAATGGGTGAGCCGCGATGCACAGATCGGCGTCGGAACGGACTGGCTGAAGGCCCTTTCCTTGCCCGGCTACTGGAATAAAATTTTCTCTTTGAAAGCGGACGGAACGCTGTGGCAATGGCGATACAAAAACATCCATGGGGACAGAACCCTTTATGAGATCGATACCCGCAGATTTTTAGCGACGCGATTAAGCGAGCACCCGGATTGGGTGGATATCAGTGCGGGGGACGAATTGTATAATCACCTTGGTGGAGGATTCGTTTCCTTGGCTGCGGACGGCGGGCTCTGGTTATGGCGTTTCGAGCCGGACTTATATGCCTTAGGCCATGCAGGTGCACTGCATTCTATGCTGGAGCAATCCCGGAGGCCGCAATTTCTTGGTAATATTTTCGATGGCGTCCGGTGAGGCTTCAAGATATCCTTTACCGTATTCGGAAATTGGTTAGTGCTTAATCGCTATTTTAGAAATTAAGTATATGAAGAAAATGGAACCGTTTTATTGCGTTCTTTTCACGCTGTTTTTCCTCTCGTGTTCGTCCTACGGAGAAGACGGGTTTAGCACAAGCCCTGCCAAGACTCCGGACGGTGTCGTCATTGGCTCGATTGCAATTCTCACTGTTGACGGTGAGTCTGTTTACTCAAGATTTTACGGGCAAAAATCCAATCCCAAACGCGTTAAAGGCAAACCATTTGACGAAGACTTCTTCATCGATGGCGTTAATGTTCTCCAGCTTGCTCATTCCCACGGTGTTATCAGTGCCTGGATACTTCCGAGCAACGATAAATATGATATCCATATCAAATATTCGTCGGACCACTCCTCGGTTTCCTTGATCAGGATTACCTCTACAAGCAAATACAAGGAATATGTCTGGAAACGGGATGCCGGTGGTTATCTCACAGATTTTAATTACCGTTCAACAGACGCTCCGAAATTGGCGGGATATTTAATTCAACAAGGCCACACGCCATGAAAACCAGATTACAGCAACGTTTCCTGCCATTGCTCACCATGGTGCTGTTCATAAAATGTGCGAGCGTCTTTGGGCAATTGCCAGCCTCCTACCTGAGCAATGATGACTTTGCACGAGACGCGATGAAACGGCGGGAGAGTGCGATACTGAGCGCATTGCCGCCAGCGGTTATATCGTCGACGAACAGCCTGAGTTCTTCTGGTTTTGGAGCGAGATACTACTGGAAGTTGAATATCGTGACGACACTGTTCTGGATTGGTGAGTCAGGATCAGCAATGAGTAGTGCTTGGGACCCCGGGTGGGAACGACACTACGGCGGCCCCGACAATCCCAAGTCGTCCGCACGTCATGACTACATACCGAACAGCTTTACCCCTTGCCTGAATCCGTTTTATTGCGCTCTGCCTTACAATGACGTGAAGGGCAGCACGACAAAGCCCGAGGCTTACGTAGTAATCCCATGGTTCAAGGAAACCTTTGAGCGCCCCGGCAAATCCGTCTGCCAGAACCGCTGGATCGCCATCCGCGGCCACAACGACCGGATCTGCTATGCGCAATGGTCGGATTGTGGTCCCTTCACCACCGACCACTGGGAATACGTCTTTGGCAAGGACAGGCCAAAGTGGAACCGGAACGGTGGCACGGGTCTGGGTGTCTCCCCTGCTGTGCGCGACTACCTTGGCATTGACACCAAAGACGTTTGCGACTGGAAATTCGTTGAATCAGGCGACGTTCCTCCCGGCCCCTGGTCGCGTTACGGCGATAACAACGACTTCGTGATTAACGCCCGCAAGAGCACGGAGAGTGCCCCAGTCACGATGCCTTTATCAGGTCAGCCGACTGGCATCACCAGATAAAAGGTGGTTATAAACTCATTTGATCTCGCCACCGCTCAATCCATACTGTTTTATTCGCGCATGGATTGGGTGAATAAAGGAGCTGTCAGAGCAGGGTTGCTCATCGCACTGGTCTTCCTCACAGCGAGCGCAAGCGCCCACGCGCAGGAAGACGTCATCATGGGCCCCGATCATCCCGACTACGCGATCGCGCATGGCGCAGCGTCACAGCACTACGTGATCGCAACTTATCCCGGCGTTCTCCTTCCCTATCATTATTTTACCGGTTATTACGCCGGCCTGCAGAAGCCGGATGCGGGGCGTCACTTGCTCCTTTCCAAGACAGATACCTTCGCTCCGAAATCACTCGCGCTCCAAAACGCTCTTTCAGAATCCGGGGCCGCTCCGTTCACCTTTTCGAATGGCATCGGCAAAATAAAACTCGCTCCCGAGTAAACCAGCGTTATTAACGATGCCGCGCGATGATCTCCCATTCTGTGATTGCCGTTGGTTGGAGTAGGCAGTGGACGATCCGGGTTAACAGGAATATAACCGCTAAGTGCAGCAAGGACGCAAAGGGGGGATTTAGACAGGATGAACAGGATTAAGGGAGAGTTTGTCCGAAGAAGCTGTCGCGGGGGACACGACGAAGCATTTCCCTCCATGGCAACGGGGGTGGGCGAGCGGTTGAGTTGGGCTTGAGCGCCGTGTGCTTCGAGAGTCGTGACTGGGAAAATTGACGTCAAGATTCGATGGCAATGGGTTCTAGATATCGCTACATTGCAAATGCGTGGATAATCCGATGGGCATCAAAGAATTTTGTGGGACGTGCTTAATTGTGGGCATCCTTTTTTTCTTGATGATCGTTTTGGGCCTGGCTGGATATTCGAATAGTTTTCAAACGGTTTTTGGGTATTTGGTGTGTCTGGGGTTGTGCATTGGCGGGGCGGCGCTTGTGTTGGTGATTTTTGGATCGAAGAGGGCCGGGAGGGTGTTTGAATTTATTGTCTATTTACTTGCTCCGTAGTGGCGCTGCGCGCGGGAGACTTGAAGGGATGAGGGCGGAGGGCGGAAAATATTCCGAAGAAGCTGTCGCAGGGGACACGACGGAGCGTGTCCGTCCAGGGCGACGAGGACGGGCGATCCGTTGAAATAGGATGGCGGAGCACCGGGTGGATCGGAAGTGTCCCCGGAGAGAAGATGTGACACGCTGGGTTAAATGATGCCGGGTGAAAATTTGCGTGCTATCTTTTTGGGGCGCTGTTTTGATTTGCAGAGACTTGAGGAGGGAGCCGTGCCGATATGAGAATGGATCCAGAGAGGATTTCGCAGGCGGAGAACGGGCGGGGTGATCCGCCCTTGCGGTTCCGTTCCGGGGAGGCGATGCGATATATCGTGGCTGTTGTTTCGGTTTTGCTGGCCCTGCTGATAACGGGCTGGCTCAAGGAGAATTTCCAAGGAGCACCGAATGCGCTGTTTTTCTGCGCGATCATTCTCAGCGGCTGGTTTGGCGGATCGGGGCCGGGAATGCTTGCCAGCGTGCTGTCCGTGCTGGCGATCAAGTTTTATTTCACCGCGCCATTCCACAGTATGGCGTTCACTTTTGGAGAAGTTCCGCGCTTTGTCGTTATCCTGATTGCGGGAGTATTCATCAGCCGGCTGAGCGAACGGCAGCGAAGGGACGAAGAAGCCCTGATGCGCGCGCGCGATGAACTGGAGGGGAAGGTGCAGGCGCGCACGGCCGCCCTTACCAGTGCCAACGAGAGGCTGACCGTCGAAGTTGCGCAACGGACGCGCGCGGAGATGGAACTCCAGCGGCTGAACCGCGCATGGCGGGTCCGGAGCGCGTGCAACCGGGCGGTGAGCCAGTGTGACAATGAACCGGAATTGCTGGAAAAGGTGTGTTGCGCCGTGGTGGATGCCGCGGGCTACCAACTGGCCTGGGTCGGCTACGCAATGACCGACGAAGCAAAGTCGATCCGGCCCATGGCCCGCGCCGGGGAGGCGCAGAGCTACCTGGAGAATTTCGTGGCGACGTGGGGGGAGGACGAAACCGGGCTCGGGCCCGCGGGAACCGCGATCCGCACCGGGCGCTCCGTGGCTTGCAATGAAATTTCGTCCGACCCGCGATTCGCACCGTGGTACGACCTGGCTAAAAGACACGGGCTCAGGTCCTCGGCGACCCTGCCGCTGATCGCCGACGGAACCACGATCGGGGGCCTCATGGTTTACTCGAATGAACCGGAAGCGTTTGACGAAA
>Ga0206937_10315_pt2 | contig 11029 bp, 7 predicted proteins | sample Alteio_BWOrgHeat_11_FD_152923 | JGI IMG/M metagenome (GOLD analysis project Ga0206937, IMG submission 152923) | Enriched cells from forest soil in Barre Woods Harvard Forest LTER site, Petersham, Massachusetts, United States -... | ecosystem: Environmental > Terrestrial > Soil > Temperate forest >... | reverse complement strand
CGCGTATCTATCATATCTACAATAGCATTGCCAATGGAATTTGCTCCCATCTTAACCCAAACATGATTTGCGGTATCTAATTTTACGCTGTCCATGTGCGCAGTAGCATATACTCCGGTACTTGTGCCCACTATATAGGCAGTATCGCCATTTACCGGGAGGATAGAAGCCCATCTTACGGACGGACCATTGCCGTTTCCATTTGCAAATTGCTCTAAATTGTTTGAAACATCCAACCATGTAGTACCGCCATTCGATGTAAAATAAAGACTGCGCACTGAATAATTAGAAAAAACCGCCAAAACCCTATCCGCATTGGTTGGATCAATAGCAATACAGCTGACACTTGCACCCGCGCTGAAATGTGCACCTGAAATATCGGTTTTAGTTGGATTTCCGATATTTGCATTGTCAACTCTATATATTTTACCATAACTTGTACCAAAATACATCCTGTTTGCAGGGACTGTGGACACCGAAACAGCCGTAACTTGCCCAGCTCCGGTTGCTGAATCAATAGCTTGCCAGTTTTGGCTCACAGTATCGTAAAGATTATTGAAAGGAAGAACTGATAAATCACTATTTCTCCAGATATGATTGCTATCGGCGAGGTACATGATGTTGTTATTATTGGGATCAACAGCAAACGGAGCGACGAATAGATAACCTGCACCTCCTATCGGGTCAATCCGTGTGAATGTTAATGGGTTTCCTTGAGGGTCTAAAGTAAATTTGAAAACTTTTGCTTGTTGTCGAGAGAAATAATAGGTACCATGACCATTCAGAACATAGCAATAAGCCCCATCGCCCTTCGAAGACCACGTCCATGGAGATGTAAAATTGGTGGTATCAGTAAAGAACGAGCCGTTATCCTGCAATCCGCCGATAATAATTTCATTATCAGGAGTTGCATGGTCAATGGAGCAGGTATAAAACTGAGTGGTGACGTATCCTCGGTTCATTGTAATCCATGTAATAGAGTCCGCTTGAAGGCAATTCATAGTTTTAAACACCCCTCCATCAGCCGAAGAAAACATTATATTAGGATTGGAATGAGAAAACCTAATCATGTGCTGGTCGGGATGCTGATTGTGATATAAATAGAAATCCGGAGCCGTTGTTCCAACAGCATAACCTCCTACATGCACCCCATTGTTGGGAGTTGTGAACCCATCCGTTGAACGAAACATATCTGTGCCTCCGATAAAGACAACATTGGAGTCGCCTGGCTTAACTTTAACGAACATATCATATCCTCCTTGCGCATAATAGTTACCATATTCGCTTGCATTGTATGGAATATTGGCAGAAAGATTAACCCAGCTTCCTCCTGCACCACTTCCGCTTCCTGAAATATAATGATACTTCCATAAACTATAATATTCTGTGTCGGTTTTATAATTAATGTTCATTGTTGATGGAAATCCGGCACCTGGAGTTACAGCGAGGAAGTACACATTGCTTTCATTATTGGGATCAATGCCAATAACGATTCTGTTATACACAGTAGGGAAGCTATCGGCAGTAATATTAGTCCATGTGGTGCCATCAACCGACCTGTATATTCCATGTGCGCCACTTCCACCATCACTGCTGCAGGTTGCATACTTAACTCCTGAGTTTCCAATTGCAATGTCGGTATAATATGGAGACGCAAGAGAATTATTAACCACCGGAGACCATGTTGTTCCGCCATTCAGGCTTCTTACAATACCTCCATAAAGCGCAGCATACACAGCTTCGGTTGTATCATTTGCAGGATCAACGGCTAAGTTCCAGCAAATATCAAAAGCATTGTTAAATGTTTGTGGAAGATTGGCAGCAGTACTTGGCAATGATGCCCAAGTCAAGCCATTATCGGTAGATTTAAAGATGCCATTGCCAAGCGGATAAGCGCCATTAGCATAAGCCGATGCTCCTGAACCCTCGCCGGTTCCATAAAACCATGTATTAGTATTTCCGGTACGGATATCCTGTGCAATGCAGGTAACGGCGTGGATTTGAGTAGGCGTAGAAACAGGCATCCAGCTATTTCCCTGGTCTGCCGAGCGCCACATATTCGATGAAACACCACCTGCAAGGATAACGCTGTCATTAGTAATGTCAACTCCCAACGCCCGGGTTCTTCCTCCTATATTATATGGACCTCTTAAAGCCCAAGTAGGAGGTAAAGTTTTTTCTCCGCCATGAAAATTGCCATCCTGATCATTTGGAAGGGTGGCAGAGAACTCTAATTCCAACATTCTGATATGATCCGGTATCTTTCCTGTCGAAGGATCTTTAAGTCTGTTGAATTCATATTCATTGGCAGCATTCGGATCTTCCTTTGTTCCCTCCGATAACTCACCTCCCGCTGCAATCGGGACAAGCAGATTGTTTTTTCTTTCAGGCATCTTAGTAAAAAGAACTGCCCATGCTGCTATCATAACCAGAATTGAAGCTAATGTAAACGATTTTTTCATTTTAATTATTTATTATTGTAAATATTATATTCGTGTTGTCATCATGGCGATGAAATCTCCCTCTATGTGTCTGTTTTTTTGCCCTGTTTTATCAAGCAGATGATTACCCGATTCAGAATAAACAGTCAAACTGGTACTTGTTTCATCTATTATTTCAATAACTACCCTTAAATTCCTTGAAGCTTTGAACAAAGTTCCTTTCCGGACTGCAATCAGCACCCCCGGTTTGCTTTTATCTTCAGTAATTACAAATCCTTTTTTCATTAAAGTATGCTTCGTGCGGCGATAAACTTTCTCAAAAGGCGAGCGATACGATGTGGTTTCCATATTTATTTCGATAATATCATTTACAGGGCACAAATATACAACTTAGTTTTTTGATAGAGGCGAAATCAAACTGATAATTACTATTTCAATTCATTTCTTTAAGACAATCTTAGTCCTCAATGTATCAATTCTTACCCGTTTTTCATCAATTCATAGTTCAATTCCCAAAAAAACTCTTTTAATATCCAAAACGTCCTTCCCCATTTCAACAATTGCTCCCCTCAGATTAACTTTTCAACCCCTCAGATCGATTTTTCAACCCCTCAGATCGATTTTTCAACCTCTCAGATCAACTTTTCAACCTCTCAGATCGACATTTCAACCCCCCAGATCAACTTTTCAACCCCTCAGATCAACTTTTAAACCCCCTATATCAACAATTGCACCCCTTAGATCAACAATGTTTTTGCTTTCACAACTTAAAAACCTTCCATTAATGACTTCCAATTCTCCATTCTCAACTCTTTTCAGTAATATTGCACCCTTAATTTTAAAAATTACCAACAAGATTATGGAAATTGAAGAAACAGGAATTGAAGGTTTATTAATCCTCCACCCAAAAATATTTAAAGATGAGCGCGGATATTTTTATGAATCATTCAATAAAACTGAATTTCATCGTTTAGGGATGGATTTAGAGTTTGTTCAGGATAACCAATCCTTCTCCGTCAAAAATGTATTAAGAGGATTGCATTTCCAGAATCCTCCCCATGCTCAGGGCAAATTGGTATCCGTAGTTTCGGGTTCAGTGTTAGATGTTGCTATTGATATTAGGAAGAATTCAGCTACTTACGGAAAAAATTATTCCATCGTCCTTTCTGAAGAAAACAATACCATGTTCTGGATTCCTCCCGGTTTTGCACACGGTTTTATTACTTTGCAGGATGATACCCGGTTTGTTTATAAATGCACCGGAATTTATAATAAAGCAGCCGAAGGAGGAATTATTTGGAACGATGCCGATTTAAATATTAATTGGGGAAGCAATAACCCCATTGTATCCGACAAAGATAAATTGTTGCCTATGTTCAAAAATTTTGTATCTTTGTTTTAAAATATTTTATGATCGAGGAAAGATATTCGTTAATAATTTACTGTGCTTTTTTTGGTAGTGCGATATTCTTTTCCTTCTTGATAAACAGTCTTCTTTATAAATTTTCACGCACAATGGGAGTTCGAAACAAGGATGATGGAACAATTATCCGATGGGGTTCTCAATCAAAACCTGCTGTTGGAGGGATTTCGTTTTTCATTGTCTTCCTTCTTTCTTTAACAGTTTATTCCGTTTTATTCCCAACTGAGCATATATTCGAAAAACGCCCCTTCATAGGTTTTTTATTAACGATAAACATGGGTTTCCTGATGGGACTTGCCGACGATGCCTTCAATACCCGACCCTATCTTAAATTATTTATCCAAATCCTCTGCGGATTCATTTTAGTCGTTTCAGGAATTTATGTAAAGATATTTACTGAGAATTATTTAAATTATGCTTTCACCATCTTTTGGGTTGTAGGCATTATGAATTCGATAAACATGATTGATAACATGGATGCAATTGCTACCTGCGTTTGTATAATGATTATTGGTTCGGCAATGATGATAATTCTTGTTCAAAACGATTTTACAAATATTTATTTTGTCGGGATGGCGGGAGTTCTTGCAGCATTAATCGGGTTTTTATTTCACAACTGGCATCCATCCAAAATTTATATGGGCGATACCGGCAGTCAGTTTCTGGGAATATTTCTCGCTGCCATAGGTATTCTGTTCTTCTGGAATTATAAAATTCCTGAAATAACAATACCTGCTTTTGAAAGATTTCTGATACCATTATTAGTATTCATGCTTCCGGTCATTGATACAACCATTGTTGTGATAAACCGATTATCAAGGGGTTCATCACCTTTCGTTGGCGGTAAAGATCATACAACACATGCCTTAGCTAAACTTGGAATTTCAGAACGAATGGTTGCCGTTATCTACTTGTTGATTGGGTTTCTGAATATGGCACTCCTTTTTATCATTATTAAATACATTCCTGAATTCAATATTCTGTTTTCAATTCTTTTCTCTATATATTTCATCATTATGTTTTCCATTTTCTTTTATATCAGTAAAATTACCAAATCCAAAGATTTAGATTCAATTTGATTCCCAACCTTATTACAAAACTTCTTTTAAACAATTTAATCAGCCCATCACCGTTTGCATCCTACTAAATGACATTTTTTATTAAAGATTCACAATTCTTGCCAATAGGCTTCCGCAAATTACTATTTATAATATTTGCTCTCAGCTCATTAAAATTATCCGCCCAGGTAAATTCAGCCATTATTTACGGAACCGTTTCTGATAGTCTTTCAAAACCACTTGTTGGTGCTACAATATCTCTATTGGGCTCAAACACGATTGCAACGGCAACGGATTCTTTAGGTAAATATGAGCTAACAATTCCGGCAAATAGAACCGATACTATTGTTTATTCTTATGTTGGACTTGGTGCCTCTTTCTCAATTATTAATTCGGGAGCTAAACAAAAAACTAAATTAGATAAGAAGTTGTTTTTCTCATCTACTAATCTTAAACCTTTTGATTTTACAGCTGATAAAGTTCCTCGTGGAGGTGGTATGACTCCTGTAAACCCTAAATTAGCAGGCATCATTACTGGTCCGAGTGGGAATGGTGTTGAAGAATTAATTAAAACGCTACCAGGTGTTACTTCCAATAATGAACTAAGTTCGCAGTACAATGTCCGTGGTGGTAACTTCGATGAAAATCTATTATATGTAAATGATATTGAAATCCATCGCCCGTTTCTAATAAATTCCGGGCAACAAGAGGGTTTGAGTTTTATTAACTCGGATATGGTTTCCGATGTTTCATTTTCTGCTGGTGGATTCGATGCTTCTTATGGTGATAAGATGTCTTCAGTACTTGATATCAAATATAAAAGACCAATTGAATTTGCTGGTTCTGCAAGTGCAAGTTTACTTGGCGAAACCTTTAGTCTTGAAGGAAGTTCGGCAAACGGTCATAGGTTTACCTATCTTATCGGTGCCAGAGAAAAAACAAGTCAATATCTATTAAGCAGCCTCGATACTAAAGGAGATTATAAACCAAGATTTACTGATGTGCAGGCATATTTAACGTATGATATTTCGGACAAATGGGAAATTGATTTCCTTGGTAATTATTCTCAAAACGTTTACAATGTTGTTCCGTCTAATAGATTAACTGCGTTCGGAACTTTTAATGAAGCATTAGGTTTCCAGGTTTATTTCAATGGGCAGGAACTGGATTCTTATCAATCAATCACCGGGGCGGTTTCGCTTATTTATCATCCTACAGAACATCTGAAATTAAAATTTATCACCTCAGAATATAATTCTGTTGAAGATGAAACTTACGACATTGAAGGGCAGTTTTATCTCAACCAATTAAACACAAATCTTGGTAGTTCTCAATTTGGTAATGCAGCTTTCAATCTCGGAGTCGGCACATTCATCAATCATGCCCGCGATTATCTGAACGCCAATGTTTATAACTTTGAACATAAAGGATATTACACTTACGGAAAAAACGAATTGCAATGGGGTGCAGGTTATCAGCGCGAAATAATCAGTGATAATATTAATGAATGGAACTATGTGGATTCTGCCGGATATTCCATTCCCATCCAGCCCGATACTGTAATCACTTTACAAAATGCTATAAATACTTCTCATAACCTCAACTCTAATCGAGTAAATGGATATGTCCAAAACAAATGGGAGTTTGGTGAACTTACAAAAATAGTTTTAAGTGCCGGCGTTCGTGCAAGTTATTGGGATGTGGATAATCAAACCGTCGTCAGTCCTCGTGCCAATCTAACTATTAAGCCGCATTGGAAAAAGGATTTCGTTTTCCGTGCTGCATCCGGAATCTATTATCAGCCACCCTTCTTCAGAGAGTTGATTGATTTAGAAGGAAATCTCCATACTGATGTTAAAGCGCAACAATCCATCCATTTTGTTGTCGGAAGCGATTATCAATTCCGAATCTGGAACCGTCCTTTTAAATTTACTTCTGAGGCATATTATAAAATCTTAAACAACATTGACCCCTATTTTATTGATGATGTGCGTATCCGTTATTTCGGAAATAACAGCGCCAAAGGTTTTGCAGAAGGAATTGATTTCAGGATTAATGGCGAATTTGTGCCTAATATCGAATCATGGGCAAGTCTTTCCATCATGCAAACCAGGGAAACTATCGCCAATAATATTTATTACGATAATTATAACAGCGATGGTCAATTGATTATTCCAGGGCAAACTCTCAATACAACTGTTGACAGCAGTGTCAAAAGAACCGTTGGTTCCTTTCCTCGCCCTGCCGATCAGCGAATCAGTTTAAGTATCTTTTTTCAGGATTATCTTCCTAGGTATCCATCTTACAAAATGAATCTTAACCTTGTTTTCGGAACCGGATTTCCTTTTGGTCCTCCAAATAGTGAGAGATTTATGGATGCCTTCAGGATGCCTTTTTACCGACGTGTTGATGTTGGTTTCTCAAAACAAATAATCGGACAAGGTTCAAAACTAAATGTCCATAAAGGTCTTTTCAGTCATCTGAAATCCATGTGGATTAGTCTCGAAGTTTTTAATTTGTTGGATGTGAACAATACCATTTCCTATACTTGGATTGAGGATGCAAGCGGGATAAAATATGCTGTTCCCAATTATCTCACCGCCCGTCAAGTGAATGCGAAGTTGAGTATAAAGTTTTAGTTGGAATTTAACAAGGTTGAACTTAGTCCAGCTTATTTAAGTATTTTTTGTCCATGTCCGAAAGAAATACTAATTTTCACCCATTAAAATCACACCTATATATAGTATGATGAAAGCCGGTAAATTTATAATTACAACCTTGTTCCTTTTAATTATTTTTATCATTAACGGATGCAAAACCGATTTTAAACCTTTAACAACCGCACCAGGAAATGCGAAGTTCAACAATTGTATTTTTATTGGTGGAGATTTTATGGCAGGGTATTCCAATGGAGGGTTGTCTTCCGATGTTCAGCATAATTCTATTCCTGATTTATTGTGGTCGAAAATAGGAAGTCTTAGTTCAGGGAGTTTTGTGCATCGTTATATTTCTAATGGATATGGATTAAATTTCCCTTTGCATAATCCTCAATTCTTTACTCCCTTTCATTTGGGATATAAAACAGATTGCATGGGAGTAAGTTCCTTATTTCCTTTGAATGACTCCATTGCAATCAATGATGCGGGATTATTTGCCAACCTTTCAAACAATCCTTATACACAGAATTACACTGTGTTAGCTACTCCTTATGCTAAGATTACTGATTATACAGACCCGACATTAGGAATAAGCTATCTTAATGGTGGTAGAAATCCTTATTATCCAAGTATTGCAACTAATCCGGGAATTTCAACCATACTTAGTGATGCCATGATTCAACCATTTACTTTCTTTACGATTTGGTCCGGGATGGAAGATGTTTATCAATACGCACAAAGAGGTGGTGAGAATGAAACAATTACTGATTTTGCAGCTTTCGATGCTGCTTTGGATAGAGTTTTAGATAATCTTGTTTCAAAAGGTGCGCAAGGTGTTATTGCTAATATCCCTGATATTGATGTGTTTCCTTTTTATACGTTTATCAATTCACAAGCATTGGTTTTAGATTCGACAAATGCTGCAACGCTAAATCATTTTCTGAATCCTCATTTATATTTTAACATTGGTCCAAATGGATTTATTATTATGGATACAACTTTAGGAACCGTCAACGGATGGCGGAGTAGTTTAGACCCTATTTTTCTTTATCGCAAAATGAATCCTGATGAATATCTATTGCTTAGTGTTCCTACTGATTCATTAAAATGCAGTGGAATGGGAGCACTTACTTCTGTTCCCGGTCATTATGTGTTAGATAAATATGAGATTCCAAAAGTAAATGCAGCCATTCAACACTTTAATTCAAAGATTGCTCAGAGCGCATCAGCACATGACATTCCGATGGTGGATATGAATTCTTTTTTCAGACAGATTAAGAACGGTTATGCTTATGATGGAATCAATTTCAGTTCACAATTCATTCAAGGGGCTTTCTTTTCTTTGGATGGATATCATCCTACTGCTCAGGGCTATGGTTTGCTTGCTAATCAGTTCATCTTAACCATCAATAATTATTATAAATCCACCATTCCATTGATAGATATTACCACACTTCAAGGAATCATCTTCCCCTAATTCCTAATTCCTAATTCCTAATTCCTAATTCCTAATTACCCCCCTCATGCCATCATTTGATATAGTAAGCAAAGTTGATATTCAGAAACTGGATAACGCCATCAATACTGTGAAAAAAGAAATAGTTAACCGCTATGATTTCAATAACAGTAAAACGGAAATTGACCTTGATAAGAAAGAAATGTCTCTTCATGTAGTCACCGAGCAAGACATGCGGATGAAAACAATTCAGGATATCATCATATCAAGAATGGTAAAGCAAGGATTAGATTCCTCCTGCCTTGATTTTGGAAAAGAATTGTATGCTTCAGGAAATATGGTGAAGAAAGACATCAAAATTAAAACGGGAATAGACAAAGAAACCGCCAAAAAGATTGTGAAAATAATAAAAGACAGCGGCATGAAACTCCAGGCATCTATCATGGATGAGCAAGTGAGAGTTACCGGAAAGAAAATTGATGAACTCCAATCAGCAATAGCTCTTATTAAAACAAAAGATATCGGAATTCCGCTGCAATACGAGAATTTCAGGAGCTGATTAACCTTCTTTCCGCATTTCCTTACTATTTCCTCCCTTTGCATTCAGTAACCGATAAATGGTAGAGGGACTTATCTCCAGTTTCTCAGCTACTAATCGTACATTATCTTCGTACTTCTTTAGATAAGAGGCAATAATTCGGTTATTATACTCTTCCAGCGAGTGTTCGCCATCAAAAAACTTATCGAACTTAGATGATGAACCGAATATAATATCTCCGGGTTCAATCATATCTTCATAAGACATTACGACAGAGAGCTCAACCACTGATTTTAATTCACGAACATTACCGGGATAATCATACGACAACAGTTTCTTCTGTGCATCATCCGACAATTGTTTTACTTCCATTTCATTCTCATTACAAAATTCTTCGATAAAGTATTTTGCAAGGATAATTACATCTGAACCTCGCTCTCTGAGAGGTGGAAGTTCTATCGGTAAACCAAATAACCGGAAATAAAGGTCTTCTCTGAACCTGCCGTTCTTTACTTCCTCCTGCAGATTTTTATTGGTGGCAACAATAATACGACAATCCGTTTTTATAACACCGTTCCCTCCTACTCTTGTTATTTCTTTTTCCTGCAATGCTCTTAATAGTTTCACTTGAAGAGAAAAATCCATCTCTCCAATCTCATCCAGGAACAGTGTTCCACCATCAGCTTCTTCAAATTTACCTATTCTTCTGTTTGCAGCACCTGTAAAAGAACCTTTCTCATGTCCAAACAGTTCGCTTTCAGTTAAATCATGGGGAATAGCGCCTACATTTACCACTACCATCGGTTTGTTTGCACGTTTCGAACTATAATGAATCGCCTTGGCAACCAATTCCTTTCCGGTTCCGGTTTCGCCGGTTACCATTACAGTAATATTGTTATTAATTGCCTTTTCAATCATCGAAAAAATATTGGTAATAGCCTCACTCTTGCCAATGATATGACTCTGGAAATCATATTTCCTTGCAACTTCTTTTCTAAGATGAGTAATTTCAGTTTTTAATTTGGTGTTATTTCTTATATTATTAATGGTATTAAGCAACCGAGTGCGAATATCCTTTGTTTTAACAATATAATCATAAGCACCTTGTTTGAGCAACTCTACTGCTGTTTCTATTTCAGTTTGCTGCGAAATAACTATTACGCCTATATCTTCACTAAAATCTTTTATTCTCTTCAAAACCTCATCCCCCGACATATCGGGGAGTGAATAATCGAGCGTAATAGCATCAGGTCTTTCATGCAGATGTTTTAAAAAGTCCTGTGCAGAATGAAAAACATTTAACCTCATAATCGGGGTTTAGCTGGAGATTATATTCTACCAGTTTACAGTAGATTTTATCATCATCTACTACAAAAATTTTAAACGGCTGACTGTTGTTTTTCATTTTATTTCTCCTTTTAAAATTGATGTAAAAATTAGTATTTGCAATTATAAT